>JGI25065J35084_100009_pt1 | contig 28629 bp, 24 predicted proteins | sample Antgeofumaro1A2A_FD_35084 | JGI IMG/M metagenome (IMG submission 35084)
CGGGACTTCCTGCACAAGGTCACCACGCGGCTGGCGAAAGCCAAGCCGGTCATCGTGGTGGAGGATCTGGACGTGCGGGGTCTTGGGCGGGGGATGCTTTCCCGGGCCGTGGCCGACGTGGGCTGGGGCACCTTCCGGCAGATGCTGGAGTACAAGACTAGGTGGTACGGATCACAGCTCATCGTGGCGCCGCGGCACTTCCCGTCCACCCGGCGGTGTGCGCGCTGCGGGCAAGTGGGGCCAAGGCTTTCCTTGTCCTGCCGAATTTTTCGCTGCGCGGCATGCGGGCTGGAGTTGAATCGGGACCTGAATGCGGCGCTGAACCTGCGCGCATACGGGCTGGCCGTCCTAAGCGGCCCTACCGGGAGTTCCCCGGGAAGTGACGCCTGTGGAGATCCCTCTGGCGGCGGAACGGCCTTGGGCCGGTCTACGAGCCACGGGTCGAGGAAGCAGGAAGTGGCCGGTCATTTGTTTCGCCTCAAAGGCTGAAATGGATGACTATGAGCCACGGACCGGCAAGTTCCACCCCGCTGAAAATCGGCAAGGCGTGGAAGCCTTGCCCTAAATCCGAACTGACAAACGGAGGTTGGAGGGAATGACGGAATTAGTCGTGCCGACGCAGATAAGTCAAGAGGCACTAGAGTTTCTTGTCGCCCGCAATGGAGAACCCGAGTGGGTTCGGGAAATTCGCTGGCAAGCGTGGGAATGGTTTGAGCAAATCCCCATGCCCACGCCCCGCGATGAAGAATGGCGCCGCACCGATTTGAAAGCCTTTCGGCTTTCCGATTATGCCCCCCTTTCCTTGCCAACTTACGACGGCGTGCCGTCGGTGGACGCCTTGCCGGACGAATTGAAACGCTTCCTTCACCCCGGCGCTGAGGAAAGCAATGTGGTGGGGGTGCTTATCCATCACGGCGCTAAAGCCGTCTTCCGTTGGCTCTCCGAGGAAGCAGAGCGCAAAGGCGTCGTTTTCGCCGACATGGCAACAGCACTGCAACACCATGCCGAACAGGTTCGGCGATACTTGCACCAACTCATCTCACCTTCTGAAACCAAGTTCGTCGCCTTGCATGCTGCCCTGATGAACGCAGGGGCGTTCATTTATGTGCCGCCCCGCGTTCGCTTGGAGTTACCCTTGCACTTGTTCTTCTGGTTAGATGCCGAACGGACTTCGCTCTTTGACCATGTGTTGGTCGTTGCCGACCGAGAAAGTGAGGTCATCGTATTAGCCCACTACGCTTCGCCGCAAGGCGACTTTTCCGCTCTTAGCAGTGGGGCAGTGGAAATTTTTGTGGAACCTAGAGCGAAAGTGCACTTTGTCAGCCTGCAGGAATGGGGCAACCGCGTCTACGACTTCCACTTCGTGCGCGCCCACATCTGCCGTGACGCTTACCTGCGGTGGTGCTTGACCGCCTTTGGCGGAAAACTGTGGCGCATCAACTGCCACAGCCGCTTGGCAGAACCTGGCGCCAGCACAGACATGTTGGGCATGAGCGTTGGGGCAGGCATCCAACAGTTTGACCACCACACTTTCCAAGAGCATGCCGCCCCCTTTTGCCGAAGCGATTTGCTCTTCAAGGTCGTGCTGATGGACCGAGCCAGTTCCATCTATCGGGGCTTGATTAAAGTGCACAAAGGGGCGCAAGGTACGGACGCCTATCAAGCCAACCGCAACTTACTGCTCAGCCCCCGTGCCCGCGCTGACTCCATGCCCCTTTTGGAGATTGAAGCCAACGAAGTCCGCTGCACGCACGGGGCAACCATCGGTCGGGTGGACGAGCAGCAACTTTTCTACCTGATGAGCCGAGGGCTCTCGCGTCGTCAAGCCGAGAAACTCATCGTGGATGGCTTCCTTGCCCCTGTCATTGCCAAAGTGCCCATCAACTGGTTTGCCCAAAAGATGCAGCAACTTCTGGACGCCAAAATGCAGGCGGAAGCCAAACGGTTAGGTTATGCATGAAGTCCATTGACGCTGGAAGTTCACGCCATCGGAGGTTGAGGTCACAATGGGCGAATGGATTCGGGTTGGCAGGAAAGAGGAAATCCCTGTCAACGGCGCGAAAGTCGTGATGGTGGAGGACAGCCGCATCGCCGTCTTCCGTGTCGGCGAGGACGAATTCTATGCCATTGACGATGTTTGCTCGCACGATGAGGCATCACTGTCGGAAGGATGGTTTGCCGACCGTTATGTGATTGAGTGCCCGCGACACGGGGCTTGGTTTGACATCCGAACAGGGAAAGCCTTACGAATGCCTGCCGTGTATCCTGTCAAGACTTATGCCGTCAAAATTGAGGACGACGAGGTTTTCGTGGAATGGATGCCCCCAGAGGCGGAAGAGGAATGGGGCATTAGAGAAAAAGGTTAACTGAGTTGGACGCAAATAGAAACGCTGCGTTGCAGGTTAACTTTTTTAGGGTTTCTTTCGTTGCAAACGATTGGAGTGACCAATCATGATTGCGAAGCCGAAAGTTGCAGCGTTGGATGTGGAGACAATTCGGTGCGATTTCCCAATTTTCACTCGGACGGTACGGGGCAAGCGGCTCATCTATCTTGACAGCGCCGCCACTTCCCAAAAACCGCGTCAAGTCATTGACGCTGAGCGGGCTTTCTACGAGCGCTTTAACGCCAATGTCCACCGAGGTGCCTACCTGATCGCCGAGGAAGCCACCGAAGCATATGAGCGAGCTAGAGAAAAACTTGCCCGCTTCCTGAATGCTCCCTGTAAAGAATGCATCGTGTTCACGCGCGGGACGACGGAAGCCATCAATTTGGTCGCTTACGCGTGGGGTTGGGCGAACTTGAAGGAAGGCGACGAAATTTTGTTAACGGAAATGGAGCATCACAGCAACATCGTCCCTTGGCAATTGATTGCCGAGCGAACGGGGGCGCGCATTAAGGTTGTGCCCATCACCGATGACGGGTATTTAAACATGGAGGCTTTTGAGCGCCTTTTGACGGAGCGGGTGAAGATTGTCGCTGTCACCCATGTGAGCAATGTTTTAGGCACGGTCAACCCCGTAAAGGAGATTTGCCGCAAAGCCCATGAGGCGGGCGCGCTCGTTCTGGTGGATGGTGCGCAAGCAGCCCCTCACCTTCCCGTTGATGTGCAAGAGATCGGTTGCGACTTCTACGCCTTGAGTGGGCACAAGATGCTAGGACCGACAGGGAGCGGCGCTCTTTACGGGCGCAAAGAGTTGCTGGAAGCGATGCCGCCTTTTCTGGGCGGTGGAGAAATGATTCGCACCGTCACTTTTGAGCGCACGACTTTCAACGAAGTGCCCTACAAGTTTGAAGCGGGAACTCCTGCCATTGCTCAAGCCATCGCTTTGGGAGCGGCCGTTGACTACCTGACGGCTATCGGGTTGGAGCACATCCGCGCCCATGAAATTGAACTGATGACTTATGCTTTGGAGTGCTTGCGGGAGGTGGACGGCATCACCATCTATGGTGCTGCGCCACCGGAAAAGCGAGGAGGCGTGATTGCCTTCAACCTTGACGACATCCACCCTCACGACTTGGCGACTTTCCTTGACTCGGAGGGCATTTGTATTCGGGCGGGACACCATTGCGCCCAACCCCTTATGCGGCGCCTTGGGGTCGCCGCCACTGCCCGAGCGAGTTTTTACCTTTACAACACCCCCGACGAGGTGGATGCGTTGGTGGAAGCCTTGTGGAAGGCACGCCAATTTTTCGGCAGACCGTAAAAGGCAATGCGGGTGCTTCAGGTTCCCGTTGAACCTCTGACCGAATCCTCCTTTGCACCTTTCGGGCGCATTGTCAAGGAATTTCACGCCGCCGTTCCCCGCCTTCTGGTTGGAGAAGTAGTCCGCAACCGAATGCGGGTGCGGCGGGTTTCGGTGATAGAGTGGCTGAGTGCCCACTATGATGGTGAGCAAAACATTGTGCCGTGCCAGGCAACGCCCACCGTTTTCGTGGTCGCCTTACCAACCCCGCAGCCAGTCCCCGAAGCCGTTCGGGCTTTCCTGAGCGAAGGCGACGAAGGCGTTTGCCTTGCTATGGGCGTTTGGCACGCTTTCCCCATCCCTGTCACCGTTGACCACGCCCTTTACGATAATGCCCAAGGAAGTCAATGGCACGAGCACACCGTAGAGGTTCATTTGCCCACTCAATATGGTTGCCTTCTGCAAATTGCCCTCCCGACGCTTTAATGCCTTGCCCCTTGAAGGTTTGTGCCAAAATTATGTTGCCCGACCAGAAACTATCCGCTTTGCGTCGGTTGGCGGGTGTTCCAATTTAACGAGGTGTCAACCTGATGCGGCGACCTATGCGATGTGCTGTGGTCTCTTTAGGTTGTCCGAAAAATTTGGTGGACAGCGAGCAGATGTTGGGATGGTTGGTGCAAAACGGGTTCGCTCTGACGACAGAGTTGGAGCGAGCCGATGTCATCATTGTCAATACTTGCGGCTTCCTGCAAGCCGCTGTGCAAGAGAATTTGCGGGAACTGCGACGATTGGCACGATACAAACGGCGGGGGTGCTGTAAAGCCCTTATCGCGACAGGCTGCCTTGTCTCCCGCTATCCCCAATTAGTGGCACAAGCCGTCCCCGAAGTGGACGCCTGCTTGGGTGTCCACGAATTGCACCGAATTGCTGAAGTGACGGCTAAAGCACTGGGACTTGCGGTTCGTCAGCAAGAAGTGTTGGGCGAACCACCTTATGCCTCCCGCATCGTCAGCACGCCCCATTGGTATGCTTACTTGAAAATTGCGGAGGGCTGTGACCGAACTTGCACCTTTTGCGTCATCCCCGCCATTCGCGGTAAGCAGCGAAGCCGTCCGATGGAAGAGTTAGTAGCGGAAGCGGAGGAATTGGTGGCACAAGGCGTTCGCGAACTCATCCTCATTGCCCAAGACACGACCCGCTATGGGGTGGACTTGTATGGCACTCCCGCGCTTCCCGCGTTGGTGCAGCGGTTGGCACAATTGGAGGGGCTCAAATGGCTGCGGTTGCTTTACTGCTATCCAACGGCTGTTTCGGAGCGGCTGATTGAAGTGATGGCAGCCTATCCCCGTGTGGCTCGCTACATTGACATCCCCCTTCAGCACAGTCACCCTGACATCCTGCGGCGGATGGGACGCGGGGGCGACGAGCGCATCTACGCCCGATTGGTGGAAAAACTTCGCACAGCGATGCCTGACATCGCCATCCGCACCACCTTCATCGTTGGCTTTCCCGGCGAGACCGAACACCATTTTGAGCACTTGTTGGAGTTTGTCAAGGCAATGAAGTTTGACCGCGTGGGTGTTTTCGTTTTCTCGCCCGAACCTGGCTCACCCGCTGCCGAGTTTTCCGACCAAGTGCCTTCCGAGGTCGCCGAGGAACGCAAGCACCGCCTGTTGATGCTCCAGCAGGAAATCTCGCAGCGGCGCAATCAAACCTTTGTGGGCAAGGAATTGGAAGTGGTGTTGGAACGATGGGATGCCCGCACAGGCACTTACATCGCTCGCTCCCAATATGAGGCACCAGAAATTGACGGTGTGGTGAAAGTGCGAGGCGTTTCGTCGGATGGGCGATTGGGCACCTTCGTGACAGTGCGGGTCGTGAAAGCCCAACCTTACGACTTAGTGGCAGAACTCAGGTCTTAAAGGAGGCAACGGAATGGCAGTGGAAGTGGGAGCCGAGCAGGACACTCGCTTTGACCCAGAGGTGCTTCGCCGAGAACGCGCCCCTTTATTGGTGCTTCACAATGCCTTCCAAGCGCTGTGGGAGGCACCGCAAGGGAAGCGGACGCAGGAATTGGCAACAGTGGAAGGGCGTCCTTTGTTCCTTGGGTTAGTTCGTCATACCCTTTCAAACTGCGAGCATTTGGTCTTGCAGGGACGCTTTTGGAATTTTCGGTGGCGCCAGACAGCAGCGACAGCCCCTTTGGGAGGCTTGGTGACCACCCTTTTGACCCTTCGTGGGGCGCCGATGGGTTTGGACGAAATCGTCGCCCTTTTGGCGCCTTGGCGCTCCTCACCCTCCGAGCTTTTGGAAGAGATGGTGTGCTCGTTCCTGCTTTCCCGTATAGGGCAAGTGTGTTTTTCAGTGGGCGAGAAATTCGGGTTAATGGCGTGGCTTCCCCCAGTGAACGAAATGTCGTTGACAGATGCTTTTGAGCAAGAGTTTTGGCAACGCGAAGCCTTTGGCGAATGGTTGCTCTCCCTCACCCCTGTCACCAGCGATTTGCTCGCCGACGCTGTGCAACTTTTAGACAACGCTGCCATGCCCCTTTCTTATCGGGAAGTTTTGTTTGCCCTTTGGGCGAAACGGGAAGGACGGATGGACTTCCAAGCCGCCTTCGCCCAACTCTCGCAAGCAGAGACCCTGCAATTGCTTTCCTTGGGCTATTGGGTTTCAGCACATGGGAAAAGGAAGACGCTGGAGGTTTTGAGCCATCTTTCGGAGGAATGGGAGCAGCGCGCCCTTCAGAAAGCACGGCATTTAGACATTCGCCGCCTGCTCCAAACCCCGCCTTCCCCGAAAGAGCCCTCCGTTCAATTGGGGAAAGAAATAGCGGACGAAATTGCCCATTGGCTTAAGACGCAACCGAAGCCGGTTCCCCTCACCCAAATCGCCGAGCAAGTTTTGGAAGTCTTGCCCACCGATAGAGAGTATGCCTCCTTCCTTCGGGCGTTGGTGACTTTGCTTCACGGTGACGAACGATTCGTAGAAATGGGGCGATATCACTGGTGGCTTCGCACCAAGACACCAGAAGAAGTTCACGAAATTCCTGCCGCCTTGCTTCCTCCGCCGCCCCCGCCTGTCCCCCAAGACTTGAGCCAACCTGCCGATGTGCTTTTGCCGCTGGACGGTCTGGATGAAGACTTGCGACGGTTTGTGGAAGACCCCCTTTACGAAGAGGTGGGCGAACCCGAGGCAGTCGTGCCGAAAGACTTGAAACCACCCAAGCGTTTGGACATCCCCGTCCTTTTCCCCCACTTGCTGGCAGGCACTTTGAAAATTCGTCGCATAGATATGCCCTTCTTCCCGCCCGAACCGCCGTTGCAGTTTTTGTCCGTCATTGACGATACCCATGCTGAGTTTGGGCTATGGGTGAACCTTTCTTTGGGACTCTGCTTTGGCTTGACAGAATGGTATCAGCGACGAGGGGTTGGCGTCGGAGGGATCGTGCGGTTGGAACAGCAAAAAAGCGGTTTGGTGCGGTTATCGTGGACAAACCGATACGACCGCTGGTTGCAAATTCCACCCTTGCGGTTGGAGGAGTTGCGCCAATTTGCCACCCACGAAACCATTCGGCAGGCACCTCTTTTTGTGCTCGTTCAAGCCCTCCTGACACAATACCCGAAGGGCGTTCACTTTCTGCGCCTTTGGTCGGAATTGAATGTGCTGCGCCGCACCACCAAGCGCGCTTTAGCCTCCCTTTTGTGCGCTTACCCCATGTTCGTCCGCGTCCCTAACGCTGAAGGCTTTTGGACTTTGGACTTCAGCAAAATGTCTGAAGGTATCCGCCCAGAGAAACTCGCCTACCTTCGCCCCGAAGAAGGTTGAAAGGCAAGGAGCAAGGTGAGATTCGTTCACTGAGACGATGGCGAAATTGGTGGAGGCGGCGGGATTTGAACCCGCGACCTCTGGAGTGCGATTCCAGCGCTCTCCCTCTGAGCTACGCCCCCACCTTTATCGGCGCCATCAATTTTAGCACAACTGTTTTCCAATGCCATCCCTTTGCCCACCTTGCTAAACTTTGACCACGACACCGTGAAGCGGAAGGGGAGACGAAGGGTGAGCAGCCGTTTGGCGTGTTCGTTGGGTCTGAGCGCTGTCTTGACTGCTCTTCTAACTTGGCTTCTTCTGCCCTCCTTGCGGCGTTTAAAGGGCGAAACAGTTCGGGAAGATGTTCCTGAACGGCATCGCTTGAAGGCAGGAACGCCTACTTTGGGTGGGCTGGCTTTCGTGATTGCTATCCCCTTGACAATTGGGCTCCTTTCGCTCCTCCGCTTCGTGAACACCCTTGACGCTTTGCTCTTTAGCAGCGCCATGTTCAGTTTCGCTTTGTTAGGGTTCGCTGACGATTGGGCGAAATTGACCCGACGAAAAGGTTGGCGCACCCAACCCAAGTTAGCGACTCAAATCGCCTTGGCGGTTTTGTGGGTCGCTTTCGCATGGCGGAATTGGCAACCCGTCCCCACCACCCACTGGCTCTGGTTCGGGGGCTTGCTCTTGTTGTTTTTAGCAACCGTCAACGGGGTGAACATTGTGGATGGCTTGGACGGACTAGCAGCGGGCTTGACAGCCATCGCATCGGCAGCGGTTGCCGTTGTGGCGTGGCTCAACCACCGTCCTGAAGTCGTCCCTCTCCCGTTGGTGTTGTGTGGGAGTTGTTTGGGTTTCCTTACCTTCAATCGCTACCCCGCCAAGGTTTTCATGGGCGACACAGGCTCAATGGCGTTGGGGGCAGGGTTGGCGATGGCGGTCTTTGCCACCCGCTCTGTTTTGCCTTTTCTGCTTGTCGGTTTGGTTTTCTGGGTAGAGCAAGCGACGGTGGTGCTTCAAGTGGCTTACTTCAAGTGGACGAAGCGGCGCTATGGGGAGGGTCGGCGCATCTTCCCTATGACCCCCATCCACCATTCCTTTGAGTTGCTGGGTTGGCACGAGCCCACTATTGTGGCGACTTTTTGGGCTATCGGCGCTTTAGTGGCTCTGCTGGGGGTTACCGTTGCTGCCACTTTCCGCTAAGCCATAAGGACGGTGAAACTTATGCGAGAAGGTTTTGGTACCGCCCTATTGACAGTTTTCCTGCTCTCGCTATGCGGGTTGAGTGCCGAAATTGCCCTCACCCGCGTGTTTGCTGTCGTGCTCCGATACCATTTTGCCTTTTTGGCAATCGCCATCGCGCTGTGTGGATTGGGAGTAGGGGGCTATCTGGCTTATTGGCTTCGCAATAAAAGTGAGCGATTGTTGCGTTGGCTTCCTTTCGCCTTCGGTGGGGCAACTTTGTTTGCTACCTGGTTTCTCGTTTCGGTGCTGCTTCCGCATTTTCCCATCGCCTTCTGGCTGGCGGGGTTAGTGGCTTTGTTGCCGTTCTTGTGCTTGGGGGCGACGATGGCACTTTTGTTTGACCGCTTTAGCGCCCGCAGTGGCTGGCTTTACGCCGCCGATTTGGCAGGCGCAGGCGTCGCCGCAGGGGGCGTGATTGTGCTCCTTAACTTGGTGGGTGGACTTAACGCTCTCATCGCCATTTCCGCCCTGACTTTCCTTTCCGCCACCCCTTTTGTGTCCTCTGCTTTCGCGCGCGGGTTTTGTCTCTTGTTAGCACTTGGTTGTTTCGTCTTTACGATTGCCAATCGCAACTATCGTCTGTTTGACCTCCCGCCTGTTTCCCACGCTCACCCGGAAATGGTCAAGCCGATGTTGGCAGAGTTGGCGACAGGCAAGTCCCGCATCATCGCAACCTGCTGGAACGCTTTCGCTCGCACCGATGTGGTCAAGGATGAAGGCGTAGAAGATTTGCTGCACCTTTACACGGACGGGGAAGTCCCTGCCTTGATGGTGCGCCTGCGGAAAGGCGATGTGCGGGATGGGATGTGGCTGATGAACTCCTTGATGGGCGTCCCCTATGCGCTCTTGACTTTCCCAAAGGTAAAAGGGGAGCCCCGCCGTTCCCTTGACGCTGTATTGGCGTTAGGCGCCGGCGCGGGAGTGGATGTGATTTGCTCCCTCATCGCAGGGGCTAAGCAGGTGGATGCCGTGGAGATTAACCCCGCCATGAAGGTGTTTGCGGAAAAATTTCGGGAATTCAACGGCGGCATTTATGAGAAACCGGGGGTTCGCTTCCACCTTGCGGAAGCCCGCGCTTTTGTCAAGCAAACGAAGCGCCGTTACGACTTGGTGGTGATGGCGCTGACGCAAACCGCCACGATGGGCAAAGCAGGATTGGCACTGGTGGAAAGTTATGTGCACACGAAAGAGGCTTGTCGCGATTACTGGCGCGTTTTGAGCCGGAAGGGGATGGTTGCCCTCATCACCCAAGAGCCGGCGTTGGCGTTGCGGTGGTGGCTCACTTGCTTGGAGGTGGTGCAAGAAGAGACGGGAAAATCTCCTGCCGAGGCAGCCCTTCACCTTGCTTGGTGGGAGTTGCCCAAAGAATTGTGGGGCACAACCCCTTACCGACAGTTGGTTATCATGGCGCGACAACCCTTTTCCGAAGAGGATTGGAAACTGCTTCGCAGGGTCACAGAGGGTTGGCAGGTTCTCNCTGTCTTTGTGCCTTTCGTAGCAGCGGACGAGCCGCTCCGCTCCGTCGCTNNNGGCGATTACACCGCTGAAGACATCATNGCGGAAGTGCAATGGCGCCATCAAATCAATGTTCGCCCCGTTACCGACGATTCGCCCTTCTTCGCCGACCTCTCGCTTGCTATCCCTGCCCCAATTCGGCAGTTCATTGTCTTCGCTTGTGCTTTGGTGCTCGTCTTCGGTGTTTTCGCGTGGGGATTGGAGGGGCGCAAAGCACCCATCCGTTTTCCGTCCCTGTCTTGCTTTTGGCTTCCGACAGGTTATGTCGCCATGCTGGGTGTCGGGTTCATGTTGGTGGAAATTGGGTTGATGCAACGGGCGATGCTGGTGCTTTTAAGCCCCACCCACACGGTTGCCTTGTTTGTGGCGGCGTTGCTTTTAGGAGGCGCTTTAGGCAGTTTTTTGACGCAACGGCAACCTGACGAACAATTGCCCCGTTGGGGTATGACGGCTTGCGCCGTTGTGGCGACTGCCAGCGCTATTTTAGGATTGCTCGTCGCTTCCCTCGTCAACGCTTTGCATCCTCTACCTCTCCCTCTCCGATCCTTGACACTTTTTATCCTCGCTTTTGGGTTGGGCATCCCGATGGGGATGCCTTTTCCATCCGCCATGCGGTTAGCCCCTGTGGTGTGGTCAGTGAGCGTCGCTTACCTTTGGGGTGTTAACGGAGTGATGAGTGTGGTCGGCGCCGTGAGCGCCGTGCTGTTGGGCAAGTTGGTCGGCTACAGCAAAGCCATCGTTGTTGGGGCTGTCTGCTACCTCTTCGCCTTCGGACTTCTTCGCCTTGCATCGGGGAAAATCCCTGACACCTTTCGCAAACCCGCTGAGGGGGCAGATTGACGGCTCCCCCAACCGTCAACCGCTGCGACAGTCACGCCGTGTCCATAAAGGACAGTGAGCCAAAACTGGTTGGATCAAGCGCTCTTTAGCAATCGCTCGCCCAATTCTATCAACTTGACAATTTCGCACCGCATTTTTTCCGTCAAAACTCGCAACCCTTCCCGGCGGGGAAGGTCGGGGGGCAGAAAGGGCGAGAATGGTTGCCCGAACACGATAGCCACAGGCGCTGGTCGGGGCAAAGGGGCTTCCATCCGCCATGCCCGATAAACGCCCGCTAACCCACAAGGCACGATGGCTACTTGCGCTTCCGCTGCTATCATCGCTGGTCCCAACTGGAAAGGGCGCAACCGACCATACTCGCTCCTCGTCCCTTCGGGGAAAACCACCAATGCATCCCCTTGTCGCAACTTTTGGATGGACAAACACAAGGCACGCCGATCGGGAGCATCTTGCTCAACAGGCACACAATCGGTCAACCAAAGGAAAGTTCGGACGACAGGCATGAAGAAGAGGGGACGCTTCGCCACGAAACTGAAGGGACGGGGAGCAACAATGGCCAGCAAAATGGGGTCAAGGTAGGTTGGGTGATTGGCGACGATGAGGACACCGCCTTCCTTTGGGACGAATTCTGTGCCCACCACTTTGGGGCGGAAAAGCAGCCACGCTATTGCCTTCGCTAAAGGTTGAAACAACCGATAGGTTTGGACTTTCCCTTTTGTCAGCATGAGCACCCCCCTTGTCTTTTTCATCACCCCAAAAGAGGGTGGGTATCAATGCCAGTGCCATCCAAAGGGAGAGCGCTGGCGAGCCGCAAGAAGTCGCGTTTGGGCTGCCACATCCCTGCGAAGTCCAACATAAGACACTCACAGCAATCTCTCCCGCTGCTTACCTGTTTTTGGTGTGCCCAAGCGATGCGAGAGCCATCTGGGCTATGGCGCTGCCCTTTTAGCGGTGAACCATGATGCGGACATCCACGACGACCGCTCCTTCGCCTTTCGGGTAGACGATAAGGGGGTTGATGTCCAGTTCCTCAATCAGGTCTTGCTCTACTGCCAGTTGCGACAGGCGCTCAATGCATTCTGCGATCTTGTCAATGTCGGCGGGTGGCTCACCTCGCACTCCCTCCAGCAACTTGTAAGTGCGGATATCGCGCACCATGCGGTAGGCGCCCAACTCTCGGACAGGGGCGAATCGGAAAGTAACATCTCGCAGCACTTCCACATAAACGCCGCCCAAGCCAAACATTAGCAGCGGTCCAAATTGCGGGTCGCGTTTCATGCCCAAGATGACTTCCCGCCCTTTCTTCGCCATTGCTTGCACCAATACGCCTTTGATGTGGGCTTCGGGAAGATGCTGCTTGACGGAATGGACGATTCGCTCAAAGGCTTGGCGGACATCGTGGTCGTTGTTCAAGTTGAGTTGCACCCCACCCACATCAAACTTGTGCACCACATCGGGCGAGAGCACCTTGAGGGCGACGGGATAGCCGATGCGGCGGGCAGCCTCCACTGCTTTCTCTGGAGTGTGGGCGACTGCCCATGGAAGGACAGGGAAACCGTAGGCTTCCAACACTTGCCACGCCACTTCTTCGGGGATGAACCCATGTTCGCTGAGCGAGGCTTCTTGAAGCAATTGGCGGGCTCGCTCCGTGTCCACTGGGAAGGTCTTAACACCTGTGCGCGGTCGGCGCACCCAATCCACATATCGCGCCATCGCCGCCAACGCCCGAACAGCATCTTCAGGGAAAGCATAGCAAGGGACACCGTTGTTCTTTAGGATGTTGACCCCCGCCGAGATGTCCACTAACCCCATGAAGCACGCCAAAATTGGTTTACTCTGCCGCTTGGAAGCATTGACAATGACCCAAGCGATGTTTTCAATATCGGTCATGGCTTGGGGTGTCAGGAGCACGACAATAGCGTCCACATTCGGGTCGTCAAGGGCAGCGTTCAAGGCAACTTCGTAACGGTCGTGTTGGGCATCGCCAATCAGGTCAATTGGGTTTTGCAAGGAAGCATGGGGCGGGAGTTTCTCCCGCAGGAAAGTCAAAGTCTGCTCGCTCAACTGGGCTAACTCTAAACCGTAGCGAACGCACCCATCAGTTGCTATGATACCTGGACCGCCTGCATTGGTGATGATTGCTGTGCGCTTTCCTTGGGGAAGCGGTTGGTTAGCAAAGGCGATAGCGTATTCAAACAGGTCTTCCACCGTATCGGCACGCAAGACACCTGCTTGCGCAAACAAGGCTTCATAAACCTCGTCGCTCCCTGCCAACGAACCTGTGTGGGAGGCGACAGCGCGGGCGCCTGCTGGGGTGCGACCGGCTTTCAAGGCTAAGATGGGCTTGCGCATGTCCCCTTCTCCGGTGATTTCGCGGGCTAATTGCAAGAACCGCTGTCCCTCTGACAACTCCTCAATGTAAAGCAGGATGACTTGCGTTTGCGGGTCGCGCCACAGGAAGGCGAGAAAGTCGTTTTCGTTGACATCGGCTTTGTTGCCTAAACTGACGACCTTGCTGAAGCCAATGCCTTGCCCCTTGGCGTAGTCCAATACCGCCGTGCACAAAGCCCCACTTTGGCTGATGAAAGCGATGTTTCCGGGCAGGGGCATCTCCTTTGCGAAGGAGGCATTGAGGCGAAAGTTTGGGTCTGTATTGATGACCCCAAGGCAGTTCGGACCGACGAGGGCGATACCGTGATGATGGGCAATTTCCCTGACTTGCTCTTCCAATTTTGCCCCTTCTGGTCCTGTCTCCTTGAAGCCCGCCGAAATCACAATTGCCCCCCTAACTCCTTTTTGCCCGCACTGCTCCAACACTTGCGGAACCAGTGGGGCGCGCACGATAACCACCGCCAAATCCACTGGGTCAGGGATATCCAGCACGCTTGGGTAAGTTCGGACGCCGCAAATGGACTTGGCGTTGGGGTTGACAGGATACACTACTCCGGTGAACTGCCCCATCAGCAAGTTGGTAAGGACAGCGTGTCCCACTGTGCCNNGNTGGCGGGAAGCGCCGATGACGGCAACAGATTGCGGTTCCAAAATTGGGCGAAGGTCGTGAAGCCCTGCCAGAAGTTCCTCTCCCTCTGTCGTGACCATACTCATCGCCTCCCTTGCCTCAATTGTGCGGCAAAAGGTTGCGCGGGGCGTCAGGTTTTCACCTCAATCCCTTATCAGACTTCCATGACAACTGCGGCGACAGCATAGTCACGGGTGTGGGACAGCGAGAGCCAGATTTTTTGGACCCCCAAATGCTCGGCAAGTTGCTTCGCTGCGCCTGTGAGCAATGGGAGGGGCTCGCCGTTGGGGGCGTGGACAACGCAAATGCTCTTCCAAGTGACACCCTTTGTGAAGCCTGTCCCCAAGGCTTTGGCAACGGCTTCCTTCGCCGCCCAACGAGCGGCGAGATGGGGAAAGGGGTCTGCAAAACGGGCGCAATAGCTGAGTTCTGCCTCACAGAAGACACGGCGCAAAAATCGTTCCCCATATCGCTCCGCCATTTCCCGAACACGCGCCACATCCACAATGTCCAAGCCGATTCCCACGATTGCCATCCTTCGTCCCTCCAAAGGCACAGCGGTTTGCCACAATTTTAAAGTGTCTGAGCCACCAACGATGGCTTCGTCGGGGGGAGATAGATTGCGAATTAAAGCGCAAGTTTGGTGGGAAGCCATTGTGGCGGGGTTTTGGGTGAGTTTTCTGAATTGGCTGGAGCGGCGAACCCGTCACCGTTGGGAACAACAAGTGCGCGTTTACCGAGACCTCGTCTACGCTGAACAGGACGGGGTGCCGGTGCGGCTGGATTTGTTCCTGCCCCAAACCCCTCCGCCCGAGGATGGCTACTTGACCGTCATTGCCCTGCATGGAGGGGCGTGGTGCAGTGGGAGCAAGCGGGATATGGCGTGGATGGGCTACTGGTTAGCCCGCCGAGGAGTCGCTGTCGCATGCGTGGGTTACCGCCTTGCCCCTCAGTTCCGCTTCCCCGCCCAATGGCACGATTGTCAAGCCGCCGTTCGGTGGCTGCGGGAGCATGCTTTTAAGTGGCACCTCAATGCTGAGGGTATCGTCGCTTTCGGCATCTCCTCAGGAGGGCATCTTGCCTTGTTGCTTGGCGTTCGCGGGAGCGAGACGAAAGGCGACAAGGTGGCGAAGGTGGCGGCTTTGTTCCCTCCAACGGACTTGACAGCCCCTTATTATCGGGATGCTGCTCGCCATCCCCCTCCCTTGCTCCCCAACTACCTGTTGCACTTTCTGGGTGCCACCTATGAAGAAGCACCCGACCTGTGGCGCGACGCTTCGCCTATCTTTCATGTTCACCCCCGTGCTGCTCCGTGCTTCCTCATTCAAGGCACGAAAGATGTGCTCGTTCCCCCCGACCAAGCCATCCGCTTCGTGGAAGCGATGCGAAAAGCGGGAGCGAAAGCAACTTTGGTGCTCATTGAAGGACTGGGGCACGGCTATAGTTTACGCCCCTCGCTGATGCGCCAATTGAATAACGCCCTTGACGCTGCTGTGAATTTTTTGCTGCACCCTTAAGTCACACTTGCCAACCCAGTAGTCCGCTAACAACTCCGCCACTTGCGACTGGCGATTGCTCGGCGAGCGAATCTCCACCACCCAATCGGGCGCTTCCACAGGGCTTCGTCGGTGATGATGTGTCGCCGTTCCTTGCAAACGAACAAAATGTCGGGCAATCGCCCATTGTAGCCGTCCACACGAACCGCCGTCCGAGAACCAAGCACTCCCCTAAAATCCCATGCCTCCGCCCCTTGTCCATTCCTTCAACTCAACTTCCTGCCCTCTTCCTTTCGCCATTCCGCCATTGCAGCGTCCAGCAATGTCCACGCCTCCTCCTTCGTTTGCACGCGTCCATCGTAAACGGCTTCTTCAATGAGCCGCAGGGCTTTGCCCACTAATGGCGATGGCGGAATTCCATAGCGCTCCATAATTTCGTCACCCGTAATTAGTCGGATGCGCTCTCGGGCTTCCTTGAGGGCGAAGAAGGTTTCCATGAGGCGCCGCAAGACATAGTAATGCCGCTGTCGGTGCTCCTCTGTCATGTCCTTTCCGCGCGTTGCCATCAAATCGGCAGCGGAAAGAGCGACGCAGTAGATGCCACCGACATCGCTCAAGTCCCGCCAGAAGCGCCGAAGGGCACGGTCAGTCAATTGCCGTCCCCCCGCCAAATTGATAGGGCGCATATGTGCCCCCACCAAAGCGACCACCAACTCTTGCTCCCGTCGGGATAACTTCATTCGCTCCGCAATTTTCGCCGCCATTTCCGCCCCAACCCTCTCGTGACCGTAAAAGTGCAAATTCCCTTCCTCGTCCCAGGTCATTGTCGCCGGCTTGGCAATATCGTGCAGCAAGGCAGCAAATTTGAGCACCCATACCCCATATCGCTTGTAACCGAACTGAGCCCAAAAGACATCGCGCACTTTCTTTAGCAAGGCATTGAGCGCCTCGTCTTCAGTCTCGGCATTGATTGCTCGTTCCACCATTCTTACGGCTTCAATAGTGTGGTGAAAACCGTCAAGGTGGTGGTAGCCAGCGGCGGGAACTTCTTTGAGTTTCTCCAGTTCGGGCAGCACAGCCGATAACACGCCGCTTGCGTCCATTGCCAATAACGCCTCGCTAGCGGCTTCGGCTTGCAAAATCCATGCCCACTCCATCAAGATGCGTTCGGCGGGAACATTGAGCAGTAACAGGACACTGGACGAAATGGCGGACAGGGTATCCGAAGTGATTTGAAACTGTAAAGTCGTCGCAAAGCGAAAGGCGCGCAGAATGCGCACGGGGTCATCGCAAAGGACACGCCGATGGGGGAGCACTAATAAACGCTGCCGCAAGTGCTTTAGCCCCCCTAAGGGGTCTTGCACAGGTGCTCTCTGACGCTCCACCAATTTCAGAGCGTCCACATACAGGGCGTTGCAGGTGAAATCTCGGTGGCGAGCATCTTCTTTCCAGTCGCCCCGCAGTTCAGTGAAGTCTGCTGTCGCATCGGGGGCTTCTTCGTCCCAACGGACAATTCGTCCTGTTGGGGGCTCAAAGTGGAGGGGAACGAATCGCCCCCCAATTTTCTCTGCCACTTCCTGGGAAAATCGGAGGGGGTCTGCGCTAATGGCGAAGTCCAAATCCCAACTCTCCCGCCCCAAAAAGTGATCCCGCACGAACCCGCCAACGAGAAAGAGAGCGCATCGGTGCATTCTGGCAACATCCGCAGCAACGCGCACCATTTTGGCTAACGGTTTGGGAAATTGTCCTAAAGTCAAGACCGCTTCCATTGCCCATCAACCCTCGCTATGCGTGTTACCCTCAACAGCGGGTTGGCAGTGTTAGCATTTTGTCAGGGAAGGCGAAGGGCAACAAAATTATGGCAGCGTCACGTCGCTAAGGAGGCGAATGAATAGGCATGCAGTCTCAAGGCACTGCCAAAATAGCGCAACCTTCCTATCGCTTTTGGGGGGTCATCACGGACACGGAGACTTTGCTGCGGACGATTTTGGAAGAAGGTCTGGAAGCGGTGAACGCCACGCGGGGAACAATCTCGTTGGTAGACCATCGGACGGGGGAGTTAGTCACTAAGTTCGTCGCTGGCTTAGGCTGGACAGAAAGGCAACCTGATTTACGCTTCCAGGTCACGGACGCTCCCGGTCACAGCATCTCCAGTTATGTCGCCTTCACCGGGCAACCTTATCTGTGCCCCGATGTCACGCAAGATCCGCACTACTATCCCCTCTTCCCCGATACCCGCAGCGAATTAGCCGTGCCGCTCATTGGACGAGGGGGGCGGGTGTTAGGCGTGTTGAATGTGGAGAGCGAAAAGGGGAACGCTTTTGGCGAGAAGGAATTGAAAGTCCTCTCGGCGTTGGCGTCCATTGCTTCCCTTGCGCTCTCCCTTGCCGACTACCAGAACCGGGAGCGGGCGTTGGTGGAATTGGGGAAGGAATTGGCGGCAGCAACAGACATTGACGCCCTTTTGGAGCGGGTGACGGAAGTGGCTGCCCATTTGCTGGATGCGGACGACTGTTCCCTTTTTCTGGTGGACAAATCCATCAATCGGTTAGTGCTGCGCGCTTCACGGGGTTTATTGCGTTCCCTCGTTGGACAAGCCACTTATCGCTTTGGAGAAGGATTGACGGGATGGGTGGCGCTCCACAACAAGCCGGCTCGTCTCAACGGGGTAATGGGAGACCCCCGATGGAAAGGGCTCTACTTGGAACTTAATCCCGAGGAAATCAGTGCTTTCATGGCGGTGCCCGTGCGGGGACGCAACGAAGTGTTAGGCGTTTTGCGAGTATTGCGCAAGCGGGCTTCGCCCGCCGCCCCACCTTACCTGTTCACCGACGACGAAGAAGAGTTGCTCTTTACCCTCGCCAGCCAATTGGGGGCGGCGTTGGAGCGAGAAGAGTTGCAGAGACGCCTCTTCACTATGCAACACATCGCTTCCGTGGGTGAACTGACTGCCCGCATCGCCCACATGATTGGCAACAAAGTCTTCGCAATGAAGGGAGCATTGAAGGAACTGGGATCTCGTTTGAGCCCTTTGCCCCTTTCGGAAGATACCCAACGCCTCTTAGGAAGCGTGGAGCGCTCCCTCTACGAAGTAGAAATCTTACTGCAAGATTTGCGCGATTTTGTCAAGGCAACTCAATTGAATTTGCAGCCCTTGTGCCTCTCCGACTTGGTGCAAGATTTGGTGCGAGAGTATGCCCAAGAGTTCCCCCACATCACTTTTGAATTGGCGCTGGACGAACAACCCGTTTGGGTAAAGGGCGATGCGGAGAAATTGCGGAATGCTTTTGGAGAGTTACTGGAGAACGCTGTCCATTTCCTAAAGGCAGGTGACAAAATCCATGTGCGCGTGACCGTTAGCCGCTGGTCAGGGCGCCGGCATGCTCGAGTCCTCATCCGCGACACAGGTCCGGGCATCCCCGAGCGCCTGAAAGAGCAAATTTTCCAACCCTTCTTCACTACACGGGCAAAAGGCATGGGGTTAGGATTAGCCATTGTCAAGGGGATTGTGGAAGCCCACGGTGGCTCTATAGAAGAGCGCGGGCGCGAAGGCGAAGGAGCCCTGTTCATCCTCACCCTTCCCGCCATAGAGCCACCTCAAGGAGGGAATGGCTGATGGGACGCATTTTGGTGGTTGACGACGAAGAATTGGCACGGGAAGCCATTAAATTGCGCTTGGAACGCGACGGGCACCAAGTGGACACGGCTTCCAGCGAAGCAGAAGCCATTGAGAAAATCCGAAGCGCCGACCCGCCCTATGATGTCGTCATCACCGACATGGTGATGGAGTCTGAAAACAGCGGGTTGGAAGTGTTGAAGGCAGCCTTGCTGCGCGATGTCTTGACAGAAGTCATCATCCTCACTGCCTACGGGAGCGTCACCAACGCTGTGGAATGCCTAAAACGAGGTGCTTACGACTACTTGGAGAAGAACATCCCCGGCGTGGATGTTTACGACTTGTTGGCGCTGAAAGTAGAGCGGGCGATGGAGCATCGGGCAGAGTCTATGGCGCTGTTGAAGCGCTTGCAAGCCTACCAGCAACCTATCGCTTCGCCTTCCGCTTCAGAAGGGCATGATTGACAAATTGACAAGGACATTAATGCCCTTTTCCAGCAAGCGTGCCATAATTCAATTTCGCCAAAACGGCAAGGAGGCTGATGCCCATGCCACTGTTCAAGCCTGTGGACGAAAAAGAAGTGACACGCGCGATCGTGCGCGGCTTCCTGAGGCAACTGGAAGAGTATGCCGAAAGCGATGTCATTGTGGTCGGTGGCGGCCCTGCCGGTCTGATGGCGGGACGCGAATTGTCCCGACGGGGCTTCAAGACCCTCGTCATTGAGCGGATGAACTACCTTGGGGGTGGCTTTTGGATTGGGGGTTACCTGATGAACAAAGCCACCTTCCGAGAGCCCTCTCAGGAGGTTTTGGACGAACTGGGAGTGCCTTACGAGGAGGCTTCGGAAGGGTTGTATGTCGCCGATGCTCCTCACGCTTGCTCCAAACTCATCGCTGCCGCTTGTGATGCGGGGGTCAAGTTCGCCAACATGACCATCGTGGAGGATGTCATTTTGCACAACGGGCGAGTGGCAGGGGTCGTGATTAACTGGACGCCTGTCACCAAGTTGCCCCGTGAAATTACCTGCCTTGACCCCATTGGAATCCAAGCCAAGTTGGTCATTGATGCCACCGGGCATGATGCCTCTGTCGTCAAAACACTGGAAAAGCGCGGGCTCATTAAAGTGCCCGGCATGGGCGCTATGTGGGTGGAACGAAGTGAGGACGCTGTTGTGGAGCACACGGGAGAAGTGTTCCCCGGTTTGATTGTTGCGGGCATGGCGGTAGCGGAGACTTATGGATTACCTCGCATGGGTCCAACCTTCGGCGCTATGCTCCTTTCAGGCAAACGGGCTGCCGAAATCGCTGCTGAAATCCTCACAGGCGTCGCTGTCGGCGTTTAACGATGCCCTCTCCTAAAAACCGAGGAAGGGTGGGCGTTTTTGCCCGCCCTTTTTCTTTTTGTGCCCCTTAAAGGCTCAACAACTTTGGCGGGTTCGGGGAATGAGTGAGCCGTTCGGGACCTTGCGGTGTGACCAACACCAAGTCCTCCAAACGCACCCCACCCAAACGAGCATCGTAGACGCCAGGCTCCACTGTGACCACCATGTTGGGCTGAAGCACATCTTTAGAGCGCCGTCCTAATGATGGCAATTCGTGCACTTCTAACCCAACACCGTGTCCCGTCCCGTGTGTGAAGAGTTTGTCAAGTCCGTGCGCCTTCAAAACTTCTCGGACAATTTGGTCAACGGTTTTGCCCCTTCGTTTTGGCTGGAGCGTTTCTATCCCTCGCTGCTGCGCTTCCCAAACGGCGCGGTGGAAGCGTTGTTGGTCGCTTGTGGGCTTGCCAATGACAAACGTGCGGGTTAAATCGGAGCAGTAACCGTTGACGACTGCTCCTAAGTCCAAAGTGACCAAATCGCCCTTCCGCAAATGGCGCTCGGAAGGTTGCCCATGGGGAAGAGCCGTTCGCTCTCCGAAGACGACAATGGGCGGGAAGGCAATAGCATCCGCACCGTGCGTCCTCAGGAAGGCTTCTATCTCCCATGCCAACTCCCGTTCTGTCATCCCCACTTGCATCACTTTCAACGCGTGCTCAAACGCGGCATCGGCTAACTGGGCGGCTTGACGAATTTGTGCCAACTCTACTTCGTCCTTGACTGCCCGTAGTTCCTCCACCAGCCCCGACACGCTCTCTAACCGAAAGCGCTCTCCTTTCAGATGCTCTCGCAGACTGTCAAGGAAGGCAACAGAACAATGGCGCCCTTCATAAGCCACATGGCGAACCTTCCACCGTTTCAAGGTGTTGGCAATCACCTTCGCCGTCTCGCGAGTGATGGCGATGAGAACACCGGTGCCCTGCGTCTGCTCTTTAGACTGAAGGGCATACCGCCCATCGGTGATAAGCAAAGGCGTTTCGTCTCGACTCACCAGAAGAACTCCCGCGCTTCCTGTGAAGCCGGTCAAGTAGCGGATGTTGGCTCGGCTGAACACAATCAAAAGGGGCAATCGGCGCTCCGCCAACTGTTCCCGAAGCCGCTGCAACCGTTCCTGATGTCGCTTTGCGTCCATCCTCTTCGCCTCCAGTGGCTTTCTTTCGTCGCATACAGCGTAGCACAGGGAGGGGAAGTGTTAAGGGAGCGATTCCACGACGATGTGTTCGTTGGTGTAAACGCACAAGGAGGCGGCGATTTTTAGGGCTTCGCGGGCGATGGTCGCTGCATCCAAATCGGTGAACCGTAAAAGGGCTTTTGCCGCAGCCGCCGCATATGGACCACCCGAACCGATGGCTAACACGCCACCTTGCTCTTCCTCATCGGGTTCAATGACTTCACCTGCCCCTGTCAAAAGCAGCAAATTATCAAGGTCGGCAACAATCATCAGGGCTTCTAGACGCCGGAGCACTCGGTCGGTGCGCCAATCTCGGGCTAATTCCACCGCTGCCCGCTTCAAATCGCCCCGAAACTCCTCCAACTTCTCCTCAAAACGCTGGAAGAGGGCTAAAGCGTCCGCTACCGAGCCGGCAAAGCCTGCCAACACTCGGTCATGGTAAAGGCGGCGGATTTTTCGGGCAGAATGCTTGACGACCGTTTCCCCCAAAGTAACTTGCCCATCGCCCGCCATCGCTACTTGCCCGTTGCGCCGAACGGCGACGATGGTAGTGCTGCGCACCTTTCCCATTGCTGCTCCCCTCCGTGTCGGAAGAATAGTTCGCTGTTCCAAAAACTTTGTCATGCCTCCTTGTGGGAAGATGGGTCATAGGAGAAAGGAATTTTGACGGAGCGCAATTGACTGCGAAGGAGAACTGCGGCATCATTTATGAACGCCCAAAGAGGAACACCTTAGGCGAAATTCGGAAAAAGGAGGGTCTTGCATGGCGACGCACCGAGCCACTTTAGAACGCCCTGCAGCGAAGGCAGGGGTCAAAACACGGCGGCAATTTTTGACGGACACTTTTGCCATTTTAGGTTGGGGCTTTTTCTGGACTATCATGGGCATTTTCGGCTGGATTTTTGCCCGCTTCTTCTTCCCCAATGTGCTGTTTGAGCCGTCGCCCATCTTTGAAGTGGGTTATCCCCAAGAGTATCCTATCGGCTCTGTGCAAAAGCGCAACGGGGTTTGGATTGTGAGAGAGGCTTACGGCTTCTTTGTGCTGGATGGCACTTGCACTCATTTAGGGTGCAAGTTCAACTGGATTGATGCGGAGCAGAAGTTCAAGTGCCCTTGTCACGGGAGCGGTTTCCGCAAAGACGGCACCAACTTTGAAGGTCCCGCCCCCCGCCCCCTTGACCGATACAAGATTTACTTGGGCGAAGGGGGCAAGTTGGTCGTAGACAAAACCTCCAAGTTCCCTGGCGTTCCCGGCAAGAACTCCAACGAACTTTACCCAGAAAGTATCTTGCGCATTTGAAAGGAGGGCACCGAAATGAGCGAAGAGCGCCAACATGCCGAGCAAGAAGAGCGCATGAGTACCGTCGCTTCCGAGGAGACGAACGGCAAAGGGGAAGGGTTGCTGGAACGGATCGCTTATCGCATCGTTAACACGCATTTCATCCGTTCCATGTACCGCACCCCTTGGCCGACAGACCGTCGCTCGCGGTTAATGGTCGTGTTGGAGAGCATGGTGCTGCACTTGCACCCTACGAAACTTCCCCGTCATGCGGTGCGGGTTTGCTACACTTGGTGCTTGGGTGGGCTCAGTTTCTACCTGTTCTTGGTGCTGACGGTCACAGGCATCCTGCTCATGTTCTACTATCGCCCGACGGTGGAGCATGCTTACTGGGACATGAAGGACATGATGAATGTGACGCCCTTTGGGCGGGTTCTCCGCAACATGCACCGGTGGGCTGCCCACGCCATGTTGATTGCTGTTTGGCTCCACATGTTGCGGGTCTTCCTAACGGGTGCTTACAAACCGCCCCGAGAGTTCAACTGGGTCGTGGGGGTTACCCTTTTGGTCTTGACGATGCTGCTTTCCTTCACGGGCTACCTGCTCACTTGGGACCAATTAGCCCTCTGGGCGGTAACCGTCGGCACCAACATGGCGCGCGCTACCCCCTTCTTGGGGCATGAAGGTCCTTTCGGTCCGCAACTGCACATGACGCCATACAACGATGTCCGCTTTGCTCTCTTGGGGGGAAGCATTGTCGGCGAGAACGCCTTGTTGCGTTTTTATGTGTGGCATTGTTTAGGCTTTCCCTTCATCGTGGCATGGTTGATGGCAATCCACTTCTGGCGCGTTCGGAAAGACGGCGGCATTTCCACGCCCTTGTGAAATTTTGTTCGGAAGGAGTGAGTGAAGGCAATGGCAGAGCAAGCCCTTCCGCAGGAGACGCCCAAACCGCAACCGCGCCCGGCTGCCCAACGAGCGGCAGCCCGACGCCACGCCACTGAACAGGGACAAACAACCACTGCCGAGCGACGGCGGGAAGAAGGTGGCACCGTTTTGGTGTGGCCCGATTTGGTCTACGAAGAGTTTCTGGCGCTCATTATCGTCACCATCGTTTTGCTGGTCATCTCGCTGGTCTTTAATGCCCCACTGGAAGAGCCAGCCAACCCCCAAAAAACCCCCATCCCCTCTCGGGCGCCGTGGTATTTCCTGGGCTTGCAGGAGTTGCTGGTTTACTTTGACCCATGGATTGCGGGCGTGCTTATTCCCACCCTTATCATCCTCGGCTTGATGGTCATCCCTTATGTGGACACGAAACCCAATGTGGGGATAGGACGCTACAGTTGGAAGGGAAGAGAGTGGCAGTGGATTTTCTTCCTCGGCGGCTTTGGGCTCTGGATTGGGCTCATTATTGTCGGTCAGTTCTTCCGATGGGGTCCGTGGGCGATTTATATGCCTTGGGAACCTCGTGAGCACATTAAGGTCGTTGCCGAGCACCTGTGGTGGTGTCCCCTCCACAAAGACCCACCGCAAGGGATGTTCTGCCCTGTCGGCTTCCTCCTTTACACCCTTTACAACTTGCTGGTGTTCACTTATCCCTTCTGGCTGCGGTTCGTCCACAAGGATTGGGGCGAACGCGCCCTAAACTACTATCGCCAACTAGGCTTGGTCCGCTTCCTCATTGTAATGTTCTTTGTTTCATGGACTTTGCTCATCCCGCTCAAAATGGCGATGCGGTTAGGCTTCTTCCCTCTCTTCTGGGGCATCCGGCTCAAATATCTGGTGGTGACGCCTTGGTTCAATATCTGACCCCAACCTTAGTTCAGCGCAAGGGAGTGACAGCGCGCAATGGATGAGACTTTCTACAACATCCGTCGGCTCAACCAAATTTTGGCGCTGTTGACGGCTGTGGCGCTGGTCATTTTCGGCATCATCATTTACCAAGAGATGCGCCCTGAGTGGTATCCCTATCAAGCCACTTACATCCGCCTGTTCCGCCAATATGCCCAGCAGGAACTCAACCGAGTGAAGCGGGAATTGCGAAACGACGAAGAGTATCAGGCGCTCAAAAAGCAGTTGGAAGAAGTCGCGAAGCGCCTTGCTGCCAACCCTCGCTACAAGGAACTGCAACAAGAAATGGCACGCTTGAGTGAAGAGGTGCAAACGGTGCAGACGAAACTTTCCGAAGTGCGATTAGACTATCTGCACTATGAAGACGAGTTTTTCTGGGCGCGCTCAGAAAGCCGCAAGAACTACTACCGCCAGCAAATGGAACGCTTAAAGCCGACGGTAGACAAGTTGACCCAACGGCTAGAAGAATTGCAAGCCCGCCTGCAAGAAGTGGAGAGCGCTCTTACCAAGTTGGAAAAGGAGCGACGAACGCTGGTGGAGAGATTGCGCGAGAAAGAGTTTCCCTTGCAAGTAGCACAGGCGTCTTTGGAAAGCATCCGAAAAGCCCGCCCCAAAGTCCAGCAGGTTTTTAACCCCGAACTGAACATTGCCGACCGTTGTATGACCTGTCATGCAGGCTATGACAAGCCAGAGTCGTGGGGGCAATTCTTGCAAGCCCACATCCGGAAATTGCAGCAGCAAAAAGCGTCCCCACAGCAAATTGCTCTTCTCAAAGCCCTGATGCCGCACCCTCGCCAAGCAGAGTTGTTCAGCAAGCATCCTGTAGAAAAATTCGGTTGCACCAGTTGCCATCAGGGGCAAGGACGCGTCTTGCGCAAGGAGCAAGCCCATGCCTTCAACGAGAAATTCTGGGAGACACCAATGCTTCCTGTCAAATACACCGAAGCCGCCTGCGGCAAATGTCATCGCTATGAGATGAATTTGCCCGGCGCTCCCAAACTGTCACGCGGCAAGCAACTTTATTATGTTCTGGGCTGTTGGGGTTGTCACGATGTGAAAGGCTACGAAGACATTCCTGTCTCCCTCAAATCCTTCGCTCCCAGCCTCACCCACATCGCCGAAAAGACCAATCCCGAATGGCTCTTTCGGTGGCTCAAAAATCCTAGAGATTGGTCGCCGAAGACTCGTATGCCTTTCTTTTACCTCAACGACGATGAGGCGTGGGCATTGGTGGCTTACTTGCTCCACGCCTCTCGTGTGGCGCAAGGGCAAGCGGAGCCAAAGTTACTGACTCTGCAAGAAAGTTATGGCACTCAACCCCTCCGCTTGACAAAGCGATATCCGGGCGGAAACCCTCAACGAGGGCGCCAATTAGTCCGAGAGGTGGGATGCTTGGGATGCCACCAAGTGGATGGGTTGGGAGGACCGAAGGAACGAGCGAAAGGGACTCGCGTTCTCGGCAGCTACGATTTCGGTCCCAACCTGAGCAAAGTGGGGAGCAAGATTGTCAACCCCGATTGGCTCTACAATTGGCTGCTAAACCCGAAAGCCGTTGACCCCGCTGCCAAAATGCCCAACATGCGGCTGACGGAACAGGAAGCCGCCGATATCACCGCTTTCTTGCTAACCTTGCGGGACAAATCTTCCGTAAAGCCGGTCGCTTTTCGCTCCGTCCCTCAGTTGGATAACCCCGAACTGATAGAGAAAGGCTTTCGGCTTATCGTCAACTATGGCTGTCATGGCTGTCACAACATCCCCGGAACGGAGAAGTTGACGAAAATCGGCAAGAACCTCTCGGACGAAGCGGACATTGACCCACACCTGATTGACTTCGGGCAACGGGTGCATGAAATCTTTGAGAAAGCGCCCACCTACTGGGACCGCAAATACATCTGGCTCAAGGAGAAACTGCTACGCCCCCGTAGTTTCCGAGCCGGGTTGCGGATGCCCAGCCTTTACCTGAGTGAAGAGGACGCGGAAGCCTTGCTGATTGCATTGCTCAGTTTCTCGGGTCGGGAATTGGCGAAGGTGCGGGTCACTTACACAGAGCCGCCTCAGTTCCTCTATATGCGAGACCCCACTCGTGACATGCGTCTTGCTGCCCTTTCGGCAGGGCAGAAAATCCTTCTCGGTTACAACTGTGTTGGATGCCACATTGTGGAAGGGCTGGGAGGCGATATCTGGCCCCTTTTGGAGGACGGAATGCAGCCGCCTAACTTGCAATCGGAAGGCTACCGTGTTAACCATGACTGGCTCTTCCGCTTCCTGAAAGACCCTACGATGGGGAGTGGGCGTCAACATTCTATTCGCCCTTGGCTAAAAGTTCGGATGCCGACCTTCAACTTCGCCGACGAGGACATTAACACCCTCATTCGCTATTTCGCTGCCTTGGACAATCGCCCTATCTTAAAAGAGTTCCGAAGCCCTTACCGTCCTGACCCGCAGTTGGTGGTTGCCGGCAAGAAGTTGTTTGATGCCCTTCAATGCATCGCTTGCCACCCGACGGGAGCGGTGCATTTGGGTGCTGATGTGGCGCAATTAGCCCCCAGCCTTCAACTAGCACGGGAGCGGTTAAATCCCGATTGGATTGTGGATTGGCTGTTGGACCCGCAAAAGTTCCAACCGGGCACCCGCATGCCTACCTTCTTCCCTTACAACGAGGGAACGAAGCGATACGACTCCCCGATGCCTGATATTTTGGGGGGGCGATGCTGTCAAGCAAGCGCAAGCCTTGCGGGATTACTTGCTCACTTTGGCTTCACCGACGAAAATGGCTCAAGGGGGCACTCAAAGCCTTCGCTGAGAGTGCCTTGACGAAATAAAACCAAAACCAACAAAGGGGGTTGGATGCACCGATGGTCCTGCGAAAAGTCGTTGTCAGCATAATGACCGCCCTGCTGGCGGTTGTGCCCGCCTCAGCACAGGGCACTGCCACAATCAAAGGCATCGTCAAGTTTGAAGGGAAGCCGCTAAAGACACGCGACATCAGCATGAAGCAGGATAAAAAATGCGACGCCCTCCACAAGGGCAAGCCTGTCCCCTCAGAAGAGTTCGTGCTCAATAAGAACGGGACGCTCAAATGGGTGTTGGTCTATGTCAAGCATGCCCCGAAAGGCAACTACAAGCCACCCGCTACGCCCGTTGTCTTAGACCAGAACGGTTGTCACTACACGCCCCATGTTTTTGGCATCATGGTCGGGCAAACTTTAGAAATCCGAAATTCGGACGGCTTCCTGCACAATGTTCACTTCGTCGGCAAGAAGAACTCGCAGTTCAATCAAGCCCAACCGACCAAAGCGGTGGTCATCCGAAAAACCTTCAAATCCCCTGAACTGCCGCCCGACAGTTACTTCAAGTGCGATGTGCACCCGTGGATGAAGGCGTGGGGGGGAATTTTTGACCATCCCTTCTTCGCCGTCACCGGAGATGATGGCTCCTTTACCATTCGGGGCTTACCGCCCGGCACTTACGAGATTGAAGCATGGCACGAGCGATTGGGACGCCAATCCCAAAAGGTGACAGTTAAGGCAGGCGAGACCAAGCAAATTACTTTCGTCTTCAAGCGTTGAGCTGAGCAACCACGAAAAGTTTGTGGGCGATTGTGGCTTTTGGAGTTGGGACGGCAGTGCCAACTATTTGTTCGCCGACGGGCATGTGAAGTTCCTGCGGCGCCGCCAAATTCAACCGGCAGTGAACGGGTTGCCCGATATCAACCTGACCCGAAA
>JGI25065J35084_100011_pt1 | contig 28076 bp, 28 predicted proteins | sample Antgeofumaro1A2A_FD_35084 | JGI IMG/M metagenome (IMG submission 35084)
GACCACATCGGCTTTAGGGGCGTAGTTTGTGAAAGTGATGTGGGGGTCGTTGGCGAGGCACTTTTTCAGGTAAGCCTCCAAGCAAGGGCTGCAAGCGCAGATGGCGACTTTCACTTGCCAATCATTGGCTTTTTCGCTTTGCCATTGCGAGCACCGCCCTGTCAAGTTGTAGGCGCCTTTCAGTATAGCGCACTTTTTTTTCGTCAAGGGTGGGTAGTGCCGAAGCGGATGGAGGCTGGCAAACTTTAAATGACCTGCTGCTAAGTTAGAATGGGAGGCGTCGCCGATGCAGTCGGAACTGAAGGCGATTTTGGAGAAACTGGAAAAGCCGTTAGCGGTGGAGGAGCGAACGGGCTGCCGAAACTTTGCGGTTATTGGCGGCTTTCACCGGCATATGGTTTCCTGGGCGCAGCGAGGAGCGGAGTTAGGCGATGGCGAAGTTCGGCAGCACTTGGAGCGAATTGCCCAGTTATTCGCTGATTACGGGTCAGTGGACTTGACAGAGCGCCGGCGACGCATTTTGGAGGCAAGGCAATTGCTCGCAGTTATCCGCCGGCAGGTGGAGCAAGAAGCAGGGAGCGCCGAGCACGGAGTAGAGGGCAAGGAGCAAGGAGCAAGGAGCGAGGAGAAAAGGGGGGAAGGCAAAGGGCAAAGGGCAGAGGGTGAAGGGGCAAGAGCAACGGAGGACGAACACGCAAGGGAAGGTGAAAGCATAACTATCCCGCTTGGGACTTCGCAAGAAGCGTCAACCGATGCGTCCGCTCAAACCCTGTCTGTGCCCGTTTCGCCTGCGGTGCCGAAGCCGACGTTTCGCTCGCCCGCAACTTCCTGTCCCCCAGTGCCCCCTTCCCCATCGGTTGGAGGGCAATTCCCGACCGCTCCTTCTGCGGCTTCCGTCCCCCCAACCGTTTCCCCCCATCCCAAACCTTTTGTGCCCAGCGTTTCAGGCAAGCCTCTTGCTCTTGACGACCCTGTTCGCTTCCTGAAGGGTGTGGGACCGCAGCGGGCGAAATTGTTGAAGCGCTTGGGTGTGGAAACGATTGGCGATTTGCTCACCTTTTACCCGCGACGCTACGAAGACCGTCGGAACCTGAAGACGCTGGCGCAAGTGGTGCCGGGCGAGAGAGTGGTCGTTCAGGTGCAAGTGATTGGCACGCCCTTTACGGAAGAGCGCAAGCGTTTGCTCATCACGAAAGTCCCTGTTGGCGATGCGACGGGACGAGCCTTTCTTGTTTGGTTCAACCAACCCTACATGGAGCGAAAGTTTCGCATCGGTCAGCGCCTGTTCGTGTTTGGCAAAGCGACGCAAGTGTTCGGGCAACTGACTTTCCAAACGCCTGAGGTAGAGGAAATGACGGACGATGCCAATCTGCAAGTGGGTCGGCTTGTGCCTGTTTACCCCTTGACGGAGGGTTTGAGTCAGAACTTCGTTCGCTCGCTGGTTCAGGAGACGGTTTGGCGCGCAGTGGAGCGGCTTAAAGAAACTCTGCCGGAAACTGTGCGGCAGCGCTACCAATTGATGCCTTTACAGGAAGCCTTGACGCAAATTCATTTCCCCGACGATGAGGAGCGACTGGAAGCCGCTCGGCGGCGCTTGGTGTTTGAGGAGTTTTTGACGCTACAATTGGTGTTGGCGCTGCGCAAGAAGGGCATTAAAGAGCACGAAGGCATTGCCTTTCATGTGGACTGGGAAGCAGTGGAGCGCTTTCTTCGCTCGCTGCCCTTTGAGTTGACTACTGACCAGCGCAGGGTCATCAACGAAATTTTGGCGGACATGCAGAAACCGCACCCGATGAACCGATTGCTGCACGGGGAGGTAGGCTCGGGCAAAACTGTTGTAGCAGCGACCGCCATGTATGTGGCGGTGCAAAACGGCTATCAAGTGGCTTTCATGGCGCCAACGGAAATTCTCGCCGAACAGCATTACCGTGTCCTGCAAGAACTCTTTAAAGGGCACGAAATCCAAATTGTCCAACTGGTCGGCAGTTTAACACCCTCTGTGAAGCGGAAGCGGCGAATGCGCATTCGGGAGGGGAAGGTTCAGATTGTCGTTGGCACCCACGCCCTCATTGAAGAAGCGACCGAGTTTCATCGGTTGGGCTTGGTGATTGTGGATGAGCAGCATCGCTTCGGGGTGATGCAGCGAGCCAAACTGATTTGGAAAGGGAAATCGCCCGATGTGCTCATCATGACCGCCACGCCCATCCCCCGCACTCTGGCATTGACTGTCTACGGGGACTTGGATGTCTCGGTCATCCGAGAGTTACCGCCCGGACGCCAACGAGCAAAAACTTATTGGCTTCACTTAAGCAAGCGGATGCTCGCTTACGAGTTCGTGCGCAAGGAGCTTTTGAAAGGGCATCAAGCCTACATCGTTTGCCCACTGATTGAGGAGTCGGAGAAGTTGGAGGATGTCCAATCGGTTCTGCGCCACGCCGAGTGGTTGCAGCAAAGCGTGTTTCCCGATTACAAGGTTGGTGTGCTGCATGGTCGGATGCCTGGCTACGAGAAGGATGCCATCATGGATGCTTTTCGGCGCAACGAAATTCAAGTGCTGGTCACGACGACAGTGATTGAGGTTGGGGTGGATGTGCCCAACGCAACCGTGATTGTGGTGGAAGATGCCGACCGATTTGGGTTAGCGCAATTGCACCAATTGCGAGGGCGTGTAGAGCGGAGCGCTCATCCGTGCTTTTGCGTCCTGATCGCCGACCCAAGCACCGATGAAGCCTATAAGCGGCTGCGAATCATGACCCGCACGAACGATGGCTTCGTGATTGCAGAACACGACTTGCGACTGCGCGGACCGGGCGAATTTCTGGGAACGCGCCAACATGGTCTCCCTGACCTGAAGTTGGCGGACATCCTTCGGGATGTGAATTTGCTGATGCAGGCGAAAGAGTGCGCCGAATGGCTCATCGCCATTGACCCGCACTTGGAGCGCCCTGAACACAAACATTTGCGGGCAAAGGTGGAAGCGTTGGAAGGCGGCGCTGAATTGCTCCGAGTCTCTTAGCTGAAGGAGGCTGTTGGAAGGGTTCGGTGCTCGCCGAACCAAGGGAATTGCTCGGGCAAAAGTCCAACCCCTCCGTCAACGCTTCTGCTTTGCGTCAACATTTTTGCCCCCGACAAAAGTCGGGGTCTGCAAAGACAAAGCCTACTAAAGCAGGCTCAGTGTTGAAAGTCGTTGGGAGGGCTCGCTTTCCGGGAGCCAGTTTTGCTTGGGCAAAAGCATGGTCCTTCCGTTTTTCGGAGCGGTGTGGAAGCCGCCCCCCTACATTTCGCCAGCGAGTTGGGAGTGACGGAGTATGGAGGTTCGGATTGGGACTTCTGGTTGGATTTATCCGCATTGGCGGGAACGCTTTTACCCCGCTCATCTGCCGCCGAGCCAGTGGCTTGTCTTCTATGCCCAACACTTTGACACAGTGGAGGTCAACAACTCCTTCTACCGCCTGCCCAAGCGAGAGACTTTTGAGCGCTGGCGAGCAGAGACGCCCGACAATTTCGCATTTGCTGTCAAGGGGTCTCGCTTCATTACCCACATGAAAAAGTTGCGGGATGTGGGCGAGTCTCTCCAACGCTTTTTCGCAGCAACGGAAGGGTTAGGTGAGAAGTTGAGGGTGGTATTGTGGCAGTTGCCCCCGAACCTGCAAGCCGATCTGGAACGGCTGGCATCGTTTTTGCGCCAACTTCCGTCCCATTGCCTTCACGCCCTTGAATTCCGCCACGCATCATGGTGGCAAGAACAAGGGGTGTGGCGAGTTTTGGAGCGATTTCGCGCCGCTCATTGCGTCCCCATCCTGCCGACCTTGCCTAAGGAACTTGCCAAGCGGGTGACCGCTCCTTTCGTCTACCTGCGCTTTCACGGTTGGGATGGGTTTTATTTCGGTTGCTTCCCCGACGAGGAGTTAGCGTGGTGGGCGGAACTCATTCGCCAATGGCAAAAGCAAGGCTTGACAGTGTTCGCTTACTTTAACAACGATGCCAACGCCTACGCCGTGAGCAACGCCTTAACTCTGAAACGATTGACGGAAAGGTAGGGGCACAGAGTTGCCGTGCCCCTTCCGTTACGCCTGCCGCCGCTCTTCACGGAACAGGACAGCAAAAACAACCGCACACAGCAAGGTGATGATAGCGGGGATGGTGAACACCCATGTGTAATTGGTCTGACCGTCGGCGGTGAAGATGTCCTTCAGGAAGCCTGCAAAGAAGCCACCAATCAGTAGCCCAACTCCCAACACGGCAAAGTTGATAAGGGCTTGAGCGGAGGAACGGATGTCTCTTGGCGCCACCATGTCAGTGTAGATGAAGGCAACGACGAAGAAGAACACATAGCAGAACCCGTGCAACGCCAATGCCGCAATGGAGAGCCACACCAACCAGGGTGCGGTTTGGTAGCCCGCCCAAGTAATGGCAAAGACGATGTAGCGGACAGGCCACGCCACGATACCAACCAACAGCGAGTTACGCACGCCCCATCGCGGGAGGGCGTAAGGCAGCAAGAAGGTGATGGTGAAAATCTCGGCAATTTGGGCGATGGTCATCCATGCTGGAAGGGTGGCTTCCGTGATGCCGACCACTCTCCCCGCTTCTTGCAGGAAGGGGAAGGTGAGCATGTAGTAAAGGCGCAATTCGGTTGCCACAACGAAAGCGATGATGAAGAAAGTCAAGTAGTTTCGGTCTTTCAGTAACACAAGGGCTTCCCGGAACGCCAATGGGTCGGGGGCTTCCTTTGCGGGCGGGGTGTGGGGCAAGGCGAAAGAGGCTAAGCCCATCAGGATAGAGAAGATGCCTGCCAGCACAAACACATCAATGACCCCCCATTCGGCGGAATTGAGGGTCTTCCGCATAAGGCTCAAAACCCAGTTCGCCGCAATCCAGCCAAGCGTGCCCCAAACGCGGATAGGACCGAATTGGCGTTGCGGGTCGCGTAGGTGGTGAAAGGCGATAGAGTTCGTCAACGCCAGCGTAGGGGCGTAAAAGAGGGCATAAAGCAGCATCAACGGCCACATCGTCGCCAACTGCTTTTGGGTTGACAGGATGAGCATCAGGATTCCTCCGACAAGGTGAAAGATTCCGAGCGCCCTTTGAGCGGGAAGCCACCTATCCGCCACCTGACCTGCGGTGAAAGGCGCAAGCAAGTTCATGATGGGCAAAGCGTTGTAGATAAGCGCCAAACCGAAGCCAGTAAAGCCTAGCTTCTCCACGAGGATGCCAGAGAGGGGCGGCTCCCACGCTCCCCAAATGGCGTACTGGAAGAACATCATGACCGCCAAGAGCGGCTGCGAGAACATCACCTGCAACGCCGTCGCCAACTCTTCCCATCCCCTTTGCTGCCGCTCTTCCGCCATAGCAACCACCTCCGTTTCAACAATTTTGTGGCAGAAAAGACAATGCCGCCACTTCGCTGGCGGAACAGGTTGCCAAAATTTTTAATGGCATCTTGACCGATGCTGCACCTATCGGAGGTGATGAAACTATGTCAGAGTGGACTGTTTACCCAGCAAGGGACATCGTGCCCGACGAAGTGGAACTATTGGCGAGCCAGATTGAAGAGGATGGGGGAAAGGTGCTCAGCATTTACCGTGACCCATTTGGCAACCAGTGGCAAATTTTCGCTCTGCTTCCCTTGACAAAAGTTCAACCGACGCCGTTTCAGCGGGACCTTTCGCCGCAACATGTAGACCGCTTACAGGAGGTCATCAGCGAACTGGGTCGTTTCCTTGACCCTATTGTAGTCGTTCGCGCACCCAACGGCGAATACTGGACGCCCAATGGCAACCACCGACGGGAAGCGATGGTTCGGTTGGGGCGGGGCATGATTGCCGCGATTGTCGTCCCCGACTTCCGTGTCGCCTACCAAATCCTCGCCCTCAACACCGAGAAAGCCCACAACCTGAAAGAGAAAGCACTGGAGGTCATCCGAATGTATCGCGGTTTGCTGTCCGAAGATGGGAGCATCCGCGAGACCGACTATGCCTTCCACTTTGAGGAAGCCTACTTTATCACCTTGGGGCTGATTTACGAGAAGCGGGAGCGTTTCAGCGGCTCGGCTTATGTGCCCATCTTGCGAAAGGTGGACAGTTTCTTGGACATGCCTTTACCACAAGCCTTGACGGAGCGCGAACGGCGCGCCGAGTTGTTGGAAGGTGTGGACACTTTGGTGGAGCCCATTGTGCACAGCCTCCGAGAGCGAGGGTTCAATCATCCCTTCCTGAAACAGGCAGTTGTCTCCAAAGTCAACCCTATCAAGCGCAAGCGGATTGTGGATATCTCCTACGATGAAGCCTTGCAGCGGATGAAACGGGCGTTGGAGCGATTAGACCCATCCACCATTACGCCTGAGGACTTGGCGGCTGCGGCTGCCGAAGAAATGTGGTGAGGACAATGGCAAATTTGCTGCGAACACCCCTTTACTCGGTGCAGCGGGAAGAAGGCGCTCGGTTCGTGGAGTTTGCGGGTTGGGAACTTCCCGTCCATTTCGGCAGCATCTTGGAGGAAGCCCGCATTGTCCGAGCCCGGTGCGGCATGTTTGATGTCAGCCACATGGGGCGCCTCTTTGTGATAGGTGAGGAGGCGGCGGAACACCTTGACCGCTTGGTCACCCAATCGGTCGCCACTTTGGAACTTGGGCAAATCCGCTATGGCTTTTTGTGCAGCGAAGGGGGCGGCATCCTTGACGATTTGACCGTCGCCCGCCTTGACGAGGGGGAGTTTTTATTGGTCGTGAATGCGGCGCGCCGCCAAACCGATGAAGCGTGGTTGCGCTGCCATTTGCCCCCTCACCTAACTTTGCATGACCGAACGCTGGAAACCGCCATGATTGCCCTTCAAGGTCCCGATGCGCTGGCTGTTGTAGATGCTTTGACGGAGGGGGAGCGAAAACCTTCCGCTCTCAAACGATTTCGCCTCGCCCAATTCTCCTTGCAAGGTACCCTCTGCCTCGTTTCCCGCACAGGCTACACAGGGGAAGATGGTGTGGAAATCATTTGCCCCGCTGAAGAAGCGGAAAAGTTGTGGCGGGCGCTGCGAGGTTTCGGCGTGCCCCCTTGCGGCTTGGGAGCACGGGACATTTTACGGTTGGAGGCAGGATTTTGCCTTTACGGGCACGACCTTGACGAAACAATAACTCCAGCGGAAGCCGATTTGATGCGATTTGTGGCGATGGACAAACCCTTCATCGGGCGCGACGCCATCGCCGCTCAGTGGCAGCGAGGGGTGTCCCGCAAGCGGGTGGGGCTCAAAGTCGCCTCACGGATGACCCCCCGAGAAGGAGCGGAGGTTTGGGCGAACGGGCAAGTCATCGGTAAGGTGACCAGTGGTGTTTTTTCCCCGCATCTGAACACCGCCATTGCGATGGCGTATGTAAAAACAGAATGGGCGGTTGTGGGGCAGAAGGTGCAAGTGACGGTTCGCGATAAGTTTGTGGAGGCGGAAATCGTCGCCATGCCCTTCTTGCCGCTGCCTTCCCGTCCTTCCAGCGAGAAAGTTAGTGGGTGACAGCGATGGACATTGAGCGGAAGGTTCTTTGGGAGTTGGAGTGTCGCTACGGGCGACCCCACAAACGGCGTTTGCGGTGGCGGATTACGGACGAGGAACTGGCAATGATTCGTGCCAGCCAGAAAGATGGACGCGCCCATGATGTGACCTTGTTCATCTTCCGACGAGGGAAATTGGCAGTCATCCGCAAGCCCCATCACCCGCAAGGCGTCTACCGAGCGCCCAGCGGTGCTGTCAAGCGCCAAGAGCCTTTTGAAGCAGGGGCTCTGCGGGAAGCCTACGAGGAAACGGGGTTGAAAGTGCGTTTAAAGCGATATTTGCTGCGAGTGCGGGTCAAATTTGTGGCGCCTTCTGGCGTTGTGGACTGGACGACCCATGTCTTCACCGCCCAAGCCCTCAGCGGGCGCCTTCGTCCCATTGACAGGAAGGAAATCGCCCACGCTCGGTGGACGACTTTGCATGAGTTGCAAACAAAAATCCGCTCCGCTTTGCTCCAAAGTGGGCGCCCTTTGTTGCGCTATCGAGCATGGCTCACCGATACGGTCGTCGCTTTGTTGGAAGCGGAGCAAAAAGCCGCCAAGGGACAGGGGAAGGTCGTGACCTCCCCTGCCCCTCCAAAGCCTCACTGACCTTGCGGTGCAGGAGGTTGCGGAGGCTGAGCGGGCTTTTGGGGAGTGGCGCCGGGAACACCCTGCCCGCCAGGACCGTGCATGGGAGGTCGCTCTGGAGCAGGCGAAGATCTCGGTTTGGTGAGGTAGATGTAAGCCCCCACAACCACAACCAGCACCACCAAGATAATCACTACCGCCAACCAGGTCGGCACTTCGCGTTGCATAACTGCCACCTCCTTGCTCATAGGAACTTCCGTGCCGCCGCTAATTTTAACACACTCAAAGTTTTCCGCCACTATGGCTTGTCTCTCCTTGTTGCCGCAAAATAGAAGCGGTGAGTGCTCATGATGGAGCGGCGCCTTTTGGGCGTTGTCACGCGTGGGTCATTGACGGAAGGGCTGGAAATGAAGTTGGCGGACGATTGTTTCATTGAGGACATTAAGGCAGGCAAATTTGTCGTCGTGGAAGGAGACAAACTGCGTTTCTTTTCTCTCATCACCGACCTGCGCTTGGATGCCACCACGCCCGCTGTCTTGCAAAACCCCCCCGATGTCAGCGACGATTTGGTTCGCGAAGTATTGAGCGGAACCGCTACTTATGCGACCGTTATGCTCAAGCCCATGCTGACGACGGAGCGAGAAGAAACTGCCAAGGGGAACGGGACGCAGGAGCGGCGGGAGCCACAACCTGTCAAGACTGTCCCCCCTCACTTCTCGCCCGTTTACGAAGCCACTGAAGCCGATGTTGCCCGCATTTTCGGCAGCGAGGATATGGAGCCGCGCGGGCGCTACTTTTGCATCGGAACCCCCCTGGACATGGACACACCCGTTTGCCTGGACTTGCACCGCTTCATAGAGCGCAGCAACGGCATTTTCGGCAAAACAGGCACTGGGAAAACTTTTCTCGCTCGCCTCCTCTTGACAGGGCTCATTCGCTGGGTGACTTTGGGCAATGGGCGTGTGGTCACCCTTGTCTTTGACATGCACAACGAGTATGGGTGGAAAGCCCTACGGGAAGCCACTGGTCCGCGCGGGGAAGTGAAAGGGCTACGGCAACTTTTCGGTCCAGAACAAGTTGCCATCTTCACCCTTGACCCCGAATCTTCCCGCACTCGCGGTGTCCCTTTTGACGGGACGGTTGTCATTCCCTTTGACCAAATCACCGTGGACGACATCGCCCCCTTGCAAGACGAGTTGCGGCTCACCCAAGTCGCTTTGGAAACCGCCCATTTGGTTTACGCTAAACACCGAGACCGCTGGCTGGATGAGTTGTTAAAATATGGTGACGGTAGGGACGGTAGGGCAATCAAGGACTTGGCAGACCAAATTGGTGCTAACAAGGAAGCCCTCGCTGCCCTTTATCGGCGCATGAAACGGCTGACGTCTCTCCCCTTTCTTGTCCCTTCCGACTCCGACGAAAAACCGAGCCGCGATATTGTCCAAACCATCATGAGATACCTGCAACGGGGCATCCATGTCATCTTGGAGTTTGGGCGGCAGAGCAGCATGCTGGCTTACTTGCTGGTGGCAAACATCTTAGCCCGCCGCATCCACGAAATGTATGTTAGCATGACCGAAGAGTTTCTGGCAACGATGGATCCTGCCAAGGAACCCCGCCAACTGGTCATCGTCGTTGAGGAAGCCCACAAGTTTTTGAACCCCTACGCCGCTAAACAGACCGTCTTCGGCACCATCGCCCGCGAGATGCGCAAATACTATGTCACCCTCCTCATCATTGACCAGCGACCCTCTGGTATTGATGACGAAATCCTGTCGCAAATCGGCACGAAAATTGTTGCCCAGTTGAACGACGAAAAGGACATCCAAGCGGTATTGACGGGGGTGTCCAACCCCTCAGGGTTGCGCAGCATCCTCGCCAGTTTGGACTCTAAGCAGCAGGTGTTGGTCTTGGGGCACGCCGTTCCAATGCCTGTTGTCGTCAAAGTGCGCGATTACGACGAATGCTGTTTGACTGTCAGTTATGAACTTTCTCGCTACCTCCCCGAAGTCGCTGACCGTTTGCAAGAAGAAGAGTTTGAGCGCTTGGTTCACAGCGACACGAGCGACGGAGACGGCTACAATGAGTTGCCCACTTGGGACATAGAGGAGCGGTGGCGGGAAGTGTTCGGCGAAGACGAAGACGAAATGGAAACCTAAAAGCACTTGACCACCCGCACAGGTGCTCGCTTGGGAAGGAGGGATGAGGGATGCCGAAGGTGATTGCGGAAGTCAGTATTGTGCCCCTTGGGACGGGCGACACAGGAGTCAGCGGGTTCATCGCGGAAGCCNTTAAAGCCTTNGAGAAAGTNGCNGAAGCCAACGGGCTACGCTACCATGTCTGCGCAATGGGCACCGCCATTGAAGGCGATTTGGATGTGGTGTGGCAGGCCGTCAAAGCCATGCAAGAAGCGATGTTCGCCGCCGGAGCGAAGCGATTGTTGACCACCCTCCGCATTGACGACCGACGGGACAAAGAAGAGACCTTAGAACGAAAACGCCAAGCCATCGCCGAAAAAGGCGTCAAAGTGGAACGCTTGTAACGAGCAAGGGCTGCTCAGTTGGCGAAAGGCTTTGGCGACTGTGGGCGAGGGAGCGAGAGTGGTGCCGGATGCCACCAAAACTTTGTGCCAACAGTTCGGGATTGACCTTCCTATCTTGGCGAAGGTGGGGAATGCCCTTCAAGCCCTCACTGCTTTAGGTAAAGGCGAAGGGCAATTGTTGGCTTGGCAAAAGGGCAATTTCGTGACCTTGTTGGCAGTTCGTCAAGGGGCGTGGGAGGAGCGATTTATCGGACGAACCCGCACAGTGGAGGAAGAACCTTTCGCCTTTCGCGCTTTTAAGCGGCGCCGATTTGTCCGCGCCGAATGGGGTTTAGTGCGGGGGGCAGAGCCGCTCGCCCATTATGCCATCCCTCTCCCTTCTCTCCCCCTCCTCTTAACGCTGGATATCCCCTTGACAGACATCGCGCCATTGTCTTTGTGGCAGTGCCTTTCCTTCCCCCGCTCGTTAGTGCGACGAATTGCCGCAGCGGCGTGGGAAGGTGTTGTACCCTCGGAAGTTTTGGTCTGGGTCTTGTCCTGCCAAAACGGGGTGGCGATTTGGGACGAAAAAGGGAGGTTGCGATGGTCAGTCGGCGAAATTCCTCCCCTGCCCGATTTGCCTGATGGGTTGACTGTGGGCGAAAATTTCGTGGGATTGAGAACGAGGGCTGGGAAAGTAGTGCGGCGTTGGGAAACTTTGTCGCCCTTTCTGCGCGGCTACGCTCTTTTGCGCTCTGAAGTTCATCATCGTGTCAAAAATGATTTGCAAAGTGTGGTGAGTTGGCTGCGATGGCAAGCCCGAACAGCCTCGCCCGAAGCCAAAGCCATTCTGCTGAGCGCCGCGGAGCGAGTGCGGGTTTTCGCCACCGTCCACGACCTTTTAGCGCGCGCCAGAGGGGAAGCCGTTCCCTTGCGCGAACTTATCCAGCAGTTAGCGCAAGTTGCCCTTGACCAAGCCCAAAGGGAGGGGAAAGCCCTTCGTTTCGCCCTCATCGGTCCTGAGGTTATCCTCGCCCCGCAACAAGCCAGCGCCATCGCTGCCGCCATCCATGAACTTCTGCGGAATGCGTGTGAACACGCTTTTCCGCCCGGAAGCAGTGGAACAATTACCGTGCAATTGGAGCGGACGGAGAAATCCCTCCGCCTCTCTGTTGCCGACGATGGACGAGGTTTTGACCCCCACCGCTGGGACAGGGCGTCTTTAGGGCTCACCATCGTCCGCAATTTGGTGGAGCAGGACTTGAGAGGCAAAGTGGAAATTTGGTCGGAGAAGGGATGCGGCACCACCGTCCTTTTAGAGTTCCCCTTGACGCTTGTTTGAAGTTTTACCGCTGTGCCACAAGGAGGAGGCGGGGTGTGTCCCATGAGTAGGGGCGACCATCGTAATCGCCAAACACTTTCGCCACTTTCAATCCCTGCCGCTCCAACATCACCCGCAGTTCAGCAAGAGTGTAAAGGCGGACGGAGGAACGACGCTCGTAGCGAACCCCGTCGCGGGCAACGCACACCCAACGGGTTTCCACTCGCCCACTCAATAAGTCCCACTCGCGCTCTTCCAAAACCAACCACCCCTCGTCAGCGGCATGCCATTCCCTCCCTTGAAAATCCCGCACCAACCGGTCGCGATTGACGACATCCAGCAACAACTTCCCGCCCGGCTTGAGGGCTTGAGCAATTTTGCTCAGCACTTTCTCGTCTTCCGCCTCGCTCTCTAAGTAGCCGAAGGAGGAGAACATGTTGATAACGGCGTCAAATTCAGCAAAGAAGTCAATCTCCCGCATGTCGCAGTGGAGGAAGGTGAGGGGCAAGCCTTCCCGCTCTGCCCGCTGCTGCGCCACATAAAGTAACGCTTCCGACAAGTCTACCCCGACAACCCGAAACCCGCGCCGCGCCAACTCCAAACTGTGGCGCCCTTGCCCGCAGCACAAATCCAAAACCCGCGCTTCAGGTTTCAATTGCAACACCGTGATGATGAAATCCACTTCCCGCCGCACCCGTTCTGGCGCTTCCATCGGTTGGTAGACCCGCAGGTATAGGTCGTCAAAAAACTCCCGATACCATTGCGCCACTTCCGTCACCCCCCTTTGCGTTTATGAAGGCTTTTCGCTTCTGACAAAACCGATTGGACGAAGGCTTCTTGGCTTTTTGCTACTTCTGGCTCGCTCGCTTTCAGGATGGGCAAGTAATCGGACAGGAAGCGCTCCAACATAGTTTCCGCCTCCTGCGCCAGTTGCTGTGCCTGCGCTCCTTTTCCTTGCCTTAGCAGTAGTTTCGCAAGTCGCACCTTCCCCGCAGCGAGGAAGATGTCCTGCCACTGCTCAACGGGCTTACAGCGTCCATAAGCGCCCCGTTCTAACGCTACAAGGCGCCGATACCATCGTATCGCTTCCGCTGTGCGCCCTTGCTGCTCCAGCAATTCTCCCAACCGAAGCATCGCTTCCGTGTCGGTGCGACCAAGCCGCAGCGCGCAGAGCAACGCTCGCTCAGCGCCCTGTTCGTTTCCCATCGCTTGCAACAAGCGCGCCTTCACTTTGTAATTTCCTGACCGAGTTGGTTGAAGCCGAATGACCGTATCGCATAAACGCAAGGCTCGCCGCAACCGTTGTTCGTCACCTGTTGCCCTCGCCCACGCTTCCAGCATTAAGGCGCAGTCTAATTTCCAGCGAGCATTTAACGGGTCTACAAGGCTGGCTTGCTCCAGCCAGTAAAGGCGCGTGGAAGGCAACAATTCCATTTGTGCTTGTTGAGCATAATGCGCCCCCAACCCCACCGAAATGGCATGCCAAAAACCTGCAAGAAGTGCCAATGCCGCAGGAATTTGCCACTGCCATCTTTGCTGCGCTCCTTGCTCCATGCTCCCATTTGCAATGGCGAGACCGCAAATAGCAGCGAGGGAAAGCAAGTTGGCGCTCGTCATCCACGCAGTCTCCATTAAGTTGTGGCAACAAAAAGCGAAGATAGCGGCAAGACTACCGATACGAACCCAACTCCCTGTCCTTTTTCCCGCGCTCTGCACCCTGTGTCCCCTGTCCCGTGCCCCTTCCACGAAGAGGCTGACGAAAAACAGAATCAGCAAACCCAACCCGATAAAACCGCTCTCTATGCCAAGTTGCAGGAAGCCGTTGTGGGCGTGGCGGGTGAAACCGACGGAGGTGAACTGCGGGTAGACCCATTCAAAAGTTCCCGCCCCAAATCCTGTCAAAGGTCTTTCCGCCATCCCACGCAAAGTCGCCTGCCATACGAAAAGTCGGAACATCCACGAGTGGGCTTGAGCGGTAAGGAGCGTTTCAAAGCGGGTGCGAAGGGGCGGCAGAGCCAAAGCGGCAAGGAAGACCAACACCATTGTGCCCAGAAGCAGTGCAATCGTCATCCATCGTCCCTGTTGCCCAAAAGTCGGCAGTTGTTGGCGGACAGCGAGAAGGCTGAAAAGGGCTGTTCCCGCCAACCATGCCAGCAACGCACCCTTTGAGCCCGTCAAAGTCATAGCAACCCAAATCATCAGCGCCCCCAAAACCGACAAGAAAACCCAATTGCGCGGTCGTTCAAATGCAATGGAAACGGCAAGGAAAAATGCCAGCAGCAGGTAATTGCCGAAAAGGTTGGGTTGGAGGAAGGGACCGAAGATCCGCCACGCTGGGTTTCCCACTACCGCATTGAGGGCGTAATCTGCTAAGCCTTGTACGGTCGTTACGAAAGCACCGGCAACGAAAGCAGCGGAAAGCAAAATCCGCCGCCTCTCCTCTGCCCCTAATCGGCGAAGGGCAAGGACAAGCACGGCGAAAGCCGTCCAACGGCTCGCTTCCAACCAACTTGCCCAACGATAAACCGACCACAAAAGAGTAAGCCATTGCCATCCCACGAAGGCGCAGAGCACCCTCTCAGGAAAACTCAACGCTAGCCCTTTCTTCCGCCCAATCTGCCAGACCAAAACGCCAAAGCCCCCTGCCAAAATGGCAGCTAAGAGGATTTGAGCAAAGCGCCAATCGTTCGTCCCGCTCAAATGGGGCAAAAGGAGGAACAGGAAAGCCAGTGCCCCCAGGGCTGGGAGGGCAAAAATCCCTTCTCCTTTGCGCTCTTTACCCCTTGCCCTCTGCTTCATTGGTTGACGCCTCACCTTCGTGTCGGAATTTCCGCATAACGGAATGCAACTCTTTCGCCATTGCCAACAACTCACCAACGAATTTCAAGGGCACCATATTGGGACCGTCGGAGAGGGCACGGTCGGGGTCGGGATGGACTTCCATGAACACACCATCAACTCCTGCGGCGACAGCCGCGCGCAAGAGTAACGGAACGACCTCTCTGCATCCCCCAGAGGCAGCCCCCAACCCACCGGGGCGTTGGACGCTGTGGGTGGCATCAAAAACGACAGGATAGCCACTTTGACGCAGCCAGAACAAATTACGCATGTCCACCACCAAGTCGCCGTAGCCAAAGAAAGTTCCCCGTTCTGTCAGCAGGATGTTTCGGCAACCACCAGATTCCACCTTTCTAGCGGCGTGGCTCATGGTGTTGGCGTCGGCGAATTGCCCTTTCTTGATGTTGACGGCTTTCGCCCACTTGCCCGCTTCCACCAGCAAATCCGTTTGCCGGCACAGAAAAGCGGGGATTTGCACCAAGTCCACCACTTCTGCCGTCAGTTTCACTTGCCAAGTTTCGTGCACATCGGTTGTCACTGGCAATCCCACCCCCTCTTTCACTTCCGCCAACACTTTCAACCCTTCGTAAAGCCCCAGACCGCGAAAACTTTGCAAAGCCGTTCGGTTCGCTTTATCAAAAGAGGCTTTGAAAACGAGCGGCAACGCTAATTGCTCCGCTATCTCCCGCAAGGCATGAGCCGTCTCCAAGCACAGCTTTGCACTCTCAATCACGCACGGACCAGCAATGACTAAAAGTTGCGAACCGTCCACCTGGTAGGGACCGACTTGGACAGGATGTTGCAGTGGACGCCAACTTTCCAACGCCATTCATCCTCACCCCTTTGGGAAGGCTTTCTCGTCCGCCAACAATTTTGCGAAGGACAAACGCCGAAGTTGATGCCTTGAAGAAAGGGGGAGAAGGTGGCACCCTTTATACAGCCTTTGGAGGTGAGAAGGCATGTTACGGCGAGAAGTGCCTTTGCTGTTGGCAGAAACCGTTCTCTTTCCGGGCGCCAAAATGCCCTTGACAATTTTTGAGGAGCGAGACCGCCGCTTGCTGGAAGATTGTTTGCAGGGGGAGAAGCAAGTAGGGATATCGCTTATCAAGCGCCGTCCGACCCCTGACCGCGAGGCGCAGGTGTTTGAGGTAGGCACTTTGGCACGCATCCTTCATGCAGACATAATGCCTGACAACCAAATTGTCCTTGTGTTGCGAGGGGAGCAACGGTTTCGGTTGGTGGAGGTGGTTCAATACGAGCCCTACTGGGTGGGGCGAGTGGAACTTATCCCCACTCGCTTCTCGTCCGTCACGCCCCAACTGACCCACCTTGCCAATCGCCTGTCCGCTCTGCTTTACCGCTACATTGAACTGCGAGAAATTGCCGACAAGTTGGCATTAGCGGACATGATGTTGCCCACCGACTTAGCTGCTTTAGGGTTTCGGGTGGCGACCCTGTTGGATTTGCCACCCCAAGAAAAACAAGCCTTGTTGGAAGCCGAAGACCTGAACGAGTTGCTGTTGCAAGAAGTTGCCATCCTTGACCGCGAAATCAAGCGGTTGCAGCAATCGGCTTACTGGAACCGCTTCGTCCGAGAGCGGGCTTACCGCCGAGCCATTCCGCCTGAACGAGCCGTCTGGAACTGATGGAGGCGGAAGTCCCATGACCTTGCGACTTTTTGTGGACGGGTCGTCTCAAGGCAACCAAGGTCCTGCCGGCATTGGCGTGGTCGTCTACGATGAGCAGGGCAATTTGGTAACAACCCTTCAAACCACTCTTAAAAGCGCCACGAACAACGAAGCGGAATATCACGCCGTCATTGAAGCCTTAAAGTTGGCGCGGCAGCTTAGAGCAGAGGAAGTCATCCTGTACAGTGATAGCGAGTTAGTTGTGCAGCAACTCAACGGTACCTATCGGGTGAAATCGCCCGCCCTTTACCGCCTCTATCAGGAAGCCATTGCTCTTGCCCGTCAGTTTCGCCGCTTTTCGGCAGTGTATATTCCGCGCCACCAAAATGCTGAAGCAAACCGCTTGGCTCAAATGGCTTCTTTCAGCGCTAAATTGTCGCTGCGTCCCCGTGCCATTAAAATTTCGCCTTCCCTCCTTTCTGCCGATTTTCGGCGCTTGGGTGAAGTGGTTCGGGAATTAGAGGCGGCAGGGGCTGATTGGGTGCACTTTGATGTCATTGACGGACGCTTCGCTCCCAACATCACTTTCGGCTTCCCCATTATTGAGGCGCTGCGCTCGGAAACTTCGTTACCCTTTGATGTCCACCTGATGATCTTGGAGCCAGAGCGATATGTGGAAAGATTTGTCAAGGCGGGAGCGAACATTTTGAGCGTCCACCCTGAAGCCACTTACAGCCTCCACCGCGTCGTTGCCCTTATCAAGGAAGCGGGAGCGAAAGCGGGGGTAGCGCTCAACCCTGCCACTCCTGCCGAAATGGTCAAGCCCATTTTGCCACTGTTGGATTTGGTGCTGGTCATGAGCGTTGACCCCGGCTTTTCGGGGCAACAGTTTTTGCCCTTCGTGTTGGACAAGGTGAAAGCATTGCGGGCATGGATTGATGAGCAAGGATTGGACACGGAATTGGAGATTGATGGCGGAGTTACCGCTGAGAAGGCTGCGGAGTGTGTGGCGGCAGGGGTTTCCGTCCTCGTGAGTGCGACAGGCATTTTCCACAGCGGTAAAAGTCTTGTGGAAGCCATTGCCGACTTGCGTAAAGCCGCCGAACAGGGATTGACAAAATTTGAACTGGCGAGAGAAAAAGGGATTGGCGAAGGTGCTTAAGAGTTGGCAAACTTTTGGCAAGGGGAGTTGAAGGACGACGCCGTAGAAACCGAAGCGAAAGGAGGACGGAAAGATGGCGAGCGTCGTTGAACTTCCTATTCTGCCTGTCACCAGTGTCGGGAGTTTCCCTAAGCCTGCTTATCTGCAACAAGCCCGCATCCAATATCGGCGCAGCGAAATCAGTTACGCTAAGCTCCACGAGTTGGAGTTGCAAGCCACCCGCGAGGTCATCGCAATGCAAGAGGAAGTTGGGGCGGATTTGCTGGTTCATGGGGAGATGGAGAGGGGCGATATGGTGGAGTTTTTCGCTGACCAATTGGAAGGGTTCGGGCGCAAAGGTTTGGTGCGCAGTTACGGCAACCGTTACTACTTCAAGCCCGTCATCACGGGAGAAATCAAACGCACGCGCCCTATGACCGTTGAGATGTGGCAGTTCGCCCAATCGCTCACGAAAAAGCCTGTCAAGGGCATGTTGACGGGCGCTTACACCATCTACGATTGGAGTTTTGACGAGCACTACGACCCTTACGACAAAGACCGAAAAGGGCGACGGGAAGCGGTGTTGGCTTTGGCGCACGCCATCAACGAGGAAGCCCACGACTTGCGCAGGGCGGGAGCGCTCTTCCTCCAAATTGACGAACCCGCCGTCCCCACTCACCCTGAAGATATCGAAATTGCCTACGAGGCAATGGAAGTGATGACGAAGGGCTTGGACGCCTTCATCATCACCCACATGTGCTACGGTGACTTGCGCCCCATTTACCAACGCCTTGTACAGTTTCCCGTCCACCAGTTTGACTTAGAGTTCACCAACAATGCCGACAAACTTTATCCGCTCATTGAGCAGTTCGGCTACCCCGAAGACAAATTCGTAGGGCTGGGTGTCGTGGATGTCCATAGCCGACGGATTGAAAGTGTGGAGGAGGTGGAGCAGCGCATCCGGCAAGCCCTTCGCTATTTCCGACCAGAGCAAATTTTCCCTGACCCTGATTGCGGCTTGAAGACGCGCACTTTAGAGGAGGCGCTGGCAAAGATGCAGGTCATCGTGGAAGCCGTTAAACGAATCCGTGCCGATTTCGCCGCCCAAGGCAAACCCACCAAACTTCGCTTCACTTTTGACGGTGGCGTCCGCGTGGAAGCCACTCGGTAAATGCAGAAGGTGAAGCCCGATGGCTTTGGAGACCCGCTTGAGGATGACCAAGGAGGAGTTTAAGGGGCTGCCTGAAGGTCCGCCTTACTACGAGTATGAGCGCGGTGAGGTGATTGAGGTATCCCGACCCCACCCTTGGCACAATTTCGTCCTTTACCTTCTGGCGTCCTTCCTTTGGTCGTTTGTTCGCACACGCGATTTGGGCTTGGTCTTCATGGACAACGAGGTGGATTTGCCCCGAACTGGAAATCAACCTGCTCGCCCTTGTCAGGGAGCCACCTTTAACCAGATAGCCGGTGCTCTCCTTTTGCTTCCTGTCCCAGTTGTTCCAAAAGACTTGTCAATCGCCGCAGAAAACGCGTTAGCACTTGGGCTGTTGGTGTTTCAATCTCTCCAAAAGCTCCTAAACGCGACGGTTCACACTCCGTTAAGTTCACGGCAAGGTGGAGCAAGGTGACGAGCATTTGCCACTGTAGGTCAACTTTTTCCACAGGTAGCCCCAAAACATCGCGCAAGGTCGTCAACAGTTTTTTTAAGGCAGCGATGAGGGACAGTAGTTTTGCTCGCTGCTCCTTGGGGAAGGGGTTAGTGATTTTGCGAAAAATCGTGACTGTTTCGTCCTGTTGCAGCAAAGTTTCAAACCGAAGCAAATGTTCTTCCAGTTCTATCAGCGTCGCTGCTAAGAAGCGTTTTTGGTCAGGGTTAAGGGGCATGCTCACTCACCACCTGCCTGCTTAGCAACTTCTCGCACTAAGATGCTGCTATCCTTAGTTGCGATGTCGGTTAATACCTTGAAGGCTTCAGGGGTGCCGATACGTCGCAGGGCTTCAGCTGCTTTGACACGCACTGGGAGCCATGAACTAAGCAACAAATGCGTCAAGGCAGCCACTGACTCGGGGGAGCGGAAATTGCCTAGCGCTTCCGCCACTGCTTCTAACAGCGCCATGTCGTGACTTGTTTGCGCCTTTTCACAAAGAGCCTGCATGCCTCGCGCATCGCCCAATTTACCCAGCAGTTGCGCTGCTAATGCCCGTGTGTTGGGTTCCGGGTGGTCAAGAGCATGGATAAGCCGCTCCACAAAATCATTTCCCGTAGGCTCATCCAGTAGCGCACCGCACTGCCCACACTGTGTGGCGTCCCACTTGTTCATTGCGAAGCAGCGAGGACAAAACTTTGTTAGCATTCCCCTTCCCCCTTGCGGTAATCCATCACCGCTCACGGGTAGGCTCCATTTGCCCAAGTCGTCACTAATGATAGCGCCTTTCAGGAAGCAAAGGTTCCTAACCCCACTCCCTGCTTAGATTTGACTTGTGCTCTCACGGTGGCAGGATTTGGCGGAAGTAACGGAGGAGGTTGCCGTGAAAGAGGGCTCTTAGGGCGGAGGAAGAGACGCCTGCCTTCCGTAATTCCTTTGCCAACTGCGGGAAAGCAGAAGCGTCAGGGACAACGGGGTTAGTGCACCCGTCAAAATCCGAGCCCAGCCCCAATGCCTTCTCGCCAACTATCCCAACCCCGTGTTCGTAATGGCGCAGCCACATGGTCAAATCGCCTCCAACGAAAGAGGGCACAAAGGTGAGGCAAATAACGCCGCCCCGCAAGGCGATGGCTCTCGCTTGGGCATCAGTCAAGTTGCGGGGATGGTCGCAAAGGGTGCGGAAGTTAGAGTGCGAGGCGAAGACGGGCTTTCGGACAACTTCCATCAACGCCCCAAAACTGCGTTCGGACAAATGGGAGACATCAACAGCAATGCCCAGCCGCTCGCACTCGGCGACAACGGCTTTGCCCGCATCCGTCAACCCGCCCGCTGCATCACCGACTCCCACCCCGTCCGCTAACTCATTGCGGTGATTCCAAGTGAGTGTCAAGCATCGGATGCCGAGCCGAAAGAGGAGCCGCAAAAACTCCACCTTGCCCATTAACGGTGATGCCCCTTCCAGTGAGAGCAAGATACCAATGCGTCCATCATCTGGAAGGTCGCTTTTACGCAAAATGGGGCGAACAAGGTGGCGATGTTCGTCCAGCCATTCCCATGCCCGAGCTAGGTGCCACAAAGCATGGTGCAGCGCTTCCACACCTGTAAAAGGCGGTGGCGTGAAGATGGCGGCAATTTGCCATTTGCCCCCGCCTTCCTGAAACCGCACCAAATCCCAATGCCCGTCGCTAAGCCGCTGGGTCAACGCATTCAAATTGTCCCGCTGCGTCAAGGCGTCCGTGTGGGCATCAAAGACCGCCATTTTCATCTCCGCTCACCGACGCTAAAGTTTGCAGCGGTGATGGCGAATGGGTTTGCTGAAACCTAACTTGGATGCCAAAGGGCGATGGGCGCGCGGTCTTTTCGGAATTGCCTTGCTGGCTTTAGCGTTTGCTTGGGCGGAGAGCCTTTTGCGAGCCCTCCTTTCCCTTGCGGGTGCCTTTTGCCTTTGGGAAGCCGTGGCAGCGTGGTGACCGATTTGTTGGCTGCGGTCCCGCAGCCGATAGGAGAGTGCCAAGGGGAGTGATGCCGATGAGCCATAAGGTGCGGATGGTGGACATCACAGAAAAGCCTGTGACGGAGCGGACGGCGACGGCATCGGCAACGGTTCGGATGCATCCCGAAACGGCGCAAATGATTGCGGAAGGGCGAGTTCCTAAAGGGGATGTGTTGGCAGCGGCACAAGTTTCAGCCTACTTTGCTGTCAAACGAACCCCCGACTTGCTTCCCCTTTGTCACCCCATCCCCATCACGGATGCTGAGGTTCGGTTTGATTTGCGCCCGCAGGAAGGTCTCCTTCGCATTGAAGTCACTGTCAAATGCATTGCTCAAACGGGCGCTGAAATGGAAGCCTTGACAGGCGCCGCCATTGCTGCCTTGACCGTTTACGACATGTGCAAAGGTGTAGAGCCAGGCATCGTCATTGAGGGGGTGCAATTGGAAGGCAAAACGGGAGGTAAGTCAGGAGAATGGCGGCGGGAGGGGAGCGTTACGGAGCCGACGCCATAGCCTGTGCCAACTTTCTCGCCGTTTCCAAAGGGACTTCGCCCACCACCGCCACAGGGTGCGGTTTCGGGACGACCACAACGGCAAGCGCGCCCAGTTGCCTCTCTTTCGGTTCAGCAGGGATGTGGCAATAGGGGCAACCGCGATGCTTGTGGGCTTCGTCCAGCAAGTAGACCGAAATTTCGGTCACGCCGTCTGTGCAATGGATGAGCTGAGCGGTCATGCCGCAATCACAACACTTGCATCGGCTTTCCACTTCCCCTTCCGCAACGAACCCTTGCGGCAATGCTTTAAAGAGCGTTTTCGGCGCTACCCCGATGGCATCGGTGCGGGGGAGAGTAAAGCGGTTAGGAACTTTTTCCTTCACCTTCAGCCACTCCCACATACTGAGAGGAGTTCCATCCTTGTCCAAAACGGCTTGCCCCACCACCATGCCTGTTTCTGGGTCAAGGAGCAAGCGGCGGGCGTAAGCCGTCGGATGGTGTGGCACCAACTTGATAGCGCGATAGAGGCGGTCGCCGATGCGAGTGATCCCTTCAGAGCGAATGGCGTAATTGCGAAGCAGAAGTGCCCAACGGTCAAGGTCGGGACGATAACGCCGCTGCCCAAGGGGCGCAACCTTGACGGGCATATCGGTGCGGGCGACTTGGCAACCACTGAAAGCGCACAGAAGCTCCCGCCCGTCAGAGCGAACGGCTAATCCAGTGCCAGTCTGAATGATTTCCCCAACCTGCTCCACCCACCCCCCGTTAGGCGTTCTTAGGCTCCAACGAATTGTGCCGACGAGGGTCCATTGGCGGTGAAATTGCCACCCCTTTTGCAGCAGGTCGCGGGCTTGTCGCTGGCGAGTGTATTCCCATCGTTGCGCGCTGATGCCGCCCCAAACGCCCAACCCTACCAAGATGATGAGCACCCCCAACAGGATGGAAAACAGTTCAAAAAGGCGGACGCGCTCCATCATGGGCGCTCACCTGCCACCATCACCACCCCCGCAGTGACCGGCAGTTGGGAAAGAGGCGAATTGGCTGTCAAGGCGAGATGTTGATGCAGGAGAGCGGCAACGAAAGGTTCTGGCGGCGTCCACGAAAGAGTGGAAGGCTTTAACGGTTCCAAAGCGCGGTGCATTTGGTTGAGCCATACGACCGTCAATATCAATGCCGCAGCACCCACCGCTGCCAAACTCCACCGCCAAACAAGGCGCAAAGGGGAGCGAACGAGGCGGCGTTGGGAACGCAACGCTAATTGACCTGCCACCCGTTGCCACAAATCGGCAGGCGGTTGTGCTCGCTCTCCCCCCGCTTGATGAAGCAAAACGGTTAAGCGCTCGTGTTGCCGCCACAAAGCAGCGCATTTTTGGCAGCGAGCAAGATGCCATTTCACCCATCTTTGCACTGGCTGCCATGCCCATCCATCAGCGACACCGAGCATCCATTTTCGGGCTTGTCGGCAACTCCAACGCATTTTCCGGTCACCGCTTCAAAAGATGCCACACCGACCTTGCCAGTTCCCGCCCGTCGTCACCACCATTCGTATCCATCGGCTTGTGGACGAGAATGCCGTAAATGCTTGGGCGGCACGCAGCTCAAAGAGCGGCGTGAGGGATCGGCTTATCAATGGGGTGGCGATTTATCAAGAAAACCTATTTGACCTGCGGGCGAATGGGATGGAAAATTTGTCACGCCGATTTGGCAGGGACGGTGTTGGTGTGCTCTTCGGGTTGCAAACGTTCAATTCTCAGCCCTGCCTGAGCAAGCGCAAACTGCACGCACATTAACTTCGCAAAGGAGGTTGTGCCATGCAACGATGGAGTGTGTTGGTTGGAGCCCTTGCGGTGAGTGTTGCTGTTGCTGCTGCCCAAGAAGTGTCTCAATGCGGCGCTCTCGCTGCAAATAAAGTGCCATCCACGCGCACTTTGGTAACCTGCTTCACCTACAAAGCCGTCGTCCCTGAACTTCCGGAAGGCACGAAAGCGTTAGATTTGTGGCTTCCCTTGCCATCGGACAGCAAGTGGCAAACGGTGCGGGAGGTGACAGTGGAGAGTACTGCCCCTTACCGCATTACTCAGGAACCTAAATTCGGCAACCGCATGGTCTATGTGCGGGTGGACAACCCGAGAGCGCCCCTTGAAGTGACGGTGAGGGTCGTAGTGGAGCGCAGAGAGGTGCGGGTTCTTGCTGAGAGGACTAAGGGCAAAGGTAACACCTGCCCTGCCCAATGCAACTGCGCCCATTGCCGCGCCGAAGAAGCCCTCCGCCAGCAAGCCTTGCAGCCCGAGAAAATGGTGCCCGTCGGCGGCCGCTTTCTGACCATCGCCAAAGAAGTGACGCAAGGGAAGGAAACGACCCTTGACAAAATCCGCGCTCTTTTTGAGCATGTAGTGGTGACGATGCAATACGACTACAAGCGCGAATCGCCGAAGTTGGGCGAAGGGGATGTCCTTTTCGTGTGCGATTTCCGCAAGGGCAATTGCTCCGACTTGCACAGTTACTTGATTTCGCTGGCTCGCAGTTTGGGCATTCCTGCCTACTTGGAGTTCGGCTTCCCTATCGCAGGTATCCCGCTGCCCGACCCGCTGCCGAAAGAGGGCAAAATTGGCGGCTACCATTGCTGGACTTGGGTTTACGACGAGCAACTTGGCTGGTTTCCCCTTGATGCGTCCGATGCGCGCCGTTGGCTGGATGCTGGAAAGCCAGAGGTGAAAGAGTTCTTGTTCGGCAACTTGCTGTTGGAGCGGAGCGCTGTTGCCGTCTCGCGTGGACGCGACATCGTGCTTAATCCGCCTCAGAAAGGCGCTCCCCTCAACTACTTCATCTACCCCTACGCCGAAGCCGACGGACAGTCGGTCAAGGTCAACTGGGAGTTGAGTTGCCGGTTGCTGGAGTGACAATGGTCCTTTCTCGCCCAAAACGCGTTTGCAAGGGGGGTTGGAAATGTATCGGTGGTGCAAGGTAGTGGTCGCTTTAGCGATGGTGCTGGTGACAAGGGTGGGGATAGCAGAACCGTCACTGAAAGACTTACAAAGGCAAATTGATGAATTGCGCCACCTTGTTCAGGAGCAGCAGAAGGAAATTGAGCGGTTGCGGGCACAATTGAAGGAACGAGAAGCGAAACCGCCTGTTCCCACTGTCACAGCGCCGTCGGGCGAGCGGCTCAATTTCTACGGCTTCCTTCGGCTGGACAGCATCTTTGACAGTGGCTTGACCAACAACGCCCAAACCCCTCTCTGGGTGCTCTCGCCCAGCAATGCCAACAAGCGGCGAACGGGCAATCAACAAATTTCCCTCCATCCCCGCCTGACTCGCATCGGCATCAACTTCATAGCCCCATCCAATCTCGTCAAGGGTTGGGATGTGACAGGCAAGTTTGAAATGGATTGGCAGAATGCGCAAGGCGTCACCCCCGAATCGCGCCCACTGCCCCGCATTCGTCATGCCTATTTGCAATTGCAGCGGGGAAGTTACAGCCTGCTTCTGGGTCAGACTTGGGATTTGATTTCACCCCTCTTTCCATCCCCTAACGACGACACGCTGATGTGGAATGCGGGCAATTTAGGGGATCGGCGAGGGCAAATTCGCTTGACTTACGAACCGAAAGGCAAGCCCTTCAGTTGGGCAATTGCTTTGGGCTTGACCGGCGCTATTGACCAAAAGGACTTGGACAACAACGGGGTGCGGGATGGAGAAGACAGCGGCTTGCCCCATATCCAATGGCGGATAGCATGGAAAGGACGCAACGGCACTATAGGGGTGTGGGCACACCATGCATGGGAACGAACGACCAACCCTGTCGCTGGTCAAACACGCTTTATGAGCCATAGTCTCGGCTTGGATTGGCAATGGCGAAGAGGGCAGCAGTGGGAGCTACGCGGAGAACTTTGGACAGGGCGGAACTTGAGTGATTTTCGCGGGGGCGTCGGGCAAGGTGTCAATGCTGGCACCGGTTCGGAAATCCGCAGTAAAGGCGGTTGGTTGGAATTGGGCTATCAACTTTCGCCCCGCCACCGCATCGCCTTCGGTTACACCCTTGACGACCCCCGCGATGCCGATGTGCCCGATAGCGGGCGCACGAAAAACGCTGCGTGGTATCTCCACAACCGCTGGCGGCTGAGCGACAGTGTGGAGGTAGGACTCAACTACCTTTTCTGGACGACCCGGTGGAAAGGACAGGGGACAGGAACTGACCACCGCATTAACGCCTTCGTGCAGCACAACTTCTAACAAGGGACGAAAGGAGTGTCCAAAGACACTGTCGTTTACACGACCGCGTGCTTGACTCATTGACTTGGTCTTGGTAAAGCAACGATGGCGTTTGGTCAGCGGATGACGCAGGTTGGCAGGGGCAACCATTCCCCTTTCGCTTGACAGTGCTTTCACCGGTTCTCACAAGCATTGCCTTGTGGTAGGGCGCAAACACCCACTGCTGGGATGAGGCAGAGAAACTTGAGGGGCTTTTCGGGATGGGTGTTTCGGAATTGATGCCACTCGTTGGGCGGAACGAAAACGACGGTGCCGCCTTTCAACGGATGTTCGCCTTGTTCGCTTCGGACGACACCTTCCCCTTCCAACACGAACACTTCGTGCTCCCACGGGTGCTGATGCCAAGGGGTGGCGGCGCCGGGCGATAACTCAAACAGCCGCATGTGGAAGTTGGTGGCGCCTTCTTTCTCGCCGATAAGCCAACGTACCCTCACGCCTTCGGCTTCCGCTACGGGCTGCGCTTCAACGGTTTGGGCATCCTTCACCAACATGGCACTCACCTCACGACGAAAATTGTGGCTCTTTCGGAACACAGCGTCATAATTCAAGCGCGACGGTGGCAGTGTGGGTGTGGGAGTATTGCCGCTCTCTGTCCTTCCCGCTACTGTCCCCCGTCAATCTCACACCGAAGGAGTGTGTTGCCTGTGACGACCTTGACACCTATTCCGCACAAGGAGTATGTCCGTGTGTTGCGACCGATGTTGCCAGAAGACATTTTCAAGCCTGTGCCCCATCGGCTCCTGTGGATGCTTCCGCACGCCGCCATCATTGCAGTGAGCCTTTTCGCCATCGTGCAAGGCGTTGGTGGTTTGGCAGGTAAAATGGTGGCAGCGGTGCTCATTGGAAACTCGTTTGCCAGTTTGGGCTTTCTGGGGCACGAAATCGTGCATGGCGCTGTCGTCCGAAAAAGGTGGCTTCAATACTTGACGGCAGCCCTCTGCTTCTCTCCGTTCTGGGTCGGTCCGACGATGTGGCGCCTTTGGCACAATGTCCAGCACCATGTCCACACCCAGCACCCCGACAAAGACCCTGACACTTCAGCGACTTATGACGACTACCAACGCCGCCCTTCTTTGCAGTGGTTGTATCGGCTTGTTCGCCGCAACGGGGCGTTGTTTTTCCCGATGCTCAGTTTTTGGTTTACCATGCACTCGTCCCGAATGTTTTGGCGATTACAGAAAGTCGCTGACTCGCAAACTCGATGGCTTTTGTGGATAGAGCGGCTCATCCCGATGGCAGTTTGGTTCAGCCTTGCCTTCTGGCTGGGAGCCGGCAATTTCGCGTGGGGATATCTCGTGCCGCTGCTCGTTGGCAACTTCGTAGCTATGTGCTACATCGCCACCAACCACTTGCTCAATCCCCAGATGGACGAGGTAGACCCCGTGTTGGGTTCGCTGAGCGTGATCGTGCCCCGATGGATGGACATCCTGCACCTGCATTTCAGCCACCACACAGAGCATCACCTTTTCCCCGCCATGAGCCACAAGCATGCACCCCTCGTCAAGACACTGCTCAAAGAGTTGTTTCCCGACCGATACAACGAACTTCCATTGTGGAAAGCCCTTTGGTTGTTATGNAAAACGCCCCGCCTTTACCTTGACCACGACCACCTGATTGACCCTGTGACAGCCGAAGTATTCGGCACGTTGCGACGTGGCTTAGACCCTGACAACCCCACCCCTATTGCGTAAAAAGCGTCGCAAACTTCTGTAGTGCGCGGGCTTGGGCAAGATGGTGAACATGGCAGCCGCTGACCTTGCTCCCCGCATTGTCGTGGATGAAAAAAGTGTGCTTTGGAAAGCCAGTCCTTTGACGGCGCTTTGGTCATCATGGAATTGGGGNGCGTGTGGGTGAGACGATAGCCCTTGCGTTTTGGAGAATTTGCGTTACAATTGTCGGTGCCCGAACGGTGGGACAACGGCGTCCCGACGGACGATGGCGTCAGTAACGACGCAGTTCGTCGGGGCGCCGTTTGCTTTTTATGTCACGCGTTCATCGGTGTAGGCTTTCACCGCTGCCCCAAAACAAGTCGGGCAAAAGCCTGTCAACCAACGAACTCCGAGGGAGGTGAAAGTCGTGAAGATGGTGATGGCGGTAATCCGACCGCATAAGTTA
>JGI25065J35084_100012_pt1 | contig 27607 bp, 28 predicted proteins | sample Antgeofumaro1A2A_FD_35084 | JGI IMG/M metagenome (IMG submission 35084)
ATCAAATTGCAACAGCAAGGTATTTCCATTAAACCATTCAGAAGATTTCGACATGGTTTGGATTGATTGGTGGCGCTCTTTTCATTATTGCTGGTTTAATTCTTATTGGTTTATGTCAGTCTTCGGTTGGCGCGGAGCGGGATGAATTGAAGTTTGGCTACCGATGGAGCAACTTGACGGTTCCGCTCAGAAGCACTGATGCTATTTTGGGGTGTCCGTCCAGCAGGGCTTCGTAAGGGTCGGCGATGGGAGTATCAACGGTGAACACAGCGATGTCGGCGAACTTGCCCACTTCCAACGACCCAACCAAATCTGCCATGCCCAAGGCGCTTGCGGCGTTTATGGTCACCATCCGCAACCATTCGTCAGGCGGCAAGTTGGGGTAGCGGTCGGGGAACTGGCGTGCCAATTGGCGAGCGAACCGAATTTCGTCCAAAGGGCTCAAGCTGTCTGCGCTCGCCAACCCGTCCGTCGCCAAGCAAACCCGCACCCCTGCTTCTCGCATCGCCCTCAGCGGCATTATGCCCACTTTCAAGTTCGCGTTGGAGCGAGGGCAGTGGACAACCCACACTTTTCGCTCCGCCAGCAAGGCAATGTCCCTTTCATCCACTTGAACGCAATGAACCAACAACGCTCCTTCCTGCAAAACGCTCAACCAATCAAGATAGCGGATGGGGGAGAACCCTTTAGGCACATCGCGCAAAACCCGCCCCAACCACAGCCGCCAAAAACCTTTCCGATGCTCCACCAATTCCCGCTCGGCGGGCGATTCTGCCGCATGAACGCACCACCGCCGACAATGGCTCTTCGCCCATTCCAGCACCCGCTGAAAAGCCTTCGGCGTAACCGTGTAGGGCGCATGGGGACCGACGGCAATTTGCAGTCTTTCGCTTTCGTATCGCTCGTTGACTTGCAGCCACTCAATGAGTTCCGACATTCGCTCGTCTAAGTTTTCGTCCCGCAGGCAGATGAACTCTTTGAACACGACTCCGCGTAAGCCTTTCTCCCGCAAGGCGACAAAGGAAGCCCCTAGCCGCGAGAATTCCCCCACGCAAGTGACGCCTGCTTTTAGCAATTGCTCAATACCATCTCGTGCGGCGGCGAGGGCGTCGTCAAAGGTTTGGGTTCGCACCAACCGCACCATTTGCCGCAGCCATTGGTTAAACGATTGGGGGCGTTTAATGTAGTCGGCAAAGTGCGTGTTCTCCAAGTGCGTGTGGGGATTGACTAAGCCGGGCATCAAGATGCCGTCGGGAAATTCCACTCGTTGGGCTTGGTAGGGTGCTTCCCGCTGCACCTGCTTAAACTGACCGATTGCTCGGATTCGCCTATTGACCACCAACACCCCACCATCCCGAATGGGGGGACAAGTCACTGGAACGACCCATGCCGCCCGCAACAGAAAGGCTGGTGCCCTTGACATTTTTCATGCCCCTTCTGTCATAATCTCACACCGCCAGAGCAAATGCCCACTGCCGCGCCAATAAACGATATCCCATGCCAGCAAAGTGCTGCCAATCCACACCCGCCCAATTTGGGTCTCATCGGCAATAATGTCTGCTAACCGCACCAACACCAAACCAGTCGCCACAATCATCAATGCCGAGCCAATCAATACCAGCCAAACCAATCGTGACACCCCCAACTTTTTCACGGAGCGTTTCTGCGCTGAAAGCCCCTTGAAGACAAGGGAGGGCAAAGGCAATGGGCATAACCATTTTAGTTGCTCCTTCGCCCAGGCGATGCCCTTGCCAATGGTTTTGGATGTGCCAACATTTAACATTGCCTTCGCAAATCTATCCGTCCGACGACGGAGGCGACGAGGAATGAGCCAGAAAGTTGCCGAACCGCCAACCCACCCGACTTTCACCGTCCGTCCTGCCCAACGGCGGGAGTTGGAGAAGTTGATTGAGGTTTACCGTTCAGGCTATGAAGGGTTGGAGCAGTATGCGGAGCGAACGGAAGAAGATATCCGCGACTACTTGGAGTGGCTTTATGACGGTGACCCGCACGGGTTTTTTGTGGCGGAAGCCAACGGGGAACTCATCGGGTTTGTGAGCGTGCACGCCGATTGGTGGGACCGACGATACCAGCGGCGAACGGCGGAAATCCACGAATTGGTGGTGCGCAAGGATTGGCAAGGGAAGGGGGTAGGGCGTGTTTTGATGATGACAGCACTGGATTACGCTCGCGCCCAAGGTTGCGAATACGCCAGCCTTTGGGTTGGGGAAGGGAACCGAAAGGCGCGAGAATGGTATCGCCGCTTGGGCTTTGAAGAAGTCGGCAAAGGCTGGGGTGTCTGGCTTCGCATGATCAAATCGCTGACGGGCGAATGAACCTTCAACACCCCTCATAGTGTCACCGCTTGCGCGCCGTTGCGGTCACCCGTCGCCAAAGTTCGCTTCTTCAACTCCTGCACATCTTCCGTGCTACATTTTATCACGGCACAGAACTTCTCAGGCAAGGGAGGTTGCCGTTGATGGCGCAACTGCAGGACTTATTTGGTGCGAAAGGGGCACTGAAGACCCAATGGGGGACAGTCACCATCTATCGCTTGGCACGGCTGGAAGAATTGGGGTTGGCAAATTTGCAACGGCTTCCCTACTCCCTTCGGGTGCTTTTGGAAAACTTGCTCCGCCATTGTGACAACTACATTGTGCGGGAAGAGGATGTGGTGGCGTTAGCGAATTGGCAGAAAAAGCCAGAAGAGCGGGAGATTGCCTTCATGCCTGCTCGCGTGCTCTTGCAGGATTTCACAGGCGTTCCGTGCGTGGTGGATTTAGCCGCGATGCGAGCAGCCGTCGCCCGCATGGGCAAAGACCCCAAACGAATCAATCCCCTTGTGCCCGTTGATTTGGTCATTGACCACTCCGTGCAAGTGGACTATTTCGGCATAGCCGAAGCCTTCCAGCGAAATGTGGAGCGGGAGTATGAGCGCAACCGCGAGCGCTACGCGCTCCTTCGGTGGGCACAACAAGCCTTCCAAAACTTCCGAGTCGTCCCGCCGGGGACAGGCATCGTCCACCAAGTCAACTTGGAGTATCTCGCCAAGGTTGTCCAAACCCGCGAAGTGGATGGGGAAGTTGTTGCCTTCCCCGACACACTGGTAGGCACTGACTCCCACACGACGATGGTCAATGGGTTAGGGGTGTTGGGTTGGGGTGTGGGGGGTATTGAAGCGGAAGCCGTTATGCTCGGTCAACCCTACTACATGCGCCTCCCTGAAGTGGTGGGTGTTCGGTTGGTGGGCGAATTCCCAGAAGGCGTGACCGCCACCGACCTCGTTTTAACGGTCACTTACTTGCTCCGCAAGAAAGGGGTTGTGGACAAATTCGTGGAGTTCTTTGGTCCGAGCCTGAAGTTGCTGAGTTTGCCTGACCGAGCCACCATTGCCAACATGGCCCCTGAATACGGCGCCACCTGCGGCTTCTTCCCTGTGGACGACGAAACCCTGACTTACCTGCGCTTGACAGGACGCCCCGATGAGTTGGTGGACTTGGTAGAGCGCTACTGCAAGGAGCAAGGGTTGTTCTACGACGAAAGTGTGGAGCCCACCTACAGCGAGGTGCTGGAGGTGGACTTGTCGCAACTGGAGCCGACGATGGCAGGACCGCGCCGTCCGCACGATATGGTGCGACTGCGGGAAGTCAAGGGACAATTCTGGGAAGTGCTCCCAACTATGTTGGCGCCGAAAGGGCAAGAGACGAAAAGGGAAGGGCAATCACCCCTCTCTCGCGAACAATCTGCCGTCCATCGCTTGGAGACGGAAAGCAATCCTGTCGCTGTCTTAAAAGCCGAACAGCCATCGGCACCTCCCGCCGAAATTTGGTTGAGCCTTGACGGTCAGCAAGTTGCCCTAGGGCACGGTAGTGTCGTCATTGCCGCCATCACCAGTTGCACCAACACTTCCAATCCAACAGTGATGGTGGGAGCAGGATTGTTAGCACGCAATGCTGTCAAGAAAGGCTTGCAAGTCAAACCCTGGGTGAAGACCAGTTTAGCGCCCGGCTCCGCCGTCGTCGTGGACTACTTGGAGAACGCTGGGTTGATGCCCTACCTTGAAGCCCTGCGCTTTCATTTGGTTGGCTTTGGATGCACCACTTGCATCGGTAACAGCGGTCCGTTGCCAGAGCCGATTGCGAACGCCATTAAAGAACACGGTTTGGTCACGGTCGCTGTCTTGAGTGGCAACCGCAACTTTGAAGCCCGCATCCACCCGTTAGTGCGAGCCAATTACTTGGCATCCCCGATGCTGGTGGTCGCTTACGCCTTGGCGGGACGGATTGACATTGACTTTGAGACCGAACCCATCGGCTATACCCCAACAGGCGAACCCGTCTTTCTGCGGGATATCTGGCCGAGCATGGAGGAAATCCGCCGCACTGTTCACAAAGCCTTGAAGCCTATAATGTTCCGCAAGCGCTATGCGAAGGTATTTGCAGGTGACAAGCGGTGGCGCAAGTTGCCCGTGCCTAAGGGTGACTTGTTTGAGTTTGATCCACAGTCCACCTACATCAAAGAGCCCCCCTTCTTCGCGGACTTCACCTTAGAACCGCCACCTTTGCAGGACATCATCGGGGCGCGGGTGTTGGTAATGTTAGGCGACAGCGTCACGACCGACCACATTTCCCCTGCCGGCAGCATCCCGCCTGAAAGCCCGGCGGGACGCTACCTGATAGAGCATGGGGTGGCGCCAAAGGACTTCAACAACTACGGGCGCGGCGCGGGAACCACGAAGTCATGGTTCGGGGAACTTTTGCCAATGTCCGCTTGCGCAATCAACTCACACCCGACCGAGAAGGCGGGTGGACGGTCTACTTTGGCGAAAACGGCGAACGCGAGGTTATGACCATCTATGATGCCGCCATGCGCTACAAAACGCGAGGCATCCCGCTGGCAGTCATTGCCGGAAAGGAGTATGGCAGCGGAAGTTCCCGCGATTGGGCAGCCAAAGGACCAGCGCTGCTTTCCATCAAGTTCGTCCTTGCGGAAACCTTTGAGCGAATTCACCGCAGCAATTTAGTGGGCATGGGCATTTTGCCTTTGCAGTTCAAACCGGGCGAAAACGCCCGAACACTGGGTTTGACGGGCGAAGAAGTGTTTGAGGTGCGGGGTATCGCCGAAGGGCTCTTTCCCCGCAAGGAATTGACCGTCCACGCCCGCCGACCTGATGGCACCAAACTCACTTTCACCGTCATCGCCCGCCTGGACACTCCTGTGGAAGTGGACTACTACCGTCACGGCGGTATTCTTCCCTATGTTCTGCGGAAGGTGTTGGAAACAGAGTTCGGGCGGGGCGAGCACCGTTGAAATCGTCACAGATGAAGAAGGGGGGACGAGGGATGACCGAACCGCTGTTGAAGGAATTGAGCAAGCCAAAACGCATGGGAGTGAGCCTTCCTGAGCCAGATGTTCCTGTCAAGCCGCTGGAAGAACTGTTAGGGCGTGAAAATTTGCGGGAAACACCCCCGCCGCTCCCCGAATTGGACCAACCCACCGTTATGCGCCATTTCGTTCGCCTCTCCCAACTCAACTACAGCGTAGACACTCACTTCTACCCGCTGGGTTCTTGCACCATGAAGCATAACCCGAAAGTCAACGAAGAAGCCGCTCGCTTGCCCGGCTTCGCTTCCCTCCACCCGTTACAAGGCGAAGAAACAGTGCAAGGCATTTTGCGGCTGATGAAGTCGTTGGAAAAGATGCTCTGCGAAATTGGCGGGATGGATGCTTGCACTTTGCAAGGGGCGGCAGGGGCACAGGGCGAATTCATCGGTTTGTTGCTGGTGCGAGCGTGGCACCGCCATCGCGGCGAGGAAGCGAAACGAACCCGTATCATTGTACCCGACTCCGCTCACGGCACGAACCCGGCTTCCGCCGCTCGCTGCGGATTTACAGTGGAAAGTGTCCTAAGTGGTCCTGACGGCTGCATTGACCTTGCGGCGTTGGAAAAAGCCTTGCAGCCTAACGAACAAGGACAATTGCCCGCTGCCGTCATGGTCACCAACCCTAACACTTTGGGCAAATTTGAGCGAGAGATTGTCAAGGTCGCTGAGTTGACCCATGAGGCAGGGGCGCTGCTTTATTACGACGGGGCGAACTTGAACGCCATCATGGGCAAAGCGAAACCGGGCGATATGGGATGCGACATCATGCACTTCAACTTGCACAAAACTTTCAGCACCCCTCACGGGGGCGGCGGACCAGGGGCTGGTCCTGTTGCCGTGAAGGCGTTTCTGGAACCTTTCCTCCCCGTCCCCGTCATTGAGGAGTGTGAGGGTAAATTGCGCCTTTCCTACGACCGACCTCTTTCCATTGGCAAAGTGCACAGTTTCTACGGCAATGTGTTGGTAATGGTGCGCGCTTACGCCTACATCCTCAGTTTGGGGGCTGAAGGGTTGACGAAAGTGACCGAAGATGCCGTTCTCAACGCCAACTACCTGATGCACAAACTGGCGCACTTGTTCCCCGTCGCTTTTCCCGGCTTGTGCAAGCACGAGTTCGTGCTGACTTTGCGTCAGTTCAAGCGGGAAACAGGCGTTCGGACTTGGGATGTGGCGAAACGATTGTTGGACTATGGCTTCTATGCGCCCACCGTCTACTTCCCCATCACGGTGGAAGAAGCCATGATGGTGGAGCCGACAGAAACGGAAAGCAAAGAAACTCTGGACGCTTTCGCCGAAGCGCTGGCGCACATCAAGGAAGAAGCCCTCACCAACCCTGAACTGGTCCGAACAGCCCCCCACAACACGCCCGTTGGTCGCTTGGAGGAAGCCAAAGCCGCCCGCGAGTTGAAAGTGCGCTGGTGAACATCTTTGACGGAAGCGGCTCGCTGTTCTAAGGTTGCCCCACATCTCTTCTGGGGAGGTGTCAAGGGTGCGATGGGGGTTCGTGGCGTTCCCTAAGCCCCCCGAAGATTACCTGCCATTCGCTATTGAACACGGTTTTGCGCATATGGAGATTGACCTTTTCAGCCCAATGCAGTGGTTAGAGCGCTTCCATGCTGCCCGCGTGCGGATTTTGCGTCGCCAAGCAGAAGCAAGTGGTATCACCCTCAGCCTTCATACTGCCTACACCCTCAACTTAGCCGACTTTTTGCCGGAAATCCGAGCGGCGGCTGTCCGCTATGTGGAGCGATTACTGCATGTTGCCAGCGAGTTGGGGGCTCTCTGGGTCACCGTCCATCCAGGCTACGGCATCGGTATCCCCACCCTTAACTGGGTCCGAGCGAAGGCCTTGGACGGATTGAAATGGTCTTTGGAACGCCTTTTGCCCCTTGCGGAACGGATGCAAGTGCCCCTCGCCCTTGAAAACATTAACCCAGCACCGCCTGGCAGCGAAATTGTGTTCCTGTTGGACAGTGCCTCCGAGATGCACCATGTGCTCACCGCCTTCCCCTCTTCCTACCTCAAAGTTTGCTTGGATGTCGGGCACGCTGTCGTGGCGGATGGGTTTCAAGCCTACTGGGCGGTTGTGCGGGAGCGGTGCGTTGCCTTCCACATCCACGATAACGACACTCACGACGATTTGCACTTAATCCCCGGCGAAGGTGCTATTGACTGGGACGAAGTGGTGGAGACGCTCTTTTTAGACCACTTTGACGGGGCGTTGTGCGTGGAACTTTACTTGGACGAACACAAGGCGCTCGCTAAGCGATTTCTGGAAGGTGTCGTGGAACGCCTTCGGGGAAAGGCACGCATTGACACCTGAGGAAAACGGGATTATCTTGTTAATGGCACAAATCGGTAGCCGTGGGGACTTTTCCCCACTAAGGAAGGCGAGAGTTATGCGGGTGGCGTTGTCAGTGATTACTGTTGGTTTGCTCATCATGCTTGCAAGCGCACAAGTGGCTCGTCCCCATGTGTGCTATCTCGTCCTGAAAGATGTGGTTGTCAATCCCAGCCTGCGCGATATCCTTCAACGCGCTATTGAGCAAGCGCAGCAGGAGAATGCCGAGTGTCTGGTGGTGCAAATCACCACGCCGGGCGGAATGGTGGAAAGCATGCAAGAAATCGTTCGGCTCTTTTTGAACTCGCCCGTCCCCATCGTCACTTTCGTCGCCCCTCGGGGCGGCAATGCCGATTCAGCGGGCACTTTCATCGTGATGGCAGGGCACATTGCTGCAATGGCACCCGCTTCTCGCATCGGCGCTGCCCATCCCATCCTCGTTCCCCTCTCCCCTGTCTCCCCTGGGGAAGAAGGGCGAGGACCATCGGAATCGGAGCGGGTGATGTTGCAGAAAGTCACCAACGCCATCGTCGGCACCATTAAAGCCATCGCTGAAGAACGCCAACGCAATACCAGGTGGGCGGAAAAGATGGTTCGGGAGAGCGCTGTCTTAACCGCCCGTGAAGCCGTTCAGCAGAAAGTTGTGGACTTGGTGGCGGAAGACCTCTACGATTTGCTGGCAAAAATTGATGGGCGAAAAGTCCACACCGTTGCCGGTGTCAGGACCTTGCACACCCGAAATGCCCTTGTCCACGAAATTCGGATGACGACAAAGGAACGCTTCCTCCACTTCCTGTCCAACCCGTCCATTGCTTACTTGCTCCTGCTCATCGCCATGTTGGGCTTCCTGATGGAAATTTACAACCCCGGCGCCGTCCTTCCCATCACCATCGGCATCATCGCCTTCCTCCTCTTCCTCTACTCTGCCGCCCTTTTGCCCGTGAACATTGTGGGGGTTCTCCTCATCGTTGCGGCAGCGGCATTCTTCCTTGCGGAACTTTTCGTGACCAGTCACGGCATTTTGGCGATAGCAGGTATTGTTTGCCTGTTGCTGGGTGGCTACATGCTCTTTCCCGAACCGGGTGCGATGCCTCCCGGTTTTTATGCTCACCTTCAGGTCGCCCCCAGCACCCTCCTTGGAGCGGGGCTCATCACAGGGGGATTGATGGTGGGCGCTTTGGTGGCAGTCATTCGTGCCCAGAAACGCAAGCCCGTTGCGGGGCGAGAATGGCTCATTGGGCAAGTGGGGGAAGCCCGCACCGACCTAACGCCGACGGGCACCGTTTTCGTGGGAGGCACTTGGTGGACTGCTGAGGCTGTAGAGGGCGAAATCAAAGCGGGGGAGCGAGTGGAAGTGGTCGGAATGGAAGGGTTGCGCTTAAAAGTGCGACGGAAAGTTTCGTGAGATGGTTTTGACCCCTCCTCTGGGGTCATTCCAAAGTAGCCAAAACCAGTTCGTCTTGGACGCTAAAATCCGAGAGAGGAAGGAGTGGGAAGGGATGCCAAAGGAAGTGTTGGTGCAATTGGGTGCTTTTGTGGTCGTTTTAGCCCTTGTGCTCGTTTCCCAGTCCGTGCGCATCGTGCAGGAATGGGAGCGGGGCGTTGTGTTCCGATTGGGGCGCTTCGTTCGGGTCACCGGTCCTGGGCTTAAGTTTATCATCCCCTTCATTGAGCGCATGATCAAGGTGGACATCCGCGTCTTCACGGTAGATGTGCCCAAGCAGGAAATCATCACCAAGGACAATGTGACGGTGCGAGTGAACGCCGTCGTTTACTTCCGCGTTTTAGACCCTGTCGCCGCTTTGACCAGAGTGGAGAATTTCCTCTATGCGACCCAGCAAGTGTCGCAGACAACCTTGCGGGATGTGATTGGACAGAGCGAGTTGGACGAACTGCTGGCGCATCGGGAGGAACTGAACCAACGCCTCCAGCGCATCATTGACGCCACGACCGACCCTTGGGGCATCAAAGTGGACATGGTTGCCATCAAGGATGTGGAGTTGCCCGATGCGATGAAGCGGGCAATGGCGCGGCAAGCAGAAGCGGAACGGGAGCGGCGTGCCAAAATCATCCACGCTCAAGGTGAATTTCAAGCCGCCGAGACTTTAGCGCAAGCCGCTGAAATCATGGGACGCCACCCCGGCTCATTGCAGTTGCGCTTCCTCCAAACCTTAACAGAAGTGGCAACGGAGCGCAGCACCATCGTGGTGATGCCCGTGCCCATTGATATCCTGTCCGCCTTTATCGCCGACCGACGGCGTATGGAAACTGTGCCGCCTTCGGAAAGTGTGTCGTAAAATGAAAGGCGAGGTGAGGCAAAGCCATGTGGCGCCCTCAAACGAAGGAAGCCGTGTTGCGGGAAGTGCGAATCCGAGAATGGCGTCGGCGCATCGGAGATGTGCTGTGGGCGTCTTTGCAATGGCTGCTCGTCACAATCTTGACCGGCATCGCCACCCTCGCAAGGTGGCTGTGGTGGCATTCCGCTAAAACTGCCCACGAAGTGGAAGTCAACCGGCTTCTCAGTCAGCGCTATGACAAGTTGTTGCGGTTAGGGGAAACAGTCTATGCCCTGTATCGGGCAGGGAGCCTCTCGTGGGAAGTGGTGGAACCCCTTTGTCAAGAGATAGCCGACCTTGACCAAACTCTGGAGAAATCGCGCCGCACCCCTTTGCTTTTGGTGGCAGCGGGCGAGGAGAGCGAGGAAGCAATGCCTCAAACAGTTGCTTCTCAGTGAAGGAGGTCGGGTGCCAGTGGCAAGATTAGCGGAAGAACTGCAAAAGCAATTGGTGGTAACTTTGGCACCCTACATGGGGAAGGTGTCTTTCGGCAACTTGCGGTTCCAGATTTCCGAGTGGGAAGAGGGTGACCGCAAGTTCACGAATATCGCCATCGTCTACGAAACCCCCGGCAGTTCCACCAACCAACTCAACATCACAGTGGACGAAAGGGAAGGGGTTCTGACTTTCGTGGACGGGGAAATGGAGCGGCGCACGACGGATCTTCAGGAAGCCATCCAATTTGTGGAAGAGGCAATCCGAAGCATTACCGAACGGCGAATGGAGCGGTTACGGGAGACAGTGCGCCGTTGGGTGGGGCAAGGACGCAGCCGGGCGGAAGTGTTGGCGGAACTAAACCGTCTTCTGCGTGCGGACCTCATCGGCGGCACCATCACCCACCACGAACTGAAAGCCACCATCCAATACTGCCTCCAGTTGTTCAATGTGCTGCCGTCGGAAGTAGAAACTCGGTGAGGCGACGGGGATGGCGAAACTATTGCTCTCCCGCAACAACGGGAAGCGCACAGACCCAGAAGTGCAGTTAGCCCAGTTGCGAGCAGATATGGTGGCGTATCAACTTCGCCGACGCGGCATCAAGGATGAACGGGTACTTCACGCCTTCCTGAAAGTTCCCCGCCACAAATTCGTCCGTCCTCAAGACCTCTGGCATGCCTACGAAGACTACCCCCTCCCCATCGGCTTTGGGCAAACCATTTCACAGCCTTACATGGTCGCCGCCATGACCGAACTGTTGGAGTTGAAAGGTGACGAACGGGTTTTGGAAATCGGGACGGGTTCCGGCTATCAAGCCGCCATCTTGGCAGAGTTGGCGAAGGAAGTATTCACGGTGGAGCGAATCCCAGAATTGGCACGGCGGGCAGAAAAAATTTTGCAGGAGTTGGGCTACACCAATGTCACCGTCATTGTTGGGGATGGGACAAAGGGATTGCCAGAATATGCCCCTTACGATGCCATTGTCGTGACCGCCGCCGCTCCCAAACCCCCACAACCCCTTTTAGAGCAACTGAAGGACAGTGGACGGTTGGTCATCCCCGTTGGTAGCCGACGCTTACAAGATTTGCTGCGCATCACCCGCATCGGGAACGAGTATCGCACCGAAAATTTCGGTCCTTGCTTGTTCGTGCCCCTTATCGGGGAAGAAGGTTGGCGGAACGACCGCTCAGGATGGGAGGAGGAAGGGCATGGCGAAGTTTAGTTGGTGTTGGTTGCTGGCAATGGTAGTAGCAATGCCGGCAGCGGCTTTCCATGCCGGTGCCGCCAAACGGGATGTCACCCCTTCCCTTGACCGTCCCGTTTTCATTGCTGGGTTCGGCAACAATCGCACCGCCCTCGGCATCCATGATCCCATTTGGGTTCGCTGCCTCGCCTTAAGCGACGGAAAGACAACGGTGGCTTTAGTGGGCGTGGACTTTCTCGGCTTCTTTTACGAACCCGATGTCCTTGCGGTGCGGGAACGGGTGCGTCAATTGACCAAACGCCCCATCTCTGTCCTCATCGCTGCCACTCACAACCACGAAGGTCCAGACACTTTGGGTCTCTGGGGACCAACACCCCTCCAAACGGGACGAGATGAGCGCTACATGACTTGGGTGCGGGAACAAATGGCTCAATGCATCCGAGATGCCGTCAACAACCTGGAGCCTGCTACCTTGACATTGGCGAAGGATGACCGGGCCGAATTAGCAGCCCTTCAGTGGGATACTCGTTTGCCTCATGTCAAAGACCATACCCTGCTGGTACTGCAAGCCGTCAGCCGCAAAACAGGAAAAACTATTGGCACCCTTGTCAATTGGGCGAACCACCCGGAAGTTCTGGGCAGCCAAAATCGCTTACTTAGTGCCGATTTTTGCTNGGCGCTTTACGAGCAATTGGAAGCCACCATGGGCGGGGTAGCAGTTTTTTGGAATGGGGCAATCGGCGGGCTTATCACCCCATTGGGCGAAGAGGTCAAGGTCATAGAGCCAGCCACAGGGCAGCCGGCACCTGAAGCCAGTTTCCGCAAAGGAGAACTCATCGGGCGCTTTGTCGCTCAAGTGGCAGCGGAAGCGTTGAAAGGGAAACAGGCCGTCAAGATGGAACGCGGCTCCTTGCAGGTGTTGCTTCAACCGATTTTTGTGCCCTTGCAAAATCACCGCTTCCGAATTGCCGCCGGCATGGGTGTCCTCACGCGCCCCCTCTACACCAAAGGCAAAGTGGACATGCGAACGGGAACGACTGAACTGTCTCTGGATGGAAGGAGGACGACGGTTAAGGTGGCGTTGGGTGAAGACCTCCGAACCGAAGTCGGGGTCATGGCACTTTACGCTGTTGGCGAACAAAATCCTCGCGCCCTTTTCCTTCTCCTTCCCGGCGAAGTGTATCCCGAGTTGGTCTACGGCGGCATCACTCGCTACCAAGGCGCCGATTTCCCCACTGCACCGACGGAACCCGTTTTGATGGAGCACGCCCGAAAGTTAGGCGCCGAGTTTGTGTTCGTCGTGGGGTTAGCGAATGACGAAATTGGCTACATCATCCCCCAGTGCGAATGGGATGAGCAACCACCGTGGCTGAACAATGCTCCCCAACGTCCCTACGGTGAAGTGAACTCTGTCGGTTGGGCGGCAGCGCGCCGAATCAATGAGACCTTAGTTGCCCTTTTGCGCCGGCTTTGGAGGCGCTGAGCGGGTTCTGTCACAGAAGTCCCGAATGATGCAACTCCCGCAAGGCTTTGTAGATTCGGTTCAGTTCGGGATTGTCCTTCACCCGGCGCTCTAAGATAGCCAAAGTGTTTTCCAGAGTAAGCGGTCCAGGCACCAGTTGGTAAATCCGTTGGCGGGAAATGCNCAAAAGTTGGGTAAGCCATCGGACAGGGATGCGTTTGTGGACGACGGCACTCACTGCCGAAGGGANCCCCAATCGGGCAAGGCGTTGGGCGGCTTGTTTGATGCGCTGCAGGACTTCCCGCTCGTAGAAGTTCCCTCGCTGCCCCGGAACGCGCTTTGCCGAAATCAAGCCCTTCTTGCGCCATGATGCCAATGCAATCACTGGCACTTCCAGAAACTCGGCTGCCTCGCGCTCCGACAGCAACTCATTAGTTGTCCGCCGTGCCATCATCGCTCGCCTCCGTTTCGCAAGGAATGTGTTAAAAGCGGGTCGCGATGCCAATCGTCCGTCCTAAAATGATGACAAGTCTGGCGCAACTGTCAAGAGGGCACTGACAAGGAGGAAGCGATTTATGGGGATGGGTACCCTTTTCGTCTGCGCTACGCCCATCGGCAATTTGGGTGATATCACCCTGCGGGCGTTGGAAGTTCTTCGGAGTGTGGATTTGATTGCCGCTGAGGACACCCGAGTGACCCTTCCCCTTCTCACCCATTTCGGTATCCGCAAGCCCCTCGTTAGTTACCACCAACATTCGCCCGCTTCTCGGTTAGAGTGGCTGCTCCAACAACTGCGAGAAGGCAAAAGCATCGCCCTCGTGTGCAATGCAGGGACACCAGGGATTTCCGACCCAGGTGTCCCATTAGTGCGGCGGACTTTACAGGAAGGCATTCCCGTCGTCCCCGTTCCCGGTCCATCGGCGGTGACAGCCGCCCTCTCTGTCGCTGGCATGGAGGCTCAGCGATTTCTCTTTCTGGGCTTCCTTCCCCGCGAACCGAAAGAGCGGCGGGCTTTGCTGGAACAAGTTAAAAAGTTGCCCTTCACCCTCGTCCTTTACGAAGCCCCCCACCGGCTTGTCACCACTTTGAAGGAGTTGCTGGAAGTTTTAGGCGATCGGGCAGTAGTGCTTTGTCGGGAATTGACGAAAGTTCACGAAGAAGTGGCGCTGACCACTTTGGCAAATTTAGTGCAGCGTTTTACAGGCGAGACGCCCCGCGGTGAGTTCACCCTCGTGATTGAAGGAGTAAGGGAAGAACCCCCCACCGTTGATTGGCAACAGGTGGATAATGCCCTCCGAGACCTCCTTCGGGAAGGGACTTCCGTCAAGGACGCTGCAAGGGAAGTGGCTCAGCGTTTCGGTATCCCCCGCTCCATCGCCTATCGGCGCGCCCTTTCCCTTCGCACGCCTTGACAACTTTCCCTAAAACGCAACCGCTACTTTGCCCCCACTTGTCGCTTAGCGGCTTCCAGTGTGTTGAACATCAGCATGGTGACGGTCATCGGACCGACGCCGCCCGGAACGGGGGTGATGTAACTGGCGACCTCCTTGACACTTTCAAAGTGAACATCGCCCACATCGCCTTTGCGTCCCGGCACTCGGTTAGAGCCAGTGTCAATCACCACAGCGCCCGGTTTCACCATATCAGCGGTGATGAATTCGGGGTTGCCCGCCGCCGAGTAAAGGATGTCTGCCCGGCGCGTATGGCTGGTCAGGTCTCGGGTGTAAATGTGGCAAATGGTGACCGTTGCGCCGTGGTGAAGAAACAGCAAGGCTGCCGGTAGACCGTTGATGCGGCTGCACCCGACCACCACCACTTCCTTGCCCTCCAACGAGATGCCGTAGTGTTGCAAAAGCCGTAACGAGCCCAAAGGGGTGCAAGGGATGAAATTGGGTGTCCCAGCCGCCAACGCCCCCAAACTCAGCGGAGTTAACCCATCCACATCCTTTTCGGGGTCTATGGCTGCCATCACCCGCTCTTCATTAATGTGGGCGGGCATCGGATGTTGAACCAAAATCCCATTCACCCTCTCGTCTTGGTTCAACCGCTCCACCAGCCCGATGACCCATGATTCGGCGGTATCAGGCGCCAAGTGGTAGACTTCCGCCTCAAAGCCCAACTCCTCGGCCACTTTCCGCTTAATGCCCACATAGACGATGGAGGCAGGGTCATCGCCAACAAGAATGGTTGCCAGTTTTGGGCGGACGCCATATTGCTTCACGAAAGCGGCGACTTCTTCTTTCAATTGCGCTCTTAACTGTTGTGCCAAACTCCGCCCGTCCAGAAGGGGTGCTCCCATTCTCGTCACCTCGGCTTTTCCGGCTCTGATTTCTCCAACCCCAACCGCCGCACCAGTGCCCCTAAAACCCCGTTGACAAAGCGACGGGATTGGGTCGTCCCGTATTCCTTCGCCAGTTCTACGGCTTCGTTAATCGCTACCCGATAAGGCACCTCAGGCACGCGCAACATCTCGTAAAGGGCAATGCGAAGAAGGTTGCGATCAACGGCTGCCATTCGGTTCAACGACCAATGAGCCGCAGCGGCTTGGATGTGAGCGTCCAGCCTTTCCCTCTCCTGCCAAACGCCCTTTGCCAATTTCACCGCATAATCGCAAACTTCTGGTGCCAAGTCGGTGACATCCGAAAGGGTGACCTCCACCGCCTCGTCTATGGGCAAGTTTCCGACATCGGCTTGGAACAAAATTTGCAGTGCCAGTTCCCGCGCCTTCCGCCGTGCTAACATGGTGCTCACCCGGTCTCAAACTCTTCCGCCAAGAAGCGGGGAAGGAAGGCGGTAGAGAAGTTGCCTCTCCGAAAAGCGGTGTGGGCGAGAAGGCGACGGTGTAATGGGAGGGTAGTGCGAATTCCTTCCATCACGATTTCGTCAAGGGCACGCTGCATCCGGGCAATGGCTTCCGCTCGGTCTCGCCCGTGAGCGATCAGTTTGCACAGCAAGGCATCGTAGTAAGGTGGCACTTCGTAGCCTTCATAAAGGTGCGTGTCCACCCGAATGCCTGGACCGCCGGGCAAAATCAGTTTCGTAATGACGCCGGCGTTGGGAGCAAAGTTGCGGCGGGGGTCTTCCGCTGTGATGCGGCACTCAATGGCGTGCCCCCGCATCTCTACCTGGCGGATGGAAAGTCTCTCGCCCCCCGCAATGCGAATTTGCTCCTTCACCAAGTCAATGCCCGTGACCATCTCTGTGACGGGATGCTCCACCTGAATGCGCGTGTTCATCTCAATGAAGTAGAAGTTGCCGTGTTTGTCCAGCAGGAACTCCACTGTGCCCGCATTGGTGTAGCCGGCAGCGGCGGCTAAGCGCATGGCGGCGCGCCCCATCCGTTCCCGCAAGGCGGGCGTCACGGCGGGCGATGGGGCTTCTTCCAGCAATTTTTGGTGCCGCACCGTTTGAATGGTGCATTCCCGCTCGCCCAAGTGGACGATATTACCATGCTCGTCGGCAAGGATTTGGAACTCAATGTGGCGGGGCTCTTCCAGAAACTTCTCAATGTAAAGGGCACCGTTGCCAAAAGCGGCTTCCGCTTCCGAGCGGGCAACGGGCAGATTTTGGAGCAACTCTTGCTCGTTGTGGACGACACGAATGCCTTTCCCTCCACCGCCCGCAGCGGCTTTGATAAGGACGGGAAAGCCCAATTCCCGTGCCGCTTCCAACGCTTCCCGCTCTGTCTCCACATGGTCACGCCCAGGAATGACAGGCACACCTACTTGCTTTGCCAACTGCCTCGCTTTGCTTTTGTTGCCCATCAACTCAATGGCATGGGGCGGCGGACCGATGAACTTGAGCCGGTAGCGAGCGCAAATTTCCGCAAAGGTTGCATCCTCCGCTAAAAAGCCGTAGCCAGGATGGATGGCGTCGCAGCCCTTCAGCAAGGCGGCACTGATGATATTGGGGATGTTCAGGTAACTGTCCTTTGACGGCGCTGGTCCGATGCAAACCGCCTCGTCTGCCAACTTGACATGCAAACTTTCCTTGTCGGCTTCCGAATAGACTGCCACCGTTTTAATGCCCAACTCCTTGCACGCCCGAAGGATGCGCACGGCAATCTCGCCCCGATTTGCCACCAACACTTTTCGGAACATCACCGTCACCCCAGTCCTTGCGTCAATCCTGAATGCCAAATCGCTGTGGGGTCAAAAGCGCGGGTGTTGGGGGCACTTCACCGTGCCCGTTGGCGGGTCGTAAGTATAAGGCACTTTTGTGATAGGGCAAACAGGTTGCACGCCTGCTGGCAGCCGAACTGAGTGCAAGTTCGGCGGATTTGCTCCCTTCTCGGCAACCAACATTTGGATGGCGGAGCGGATTTGGTGCAGGTTATTCATGCACTCCACTTCCTTCGCCCGCTCCAATGCCATCCCGTAAGTTGTCTGTTGCTGCCCCCTTTGCCGTTGCGTCTCCCCTTGCCGCCCCACATACAGGAAAGCGGCGATGATAGCGATGATGAGTGTGACGACCAACAAAGCGGCTAAAGTTTGCCCCTGCCGCATTGTCACTCCCCTCCCACCACTTCCAACAGCATCAATTGCTGCCCGAACTCCACTGCCTGCCCGTCCTCCACGAAGACTTCCACGATGCGCCCAGCAGNGGGGGCGCGCACTTCATTCTGGACCCCCAAAGCGTCCACCCAACACAAAGTTTGCCCTCGCTGCACCGCATCGCCCACTTGCACCAATGGTTTTCCATTCTTCATCCGCCGAACAATGCCCACCCAATTGGACACGACGGGCACATACGGGCTGCTCGTTTCCTTAGGTGTTCGCTCCACTGGGGCAAGGTCACGGTTCGGCTGTTCGGCACGCCGTGTCGTCGTGACAACTTGAGCGGAAGCGAAAGACGACGGGTTCTTGCGGATAGTCACCCGCCAGTCTCCTACCCGAACGGTCAATTCACTGATTTGCGCTTCCTTGACGATGTTTACCAACTCCTGCAGCAACTCCATGTTCAACTCCATCGCGGTCACCGCCTTTGCTTGCTGGCTGCTGCAAGTATAGCACCCGTTGGCGCTGTTCTCACGGTTTTTGCTCCTGACCGCTTTGCTGACTCTGAACTTGATGGGCGAAGTTGAGTTGCAGGTTTGCTAAAAGTGTCCGCAGTTCGTTGTATTCGCGCTCGCCCACATGGTTTCGGAGCAATTCCACCAGTTGCCCCACTGCATCAATGGCAAGGCGTGCTTGTGGGAAGTCGGTTTCTAACTGCTTGGTGACAGGGTTGATGTGCAGCCCCATCTTTTGCCATGCCAGTTCTGAGAGCAGGTTGATGCAAAACAGGATAGCTTGGGGCACATCTACCGTCATTGCTTGTGGCGGCTGTTCGCTGGATGGCGTTTGAGTTGTCGCCTCCGCGATCGGCTTCTCTTGCTCTGCCATCCTGCGTCCACCTCCCCTTGCCCTTTTGCCCCTTCAAGTTCCCTGCGTGGCAAATTTTTACGGCGAGTGCAGGCGCGGCGTCAGCAAAAAGAGCAAACATTCGCACCTTACGGCGCTCCTGCCTTTTTGCTTGTGGACGAAGGGGCACGAAGATTTTAGCGCAACCAACCCGTGCAAGGGGGCATGGCGATGCATCGCAGTTTGTGGTTCGTATGGGCAGTTGGGCTTATGGCGGCTCTCGGCGCTTGCGGGTGGCGCTGGCAAGTGGAACGCTCCTACCGCACCGTCGCATTGGTGTTGGACGGTGCTGAAATCCGCACCTTGCAAGGCTTGACAGGAAAAGGGTTGCCTGAGTTGCTATCGGCGTTGAACCGAGCAGGGGCGACGGCGGTGGCTGTCGCTGCTGAGCAATTGCGGGATTGGCTTTTGAGCGGTTGGGTGCGCCTTAGCAATGGCGCTCTTCTCTCCCCGCGCCGTGAATTGTTGGAACAGTTACGCACCGCCTTGCAACGGCAATTCAGCACTGCCTTACCCCCTCCCGAACGGGTGGACGGCGAATGGCGGTTGCCCCTCCTCAACAGGGAACTGCCCACCGCTCCCATTTTTGTCGGCTTAGACCGCGAATTGGCGGACGCAGCCCGTCAAGTCGGCTTAGCGGTTGTTGCACGCCTGCCCAATCCACCTGTCTTAACGGAAAGCGGAGTGCATTTTTGGCTGGACGAAGTGAGAAGTGTCGGGGCTTTTGCGATTGTATTTGACGGCGAAGAAGTGTTCGGCTACCGCACCTTCATCCCTGCCGTTGCCAATGCCCTTCGCAACAGCGATTGGCAAGTGGGCATTTTGGAGTTGGTGACCCAGAAGGGCGACCGAGCGTTAGCCTCGCAAGTGCCAGAGAAGGTTTTACGCGTCCATAGCATCGGCGCCCGCGAGTTGGTCAACTTCACGCAGCCCGAATTGGTTGACCGCTTTGTTCGTGCCGTTCGGGAGCGAAACATCCGCCTTTGCTATGTCCGCTTGCCCTTCCACCTCAAAGGCGACCCCCTCGCCGTTGCCTGCGAGTATCTGTCAACCCTTCGGGGCGAATTGGAGCGGAACGGTTTTTCCCTCGGCGTCCCCGCACCGTTCACGCCCGTCAAAATGCCCCTTTGGCTTTGGCTGCCCGTTTCCCTCAGCATCACTGCAACGGGCATCGCTTTCCTTTGTTTGTTCGCTCCCCTTTCTGTCCGCCATCAATGGGCATTGCTTAGCGCCGCTTTCCTGCTCGGCAGTGGGTTGTGGTGGCTACAACCTCTTTGGGCGATGCAATGGGCGGCGTTGGGGATTGCCATCGTCGCCCCCGTTTTGGCATTGTGGTTGGGCATGACCCAAACATTTCGCAACGGGAATCGCTCCCTTCGCACCGCACGGGGCGTGCTCACTTGCTTGGGGTTCATCTCAGCGTGCGGGTTGTTGGAAGCAGCGGTGCTGTTTGACCATCGCTTTTGGCTCAAAGTGAGCGAGTTTGTGGGGGTCAAAGTCGCACAATTTTTGCCTTTCCTGCTCATTGCAGGCATGGTGATGGCTCAGTGGATGGACACAACGGAACTTCCAATTCGCGACCGTTGGCTTATCGCCCGAACCAACTTCCGCTCCCTTTGGGAGACACCTGTTCGGTGGGGGCAAGCCCTTTTGTTGCTTTCAGCAGCGGCGCTGGTGGCTTATTGGCTCATGCGAACGGGCAACGAACCGGGCATGGGAGTGTCGGCGTGGGAGTTGAAGTTGCGCCACCTCATTGAAGAGACATTAGGTGTTCGCCCGCGCTTCAAGGAGTTCTTGCTCGGTCATCCCGCTTTGGTGTTGTCCTTTTTCTTTCTCGCTGGCACGCATTGGGAAGCCCGCATTGGTCAGTGGTTGATGCTCCCTGCGGTCATCGGGTTGGCGTCCCTCATGAACACTTTCAGCCACGCCCACACCCCTCTCNCCCTTTCGCTTCTGCGGACGGTGCACGGGATTTGGCTTGGGGTGCTCATAGGCGTTTTGCTGATTTGGGCAATAAAGCGGTTTTCCGCTTCCCGTGACCGACGCCTTCAACGCCTCGCTGTTGCTGAAAGATCAGCGCCAAGCCAAACAGTGTCAAGTCAGGGTTAATTTCGTCCACGATACCCGTCAAGGGGGCGATAAGGGGTGCGAGCCCGCCCGTTGCGATAACTTTGGCGTTTTCCCCCAACTCCGACCGAAAGCGGGCAACCAACTCCTTGACAAGTCCCACATAGCCAAACACCAAGCCTGATTGGATGCTCTCTGTCGTGGAGCGCCCAATGGCGCGGGATGGTTGGTTTAGAGCGACGCGAGGCAGTTGAGCGGTTCGCTGGAACAATGCTTCTGCTGCCATCGTGATGCCGGGGGCAATGGCGCCGCCCAAGTAAGTGCCGTTACGGTCAATGGCGTCAAAGGTTGTGGCAGTGCCGAAATCCACCACGATGCACGGCACTCCGTAGAGGTGAAAAGCAGCCAGCGCGTTGACCAATCGGTCGGCTCCGACGGCATTAGGCGGCTGATAAGCGTTGTGGATGCCTAAATCCAAGTCGCCCGTGACGAGGAGGGGGGTGACGCCGAAGAAGCGTTCGGACATCTCCCGAACGCTGGTGGTCACCGGCGGCACCACGCTGCACAGCACGACAGCCTCCACCTCTTTGAATTGACAATTTTGCCATGAAAGGAAATCACGCACGGCGCCAAAATGCTCCTCGGCGGTTCGCCCGATTTCCGTTCGGATGCGCCAAGTGCCCAACAAGACGGGACAAGGGATGCGGGAATGGGGGCATGGGAAAGTTCGCTCAGTGTCAAACAGCCCCATCGTGATGTTGGTGTTGCCGATATCCAACGCCAGCAACTTCATTGCCTTTCCCCCTTTGCCGAACAGACATCGGCTGCCTTGCTTCAACCTGATTGGACAAGGTGGCACGCTTCTTCCATTACTGAAAGTGCCCATGAAACTTCATCGTCCGCGATGANCAAGGGTGGGGCGATGCGGACGACCTGTTCGGTGTGCAGGGTTCCGCCCACGAGGAGCCCTCGCTCAAGGCAACGGCGGACGAAGGATTNGGTCAACTCGCGGCGGCGGAATTCTATCCCCAACATCAAGCCTTTGCCCCGCACTTTTACGATAAGGTTCGGGAAGCGTTTTGCTAAATCCTCCAACGCCGTTTGAAGGTTCGCCCCCACGATGGCGGCTCGTTCAGGCAAGTTTTCCCGCTCCATCACGGTTAAGGAAGCCAGCGCCGCTGCACAGCAAACGGGATGCCCGCCGAAAGTGGTGACATGGCACAAGGGCGGGTTTTCAGCGAAGGCGCGCAGGATTTTGCGGGGCGCCAAAAAGCCGCTGAGTGGCATCCCGCCCCCTAAGGCTTTGCCAACAGTCAAAATGTCCGGCACAACCCCCCAATGCTCAAAAGCGAACCATTTGCCCGTCCTTCCGAAACCTGTTTGAACTTCGTCAAGGATAAGCAATGCCCCTACTTCGTTGCATCGTCGGCGAAGGGCAGGCAAGAAATCGTCGGGCGGAACGATGATGCCTGCCTCGCCTTGAATGGGCTCTGCAATGACAGCAGCGACCGTTTCGTCAATTTGCATCAATGCCTTCACATCGCCGAAAGGCAAAAAGAGCACATCAGGCAGCAATGGCTCAAAAGGGCGGCGGTAAACGTCGCGCCCTGTTACCGAAAGTGACCCCATCGTGTCACCGTGAAAACTGTTGTGGAAAGCGACGAACTTTTTTCGCCCCGTCCATTTCCGCGCCAACTTGAGGGCGCCCTCGTTTGCCTCCGTGCCGCTATTGGTCGGATAGTATTGCAACGCCCCTTGCCAATTACCTTTCATTGCCCGTTGAAAGGCTTGCTCCACCAAAGCCACCAACTTTTCCGCCAACGCCACTTGCACATCCTGCACGAATTCGCCGTAGACCATCGTGTGCAAGTAGCGCTCCGCTTGCTGCTTAATTGCTTGCACCACTTCAGGGTGACGGTGCCCGATGTTGGTGACGGCGATGCCAGAGATAAAGTCAAGGTAACGCTTCCCGTCTTTGGCGATAATCCAGCATCCTTCCGCCTGCTCCACCACGACCCCTATCGGTTCACCAGAAGTTGGGGCAAGGTAGAGGAGGAATTTTTGTCGCCAAACTTCCTGAGCCCCCATCCTTTTGCTCACCTCTCCGTGCAAAGTCCCTTTTCCGCCAGAACTCTTTGCCCTTCTGCGAGATGCTTGGTGGGTATCCGAAGGCGTTGCAGGAAGCGAGTAGGTTGTGATGGGTCAATGTCCGCCTCTATGCTCACGGGGATGCCTGCTTCCTCCAGCGCAAATCGCACTTGGGCACTCAACACTTCGTCGCCGCAAAAGACCTCCACCCAACTGTCTGGGGGCTGCGGTGGGAAGGGTTCAAGGTCGCACCAGCGGACTAACTCGGCAACCAAATGTTTTCCGTCTTGCGACCACTCAATCGGGGGTGTTTGCAATTGCCCGACGGCACAAATTCGGCTCACCCCCATNCGCCCCAACTCCTCCGCTATGCTCCATACCCCCTGCCCTATGCCCTTTTCTCCGTGCTCCACGCTCCCCAAAGCGACACCCTGCAAGAACTTGCCAATAGGTCGCAAAATCTCCAAAACTTTGTCAAGGGATGGGACGGCAACGATGTGAAGAACGCGTGCCGAACATGCTACTTTCCGCCACCCATCCTTGTGTTCGGCATCCCAAACGGCAATTGTCCAACGGGCATCGGGCGAAGAAAGGACGGTTGCTCCCAACATTTCACAGGTCAACCGAAATTGGGTGACCCTTGCTTTCTCGCCCTCCCTCAACTTTGGCGGCAATTCCTCGCTGACCCGATTCAACCCCTCCGCCACCATTTGGGCAAACGCCAGACCACTATGCCTCGTGCCCCCTGTCCCCTGTCCCACCACGAAGCAGACTTGGGGCGACAAGCAGCCTCGTTGGTCAAAGCGGGCAATATCCAAAGCGAGCAATTCAGCGGTCTGTTCGTTAGCGGAGGAATTGTCAATGATGGCGACGCTGAAGCGATGTCCTCGTTCAATGATGCGCACTTTGGCGGGCGCTTGCCGCTTAACTTCTCGCACGGTCTCGTCCGTCCCGTAAACGATGACGACCTCGCACTCACTTAGTGCAGCACCAAGCAAATCCTTTTCCCCTGTCCCCTTCCCTCTGTCCTTTTCGTTGTGCTCGGAGGGAAACGGGATGACGGCGACCGCTGAGGCTAACTCAGGGGCGATGCGCTCAAGGGAGTGGGCGAAAAGGGAAAGGAGCACGGGCTCGTCAGATGACGGTTTGACCAAAACGGGCGTTTTGCACAGAAGGCAAAAAACGATGTCCCAAATCCCGATGCCAACAATGTTACCGGCAGCAATGAGAAATGCCAAATGGGCACCGAAGGCACGTCGCTTGATGCCGGGCAAGCGCTCCACAAAATCATCAAGGACACGATGGTCGCCCAGTTGCTCATCCAGCAGTTTCAGCAACCGCTCCGCTAGCAGCGGTTCCATCAAAGCATCAAGGGCACGACGACAGGCTTTAAGGCTGAAAGGGAGAAATTGGGGAAGCAACTCCAACGCTCGCAGTCGCTCCGGCTCGCCCTCTTTAAGCCACGCTCTTGCCACCTGTTCCAGTTGCTGGGCAATGTCGCAAACAGAAAGTCGGTGCAGCCGCTGCCCCGCTGCTCGCAACTTTTCGCATATGTCTTTCAAGTCGGACGGCGTCACAGCGGGCAAGGCAATCGTTTTGGTGTGCTTTCGGACAGTTAACGGGATGGGCGNAAACCACGCTCGCATTGCCGCTCGCCTCGGAAGGTGCAATGAGCGCTGACCGTCTTCAAGGCGTTTGCCTAATTGTGGCACACAAAGAAGGACGGACTTCAAGGTAACCCAACTACGCCTAAATGGCGCAATTGGCGCAGCACGATGTCCGAAAGAGGTGTCGCCGAAGTCACGCGAAGATACCAACCACCCGCACGACGACAAATTTCGCTAACTCCCTCGCAGAATTCCTGCAAGCGCCGCTGATATTCGCGAAGCACACCCACCGTCGCCGTGATTTCCACTGCTACTTCTGTCTCGCAATCCAGCAACCGCAAGTCGCCTTCCAAGACGGGCTTTAGCTCCGAATCGGACAAAATGTGCACGAAGACGATGTCATGCCCGCGAGAAGCCAGTTGACGCAACGCCTCGGGGAAGTGGGGGTCAAGCCCGTCCGAAAGGAGCAAAGTCAGCCCGCGCGGCAAATCCGTTCGGGAAAACTGCTGCAAACTTTCCGCTAGCCCCTTCCCGTTCGGCTCCAAACTTTTAAGCCATTGAAGCAACCGCCCAAACATGCCCTTGCCCCGCAGAAAAGTGAAACGCTGCTCAGGTTGCGGAAGGGCAATGGGCATCACCGCATCGCCCCCGCAAAGGGCAATGTAACCTAACGATGCCGCCAACCCTTGCGCTAATTGCCACTTGGGCGGATTGCCGAATTGCATGGATGCCGACGCATCCAAAAGTAGGTAAACGGGCAACTCGGACTCGTCGCGATAGGTCTTGACAATGGGTCGGTCAAGGCGGGCAAGGATTTTCCAGTCCAAGTGGCGCGTGTCGTCGCCGACGGCGTAGGGGCGAAAGTCGGCGAACTCAATGGAAATGCCCTTGCGCTTAGAAAGCCGCTCCCCCCGCAAATTCCCTGTGTGGATGCGGCGCGGTTTCAATCTCAGCCGCTCCAAGCGTGTTAGCAATTGCGCTTCCAGCACGGCTCTCCTCGCCCCTCACAATCCCAGTTTGGTGCGGATGACTGAGCGAACTTTCTCCGCCACTTGCAAGGCTTCCTCCGCTTGCTCTCGCGTCGCTTGAAAGCCAATATAACGAGGCGCCACCGCATACTCGGAAAGTTCCGCCAACTCAGAACGCAACCCTTCCAACTCAGACAACTCCCCTCCTGCCAATTCCACCAACTCCACCAACTTGTGCGTCTTCGGAAACAGTATCCCCCTCTCCTCTAAAAACGCCTTCAAATACTTCTCCGCACATTGTTGAGCGTGAAAGCAAACGGCATCGTAGACAGGTTCAGGCGGTTGCAAAGCCCGAAGGGCTATTGTTCGGTCACCTTCTGCCTTTTCCACCCACTCTTTCGTTTCGGGCTTCATTCCTTCTCCCTCCCACCCTTGCTGCTCCGCCAACAATGCCCTCAACGGCGTCACATCAGGCGCTTCGTAAAGCACCACGCCTTCCATCACCGCAGTGGTCAAAATAACACTCCGCCGCCGTAACGCCGCCTCAAATTCCGCAGACGAAAAAACATGAAGGTCTAACAAAACCCCGATTTCCCTGTCCCGCCACGGTCGCTTTGGAGTAGGCACTTCGGCTTTGATGCGTTGTGCCATTTCTTGAGAACTCAACTCCCCCGTCTCCATCACCACCAGCAGGTCCACATCGCTTCCCTCTTTTGCCTCCCCCCTCGCCTCTGAGCCAAACAAAATCACCCGCTTCGGTCGGAACTTCGCTATTATTTCCGCCACAACTTCCTCAAGGTTCGTCAATGTCACTGTCCCTTTCGGCACCATCCTCAACACCTCAGTAAGGTTGCCGCTCATAATGCTCAATGCTTTTCTCACACGGCGATGGGTTCGCGTTCTCTTTGCTCTACATGCTCCACCACTCGTTCAAGGAGCCAATCGGGAGTGATTTGGTCGGCTTCGGCTTCAAAGTTTAGGATGACGCGATGGCGCATAGCGGGCTTAATAGCTTTTTTGATGTCCTCACGGGCGACATTGTAGCGACCGTCCATTAGAGCGTAAACTTTCCCTGCCAGAAGCAGTGTTTGGGCGGCACGGGGCGATGCGCCATAGCGCACATAGCGGTTCACTTCGGGGGGAGCGAATTCCGAATTCGGGTGCGTTGCCACCACCAACTTCAGGGCATAGTCGCGCACGGGCGGCGCCACAGGAACTTCCCGCACAATTTGCTGCAACCGCAACAAATCGTCGCGGGATGCTACTGGTTGAACTTGCGGGGGTTCCACCCCCGTTGTTCGGTCAACGATTTCACGGAGTTCCTCCAATGACGGGTAAGGGACGAGCAACTTGAAGAAGAAGCGGTCTAATTGGGCTTCTGGGAGCGGGTAGGTGCCTTCCTGCTCAATGGGGTTTTGCGTTGCCATGACCCAAAAGGGGGGTTCAAGGAGGTAGCGCTTGCCGCCGACCGTCACCGCCGATTCTTGCATCGCTTCCAGCAGCGCTGATTGGGTTTTCGGGGTAGCGCGGTTGATTTCGTCGGCGAGCACGATGTTAGCGAAAATTGGTCCTTGGCGAAAGACGAAAGTCCGCTCTCCTGTCTCCGTTTCCGTCAGCACATCCGTCCCTGTGATGTCAGCGGGCATCAGGTCGGGGGTGAATTGGATGCGCGAGAACTTCAGGTTGAGCGTCTGCGCCAAAGTGCGCACCAGCATCGTCTTACCGAGCCCCGGCACCCCTTCCAAAAGCAGATGCCCGCCCGCCGCCAAGGCGACCAGCACCCCTTCCACGATTTCGCTCATGCCAACGATAACCTTGCGGGTTTCCCTCTCCACTGACCGCAACAAGTCCCGACACCACGCCGCTAATTCCTTTGGGTTTTCCATGTCCATTCACCTCACCGTTGCTTTCTGCGCTGTGACGGTCTAGTTGTGGCTACCGTGTTCCTTGCCGAAGGGCTTCAAAGTAGCGGCGGACCCGTTGGCGTTCGGGGGGTGGAATTGGCTGATTGCTCAAGGCTTGTTCGGCGCGCTGAGCATAGGCAGGCAGCACTTGACTGAGCGGGATGCCAGAACCGCTGGGAGCAGGCGGTGCCAAAATGTCCTCGCTCATGGCAGGACCGGGTAACAATGGTTGCGAACCTGTCAAGGCTTTCGGGCGAGTCCGAACTTTCAATTGCACGGGCTCTTTGCCGATGTTGAAATTCTCCGGTTGCCCCACCCATTCTCCCGTGCCCCAATCGGGTCCTTGCCCCAAACCGGGACCGGCGCCGAAACCGGAGCCGAGACCGGAGCCGAAACCGGAGCCGAAACC
>JGI25065J35084_100014_pt1 | contig 24842 bp, 23 predicted proteins | sample Antgeofumaro1A2A_FD_35084 | JGI IMG/M metagenome (IMG submission 35084)
GGCTGTCGGTGCTTCCACATGGGCATCAGGCAACCATGTGTGGAAGGGAAACACAGGCACCTTGATGGCAAACGCCAGATAGAAGCCCAACCACACCAATGCTTGCAGTGTCATGGAAGCCTTTGCCAGAGGGCGCTTCTCTATCAGTTCCACCATGTCAAATGTGCCGCCGTGAAAGTAAAGCACCAAGATGGACAATAACATCGCCACTGAGCCGACCAGGGTGTAAAGGAAGAACTTGATGGCAGCATATTCGCGCTTTGGTCCGCCCCAGATGCCGATGAGGAAATACATCGGCACCAACGAGACTTCCCAAAACACATAGAACAGCACAAAGTCCAACGCCACGAAGACGCCCATCATGCCCGTTTCCAAAAGCAGGAAAAGGGCGTAGTATTCCTTCTCGCGGTAGTGGATGGCGGTGGGCGAGTAGATGACGCTCACAAAAGTCAAGAGCGCCGTCAGCACGACCAACGGCATGGACAAGCCGTCCACGCCAAGGTGGTAGCGAATGCCGAGCAAAGGCACCCATTCATAGCGCTCTTCAAACTGCATTGCCCCCTGCAGTTCGGGACCAAAACCGAACCACAAACCTAAACTGAGCAAAAACACCGCTCCGGTGAACAAATGCGCCCAGAAGCGGATGAGGCGCACCTGCTCTTTTGGCGTCAGCAAAATGAACAACATGCCGACAACAGGCAGCCACAAAATCAGCGAAAGCAACGGCACCTTCTCCACCGCTTACTCCCTCCTTCGTTAAGGCTTATCGCCGAATGGGCATTTGAAAGCACTCGCTCATAGAGCAACCTCGGCGCTCTTTCGCGCTTTTCATCCCGTCTCATGGTTTCAGTTGCTGCCAGATTGTCCAAAGTGCCAATGCGGCTAAGCCAGTGACGACGAGAAACATGTAATGCTGCACCAAGCCTGTTTGGATGCGCCGCAGCAAGTTGCCCACGAACCCAGTCAGCCAGCCGACAAAGTTGACCAATCCATCAACGATGTAAAGGTCAAACCAGCGATAAGCGGTTGCAAAGATGTATGCCGTCGCGTAGCCGATAGCGTTGACGATGCCATCAATGATGTGTAAATCAAACCAGCGCCAAAGGATAGCGAGCCCAATGACTCCCTTCGCCACATAGTAGCCCGGCTGTGGCTTGACAGGATCATACCAGTCTAAGAACCACTTGTTGGCGAGGAAGTTGTAAAGAACGCCCAATCGCTCCCGCAACGGTTCTTCCTGGGGCGTTTTGATAGGTGTAGCGATATAAAGGCGGTAACCTGCGCCGATGCCGAGCAATGCCGCAAGAACAGACAAGCCCATTACCAAAGGATTGAAACCGTGATGGGGAGCGGCTTCGTAATGCACTAACCGCTCAAACAAGTTCGCCCCTGGGATGCCGATGAAACCGACGGTCGCTGCAAAGAACGCTAACACCATCAAGGGTACAGTCATCATGGGAGGACTTTCGTGCGGATGGGCGTGACCGCAGCGCAACTCGCCGAAGAACACCAAGCCGATTTGGCGCGTCATGTAAAAGGCGGTCAAGAAAGCGGTGACCACACCGAGGGCAAACAATGCCTTGTCGTGATGAAACGCGGCAGCAAGAATTTCGTCTTTGCTCCAAAACCCTGCCAATGGCGGCACTCCTGCCAATGCCCCCATGCCGATAAGATAAGTCCAGAAGGTGACGGGCATGTAGTCCTTCAGTCCCCCCATTCGCTTCATGTCGTTGTGATGGACAGCATGAATGACGCTCCCCGAACCCAAGAAAAGCAGCGCCTTAAAGAAAGCGTGAGTGACCAAATGGAACAGACCAGCCGTGAATCCCCCAACACCAAGCCCCATCAGCATGTAGCCCAACTGGCTGATAGTGGAATAAGCGAGAACTCGCTTGATGTCGTCTTGGGCGACAGCAATGGTTGCTGCAAGGAAGGCGGTGAAGCCGCCAATCCAAGCGACAACGGTTAACGCGGGATTGTGCTCAAAACCTTGCAAGGCGAAAAGGGGGTAAAGGCGCCCCACCATGTAAACCCCTGCTGCCACCATCGTCGCCGCATGGATGAGGGCGCTCACAGGGGTCGGACCTTCCATCGCATCAGGCAACCAAATGTGTAAGGGGAACTGAGCCGACTTCCCAATAGCCCCGCAAAAGAGGGCAAAGGCAGCGAGGGTAAGCAACTGTTTCGCTTCCGGTGCTGACTTTGCCGCTCTCTCAAAAATCTCACTGAAACCCAAAGCCCCTGTGACAGCGAAAGTTAAAAAGATGCCGATGGCAAATCCCGCATCCCCCACTCTGGTGACGATGAAGGCTTTTTTTGCCGCCCGCGCCGCTTCAGGCTTCTCAAACCAGAAACCGATGAGCAAATAGGAACACAATCCCACTAATTCCCAAGCCGCGTAGAGTCCCACCAAGTTGTCCGTCAACACCAACAGCAACATGGATGCTTTGAACAGGGACAGGAAAGCGAAATAGCGCGAGTAGCGCAGGTCGCCATGCATATAGCCGACCGAGTAAAGTTGAATGAACCAGCCGATGAAAGTGACGACGACGAGCATGAAGGCGGTCAATTGGTCTACTTGATAGCCGAACTTGAGGGGATAAGCGCCCATTGGGATGGTGAACCAAATTCCCCGCCATCCGTGAAAGTGCGGCTCAGCGAGAGAGCGAGAAACTGTCGTGGCGAAAACCACTAACGACAAAATCGCCGAAAGCCCCACAAAGGACAGGGAAACCCAATGGGCACGCCCCTTAAGCCATTTGCCAAAAAAGATGTTGACCAAATACGCCCCGAAAGGCGCCAGCATGATAATGGCAGTCACCATCGGCATTGCTTCCATGCTCCCTCATCCCTCCGCTAGCCATCGTTTATTCCATACTCCTTGCTCTTCGCCCTTGCTCTTTGCTCTGCCCGTCACCACTTCAGGATATTGATTTCGTCCACATTGATGCGGTCAAGGTTGCGGTAGATGGCGATGACAAGGGCGAACCCCACAGCGGCTTCGGCAGCCGCCAACACGATGATGAAGCCAGCGAAAATTTGCCCTGTGACAATTTTCCAGTCTGGCTGCAAGAAGCGATTCATCGCCACCAAGTTGATGTTGACGGCATTCAGCATCAACTCCACGCACATCAGCAAAGCAATGGCGTTGCGGCGCGTCAGGATACCGTAAACTCCGATGGCGAACAAAATAGCAGACAGCACCAGGTAGTGAGTGAGCGTCACGACCATCTCCTTCCCCCCTATTCTGCTGTCCGAGCGATGACGATGGCACCAATCATGGCGACCAACAAGAACACTGAAGCGAACTCAAAAGGCACGATGAATTTCGTCAAGAGCAAAGTCCCAAAGGCGGCGATGTTCGTCTTGACGCCTTCCAGGACAGCAATCGCAGGGTCTTTGATGGTGCTGGTATGAGCGGGGAAACCGGTTGTGAGGGCGAGAAAGAGCACAATTCCCCCAATCCCCAACGCCGCTATGAAGCCCAATGCCCGATTGTAACTGACCACCTGAATGCGTTCACCGGTGATGTTTTCGCTCAGCATGATGGCGAATAGGATGATGACGAGGGTAGCGCCGACATAAATAAGCACCTGCACACCCGCCAGAAACTCCGCCCTGTTCAATACAAAGATGCCCGCTACACTGACTAACACCAAGCCCAAACATAAAGCGCAGTGAAACAGGTTCCGCAGCGTGACTACGCCCAACGCTGCGAGCACAATCAGCACCGCCAAGAGCCAAAACGCCACTGCTTCGCCCACACTCTTTCACCTCTGCCCCCTCAAAAGTTGTCGGAACTTCGCCAGCGTTATTCCCGCCTCCCTAAGGAGGCGGTGAAAAGTCCCAGGCGGTAAGCCGCCGGAGGGAAGAGGCACAGTCACACACCAATTACCCTGTAGACGGACCAAAGAGACATGGCTGCTTACTTGCCCGCGAATTTGGAACCCAAACCGCTTCAAGACCTGTAACACCCCTCTCGGCTTGGCTGTCGCCTTTTGACCTTACAACCACTCGCACTGCCTTAATCTTCGGCGAAGCGTCCTTCAGCGGCTTAACCCCTTCCTCCAGGAGTGTCAGAACGTAACTGGCAATGGCTTCTTGTATATTCCGCAAGGCTTCACCCTTTGCCTTTCCATAACTGACGCACCATGGCAGAGAAGACATATGGACATTGCAGTGACCGAGAAAGTTTTGGTCTGTCTCAGGTTCCAAAGCAACGGTGTAACGGTAATAGCATCGTTGCAGTTTCAGACGGACCATTTCAGACATCGCTCCATCTTCTCCTTTACGGTGACCTCACGGTCGGATGGCAATGAGTGAGCCCACCATCGTGACGCATGCTAATCCGGCGGGAAAGAGCACCTTCCAGCCCAATTCCATCAGTTGGTCAATGCGGACGCGGGGAAGGGTGCCGCGAACCCACATGGTCAAGAATACAATGGCGGAGACCTTCAGGAAGAACCAAACCATTGACCAAAAGCCAGTATCAGGCAGGAAGGGGGCAGGGGCTTTCCAGCCGCCTAAGAAGAGATGGGTGGCGATAGCAGAAATTGCTACCGTGTTCCCGAACTCCGCCAGAAAGAACAAGGCAAACTTCATGCCGCTATATTCCACATGATAGCCCGCTACCAACTCACTTTCCGCTTCAGGTAGGTCAAAAGGGGTTTGATTTGTCTCCGCCAACGCACAGACGAAGTAAACAAGGAAGGAAAGAAAGCCCAAGGGGAACAAATGGAACACATGCCACTGCCAAAACCACTCGCCCTGATTTTCCACAATTTCTGACAAGCGCAGCGAACCCGCCAACAGGACGGGCACCAACACGGCTAAGGTCATGGGCACTTCGTAGGAAATCAACTGCGCTCCTGACCGCATCGCTCCCAATACCGCCCACTTGTTCCCGGACGCCCATCCCGCTGTGACGATGCCGATGACAGTGATGGAGGTAATCGCCACCAAGTAAAGGATACCGATGTTCAAGTCCCGCACTTGAAGCCCCACGCGTGGGTCCCCGAAGGGAATGACCAGATAGACGAGGAAGGCAGGGAGAAAGACTAATAAAGGCGCCAAGTTAAAGGTCACTCGGTCGGCAGCAAAAGGGATGATGTCTTCCTTGCCCAACAACTTGATGGCATCTGCCAAAGTTTGCAACATCCCGCGTGGTCCAGTATAGCGGGGACCTAAACGGGCTTGGATGAAGCCGATGACCTTTCGGAAAGCGTAGACGAGCACTAAAACCGACAGCATCACAAAGTTGAAGATGATGAAAGCATCCACAAGGGCTAACAGGATTAAAGTCGCCGCTTCTTGATACTCCGCTGGCACGCGCAGCCATTGCACGATTGCCCGACAAGTTTCTGTCAAGGTCATCTCCATTCCCTCCTACCCTCACGGGTCTTGTCTTAACCGCTCACATTCCTCCCGTCTTAAACCCGATTGCCGTAACATCTTCACAAAGAGCCAATCGGGATGTCCTTACCGTGTTGATGACTGACTGGCACTTTGTAACCAGTGCCCTTAGGCTCTACTTTTGCCCCATGCAGCCGCATCCATTTCCACGCACTCCGCAAAGTAGCCAAATTTTCTTCAGAGTGATGGCGAATTTCTATGGGGAAAGTCAATTGGCGGCTCGGTAGAGAGCACTCTTCGCACAATTCGCTGTTCTACTTTGAGTGATAACCGCTGTCATTCTTGACCACCTCCCTTGTCGCAAAAACGCGCAACCCTACCGGTCTACCTCGCCCATTACGATGTCAATGTTGCCCACGATGGCAACCAAGTCAGCAACTTTGTGGCCGGGTGCTACGGCAGGGAGCACAGAAAGGTTAACGAAAGCAGGACCCCGAATTTTCATGCGATAGGGTCGCTCGCTCCCGTCGCTCACCATGTAGACCCCCAATTCCCCTCTCGGCGATTCAATGCACACATAGACATCGCCCGGTTTCGGCTTCGGTTTGGGCGGGACTTTTGCCATCACATACTGGGACGGACCGTATGGGTCGTCAAAGTCGGGCTCTGGGAAGGTGCGAAGTTTGTCAATGCACTGCTTAATGATGCGCAAACTTTGTCGCATCTCCTGCGACCGCACCCACACCCGTGCCCAACAATCGCACCCAGGATGAGTGACCACATCAAACCCCACTTGGTCGTAAACGCTGTAAGGTTGTGCCTTTCGCACATCGTAAGGAATGCCGCTTCCGCGAATCATCGGTCCTGTCAAGCCATAGTCCATCGCCATTTCAGGCGGAATTACTCCGATACCGACCGTTCGGGCGACGAAAATCTTGTTATAGGTCAGCAAGTCGTCCAACTCGTCAAAACGCTTGGCAAGGTAATCCAACAACTCTTCGGCTTTGTCCAACCAACCTCGGGGAATGTCACGGGAGACACCGCCGATGCGGATGTAGTTGTAAGTCAGGCGAGCACCGCATACCTCTTCAAACAGGTCAAGGATTTTCTCCCGCTCTCGAAAGCAGTAAAAGAAAGGCGTTAGTGCCCCCATGTCCAGTCCATAAGTCCCGAGGAACACCAAGTGGCTGGCGATGCGTTGGAATTCGGCAATCATCACGCGAATCCACTCAGCCTTTTCGGGCACTTGAATGCCCAGAAGTTTTTCCACTGCCATACAGTAGACCCAGTTGTTGTTCATGGCAGAAAGGTAGTCCCAGCGGTCGGTCAGGAAAATGCCTTGTGGGTAGGTGCGCAACTCGGCGAGTTTTTCAAAGGAACGGTGTAGGTAACCTAAATCAGGGTCTGCCGCGCGAATCCACTCCCCGTCCACTCGGATGATGACCCGCAAGACCCCGTGTGTGGACGGATGCTGCGGTCCCATGTTGATTTCCATCTCTTCAGTGCGCAACTCGCGGCGCGGCGCTATCGGTGTTACTCGGCGTTCTTCGGTTTCAATCATGCTGACTCCCCCCTTGACCGCTGCAATGCTCTGACAAAGACGACGTCGTTCTCCCCAGCACGCGGGTAAGCCAATTGCGCTACGATTTCCTCCAACCGTTGTTGCCTTTCCTCTAAGCGCTGCTGCCGCTCCAATATCTGTTGCTGCGTTGCGGTCCAGTTTTGTAGCGCTTGTTCCAAGCGGTCTTCCTGTCGGTTTTGAGGATTGTGTGCTTTGTTGTTTCTGCCTTTGGGTTGATTTTTCGCCATGATAGTTTCACCTACTGAATTTCCCCCCGCCGGATTTTCTCGGCATACTCGTCGTCAAAGCGCTCAATATCATGGATGTAGTCTTTGCGCAGCGGGTGTCCGACCCACCCTTCGGGCAAGAAAATGCGACGCAAATCGGGATGACCGTCAAAGACGATGCCCATCAAGTCGTAGGCTTCCCGTTCGTGCCAATTCGCTGTCCGCCATACCGAGGTCACGGAAGGCACATGGGGGTGAGAGCGAGGCACCCGCACCTTGACCACCAATTCGTGTCGATGGCGGAAAGAGAACAAGTGGTAAACGACCTCAAACTCCCCTTCCTTCAGCCAATCTACCGCCGAAAGGCACCGAAGGAAATTGAAATCAAGATCAGGGTTTGTTTTCAAGAATTGGCAAACTTCCACAAGCCGCTGGGGGGCGATGCGAACTTCCAATCCGTTAAGACCCACTCGTGTGCCCAAAATGGCATCACCAAACTTTTCCCGTAAGCGCTGCTCTATTTCCTCTGGTGCCACGCACTCATCACCCCATTTTGAGAGCCTGTGGAACTTTCGCCTCTCTCACTTTGAAACAATCCGACGGCTTAGGTATTGCGCTTCGTCAAGTCCAGCGGAGCACGCCTTTGCGCCACGCATAAAGCCACCCGAAGGCAAGGATGACGAGAAAGATGAACATGTCCACGAACGCCAAAATGCCCAATCCCTGCTCCTTCAACCACCGAAGGGCAGCGCCCCAAGGGAACAGGAAGATGGCTTCCACATCAAAGATGACGAAGAGGAGGGCGAACAGGTAGTAGATGATGCGGAACTGAACCCATGCTGTCCCCTTAGGGGGAACGCTACACTCGTAAGTCATCAGTTTGTCAGGCGTAGGCTTTGAAGGGCGCAACAGCCACGCAATCCCCAGCGTGACAGCGACTGCTACAATCCCGAAAAGGACAAAGACAGCAACGAACAAATAGTCCCGCACAATTCCCTCCATTGACCGGTCACCGTAGGCAAGATTATAACCTGCCCTCCGAAAAAGGGCAACAGAGCCCTTTCCCTCTTCGGAAGGAAGGGTTAAACTAAAGGGTGGCAAGAAGGTCAAGCGCAGGGGAAGTGGGTGGTCATTCGCACCCACTTTTTCTTTTGCACTTGCCCATTAGTTTGAAAGCGAGGTGTGGCAGTCATGAGCGCCGAATTAGTGGCTCTTATCCAACAGATTGCCCGAGAAAAGGAGTTGCCTTTAGAAGAAGTTTTGGGGGCACTGTGCGACGGTATCCGCCATGCTTATGAAAAGCAGTTTATGCGCGATATGGGACGACAGCCACGGAAGCGGCTGCGTCCCCGCGTCGTCGCTATTTTAGACTTGGAGAACAAAGTTTTGAAACTGGCTTTGGAAAAGATGGTGGTGGAGCAGCCAACCAATCCCCACACGGAGATCGGTCTTGAAGAAGCCCGAAAGATTGACCCCAACGCTCAAGTTGGCATGTGCGTCCGAGTGGACTTACCTCTCAGCGATTTCTCTCGCTCCGCTATGCAGTTGGCACGCCAACGAATGCACGAACGTATCCGAGAGATTGAGCACCGACGCGTTTACGAACTTTACAAAGACCGAATCGGAACCGTTGTGATTGGGCAAGTGGCTCGCTGGGATTCCTACGGGAACATCTACCTCACATTGGATCGCGCTGAAGCCCTTTTGCCCCGCAAGTATCAAGTGCCGACCGAGACCTTCCAGAAAGGCGAGCGGGTCAAAGTCTACCTTTACGAAATCCGTAAACCCACTCCCAGCCCCGAACCCATTCTCCTTGTCTCCCGCACCCACCCTGAGTTGCTTTATAAACTGTTGGAGTCGGAAGTCCCCGAAATTCGCGAGGGAACGGTGGAAATCAAGGGGTTAGTGCGCGAGCCAGGTTATCGCTCTAAAGTCGCCGTTGCTGCCAAAGATCCCGCTATTGACCCTGTAGGTGCTTGTATCGGAGCGCAAAGTAAGCGCATCAACAACATCATCCAAGAACTGCGCGGGGAGAAGGTGGACATTATTGCGTGGAGTCAAGAAGAGGCAGAATTTGTCGCTAATGCGCTCAGTCCCGCTAAAGTGGACACTGTCATTATGAACTACGATGCGCGAACTGCCACGGTAGTAGTCTCCGAAGACCAACTCTCTTTGGCAATTGGCAAACAGGGACGCAATGTAGGATTGGCGGCGCGTTTGACTGAGTGGCGGATAGACATCCGCACCCCTCACCAACTCGGGCGAGAAGTTCCTTTTACCTTGCAGGAACCAAGCGAAGAACAGGTTGCCGAATTGCTGAAGAGCGGTGCCCCTGAGGAAGAGGACCAAATCACCTTGGTTGGCGAACCGGCGGGGAGCGAGGTGATGGTCCCTGAGGGAAAAATGGCGGAAGCGGAAGGGCAACAACCTTGAACGGTTATGTCTGGGTTGTCACCAACTGCGTCAAAAACGCCACCTCCTTCGGGTGGCGTTCGTGCGCCGTCAAGGCGTGAGAGTGGACCTTGACCAGCGCCTGGGCGGACGCGGGGCATACATCTGCCCCACCACAGATTGCTTAATTGCTGCGACAAAATTGCGTCAATGGGAACGGGGGCTGAAACACCCCCTTGACCCAAAGTCCTTGGCAGAAGTGCTACACCAATTGAAACAGCACACGCTTTGGATGACGGGGGATTTGAAACGACTTTGGAAGTAAGCAATGCGACCGAGGTGATGCCATTTGGCAAAAGTGCGCGTGCACCAATTGGCGAAAGAATTAGGCATCTCCAACAATGAGTTGATCGCCCTGCTGCGAGAATTGGGGGAGGAAGTCAAAAGCCACTCCAGCACTATTGACGAGGAGACAGCAGAGGCTATTCGCGAGTTAGTTCAGGAGCGGAAGGGACACCTGCCCCGACCACAAGTTGTTTCCCTTCCCCGTCGCCCCGTTTCCCCAGTGGAGTTAGCGGAGCGATTGCAACTGGATGTGGGGGTTATCATGCGCCAATTGCTGCTTTCAGGCATCGCAGTTAGTCCCAATCAACTCCTTGAATTGGAAGTCGTGGTGAATTTACTAAAGCAGTTGGGCTACGAGTTTCAATTTGAGCGTGACGGAGAAAAGCCACCTTCGGAAGAAGGGGAAACAACTTCGGAAGAGGCTTCGGAAGAGAAAACAACTTCGGAAGAAGAGGAAACAACGTTGAAAAAGCCATTCTTCTTTTCGGTGTCCCGACCGCCTGTCGTCACGGTGATGGGGCATGTAGACCATGGCAAGACGACGCTCCTTGATGCCATTCGCCACACCAATATCGCCGAACAGGAATACGGGCAAATCACTCAGCACATCGGCGCCTACGAAGTGGAGTGGAAAGGGCGCACTATCGTGTTCATTGACACGCCAGGACACGAAGCCTTTACTACCCTCCGAGCGCGGGGTGCGATGGTCACGGATATTGTTGTTTTAGTCGTCGCCGCTGATGATGGAGTGATGCCTCAAACCATTGAAGCCATCAACCATGCCCGCGCCGCTGGCGTTCCCATCATCGTCGCCATCAACAAAATTGACCGCCCTGATGCCAATCCCGACCGAGTGAAAGTGCAACTTTCGGAACTGGGCTTGGTTCCGGAAGAGTGGGGCGGAGACACCCTTTGCGTCCCCATTTCTGCCCTCAAGCGGCAGGGCATTGACGATTTGCTGGAGATGATTTTGCTAGTTGCTGACATGATGGAGTTGAAAGCCAACCCTAAAGCCACCGCTTGGGGTTACATCTTGGAATCCCGAAAAGACCCGAAAGTCGGTCCCGTCGCAACGGTGATTGTCAAGGAAGGGACGCTCCGAAAAGGCGACTGGGTCGTTGCGGGCATGACCTATGGGCGTATCCGAGTGATGCGGAGTTGGAAGGGCAATGAAGTTAGGGAAGCGCCGCCCTCCAAACCGGTCGTTGTTTGGGGCTTGGAAGAATTGCCAGAGGCAGGCGATAAATTGGAAGTCGTTCCTGATGAGCGAACTGCCCGCGAAATTGCGGAGCGACGAGCGGAAGAGAAGCGACAACGGCAGTTGCAACCTGTCCGCCGCATCACCTTGGAAGACTTCTTCACCCAAATGCAAGCCGGTCAAGTCAAGGAATTGAACCTCATCATCAAGGGTGATGTCCAAGGTTCGGTAGACGCCATCACCTACGCCCTCAGCCGACTGGAGCACCCTGAAGTGCGAATCAACATCATCCATCAAGGCGTGGGGGATATTTCCGAAAACGACATTATGCTGGCAGCCGCCTCCAATGCGGTCATCTTGGGCTTCAATGTCCGCATTGACCCTTCCGGCCGTCGCACCTTGCAGCGAGAGCCGGTAGATGTGCGGCTCTACCGCATCATCTACGAGTTGATAGACGATGTCAAGAAGGCAATCGTTGGGTTGTTGGAGCCCATTCAGCGGGAAGAAATTCTGGGGGTGGCAAAAGTTATGGCAACCTTCAAGACCCGCATCGGTACGGTGGCTGGTTGTTTCGTCCAGCGCGGGCGGTTGGTGCTTAACGCCCCCTGCCGCGTCATCCGCAACGGGCAAGTGGTCGCCACCACCCGCATCATCTCCCTTCGCCACTACACCGAAGACCGCACCGAAATCCCCGAAGGGATGGAGTGTGGCGTCGGCTTAGAAGACTTCTCCGAGTTTGAGGTCGGCGACCTCCTTGAAGCCTTCCAAATCGTGGAAGTGCAACGGAGCATCAGCGAAATTCGCGAAAAAGCCGCTCCCGTCCCCATTGGAGTGAGCCAATAGCCGTTAGCCGTGCTACTCTCTGAAGGGGACGAAGGGGGGCACTCGCCACTGGGGGTGTCCCTGTGCCTCAGCGATTGAGAGAGCGAGAGCAACAAAAATGGTTGGAAGCGTTCCTTCTTTACCTGCGCACGGAGCGAGGCTTATTGGAAACCTCTGTGCAAGCCTATGCCGATGACCTGCGGGACTACCTGACCTTCCTTGCCCGTCGGGGCGTTGCGCCGACGGAAGCGACAACGGAAATAGTCGTTGCCTACTTAGCGCAATTGCAAAGGCGCGCCCTCTCGCCAGCCACTGTGAGCCGCCGCTTGACAGTTGTTCGGACATTCCATCGCTTTTTGGTTCGGGAAGGGGCAAGCGTCCACGACCCCACTTTGCACCTCCCCTCCCCCAAGCAGCCCCAAACCTTGCCGCAATTTCTGACCGTTGCGGAAGCCTTCTCGCTGTTGGAGCACCTGAAAGCCCTCACGGACAAGACCGTTGGCAAGCAGCGGATTTTGCTTTTGCGGGACTATGCGATGCTGGAGTTGCTTTACGCAACAGGCGTTCGGGTTGGCGAGTTGGTAAGTTTGCGATGGGAGAGCGTGAATTTGGAGACGGGCTTTGTGCGAGTGATGGGGAAGGGTGGGAAGGAACGGTTGGTGCCACTGGGGCGCGCCGCTGTAGAGGCACTTCAGCGCTATCTGACAGAAAGTCGCCCCGTGTTGGAGCGGGGGAAGGGAAGCCCGTTTTTGTTTCTGAGTAATCGGGGCAAGGGACTTCGGCGCGAAACGGTCATAAGACTGGTGCAGCGTTACGCTCAGTCCTTCCTCCATCGGCGGTTATCGCCTCACAAATGGCGCCATTCCTTTGCGACCCACCTGCTGCAAGGCGGAGCGGACTTGCGCAGCATTCAAGAATTGTTGGGACACGCCCGCATCACCACCACTCAGCGCTATACCCATCTGGTGACGCCTCACTTGCGCCAAACCTACCTTGCCACCCACCCGCGTGCCAAGCGGGAAACCGAACCTTTGAGCGATTAGCCCCGCCAACCCAAATCACGCAGGGCTTGGCGCAAAGCGATAAGCGTCAAGAGCATGTCGCTCTCTTGGATGTAGCCCATGTGGCTGATGCGGATGATTTTTCCCCGCAGATGCTCCTGACCACCCGCCACCTCAATGTGGTAGCGGTTGCGCAACTGGCGAATTAAGTCGCCGCCGTGAATGCCTTCAGGCACTTTCACCGCCGTTAGGCTCCACGAAGCGATGCGATCATCGGGCACGAAAAGCTTAAGCCCCATCTCCCGAAGACCATGGCGCAACACATCGCGGACACGCCGATGCCGCTCAAACACAGCGTCCATTCCTTCGGCGAAAATCATGTCAAGGGCAGCATCCAAACCGTAAAGCAAAGTCACGGGCGGCGTGTAAGGGTTTTGGTGGCGGCTCTGGAACCTGCGGGCAAGTAAAAAGTCCCAGTAGTAGCGGGGCATTTGAGCCCGCTCAACTGCCTCCCACGCCTCTTCCCGCACCGCAACGAACCCAATCCCCGGCGGCACCATCAACGCCTTTTGCGAAGCAGCGGCGACAGCGTCAATCTGCCACTCATCCATCGGCAACGGCATCGCTGCCAATCCGCTCACCGCATCTACCAACAGCAACGCCCCACGCTCCTTGACAACTTTCGCAATCTCACGGACGGGGTTGACCACCGATGTGGAAGTTTCGTTGTGGGTGAGCAAAACGGCTTTGAATGGCTCAGCCGCCCTCTCCATCGCTTCCGCCACTTTCTCTTTGTCAGCCGCTGTGCCCCACTCAAACCGAAGCCAAGTGACCTTTGCCCCGAAACGCTCGGCAATTTCGCCGAACCGCTCCCCGAACCAACCGATGCTCACTACCAGCACGGGGTCTCCAGGCGAAAGGAAGTTGACAACAGTCGCTTCCAATGCCCCCGTTCCGGACGATGGGAAAACGAACACTTCGCCCGTCACTACGAACAATCGCCGCAATTTCTCCTGCAGCCGTGCGAACAGTTCTTCGTAAGCCGAGCTTCGGTGGTTAATGACAGGGCGCATCATCGCTCGCTGCACTTGTGGCGGGATAGGTGTTGGTCCTGGCACCAACAGCAGTTCCTTTTCGGCGAACATTTACCTTCCCTCCTTCAACGCTCCCCTTGACTTTTTCCTGTGGCATCAATTCTGCAACGGCTCCCTTCAAATGCTATCAGGCAAGGTGCTGACTTGCCTTCGGGGTTACTCCTGCTAAGATTGTTGCGGCGGTTGCGGTCACCCCTTGGAAAAGGAGGTCGGTCGGTGTGGGGATGCGGGTTCGGTTGGCGTGTCAACCCTTGACATGGCGCAACTTCACGGAAGCCGTCCGTGACATCGTAGCAATCGCACCATAGTGGGATTGAAACTTTATCGCACCGACCTTTCGGTCGTTCCGTCTAAGTAAACGGCATTGACAGGCGCCCAAGAAATTCCTGCCGACCGGAGGGATGATAATGCCGTTGCTTACGCGACCGCGTTCGCTCATTGCCGTAGAGTGGGGCGATGGGGAGTTGCGCCTCAGTTTGCCTGCTAAAGGCGGACGCATCACCGCTACCTTCCCGTTAACCGCTCCTCCCGAAGAGCAAGGTTTTGAAGTAAGCCGCCGATTAGAGGAGTTGGCGAAGCGGGGGAGCCTCGCTGCCCCTATTTGCGTCGTTTTGCCTTCCTATGCGTGCACTTTCAAGTTGTTGCGGTTGCCCCCGACGAACGGAGAAGCCCGCGAGCAACTTTGGCGCACCGAAGCCGCTAACCAGTTAGGGCTTCCCTTGGCAGAAATTGAACTGGCTTTCGCAGAGCAACCGGAAGGCGTTTTGGTAGCGGCAGTGCGCAAAAGTTTCCTGCACACTTACCTTGCCCCCTTCACCCAATTGGACTTGCCTGTTCGGTGGGTTGTCCCCGCCATCATAGCAGAATGGATTTCGGTCTCGTCCCCACCGACGACCAGTTGGGGTTTGTTAGAGTTGCGGGGTAATCGGGAACGCTTAAGTGGTGCCACCATCGCTTTAGGAACAGGCAACTGCTTGCGCCTCGTTCACGCCGTCCTCCTCAACGGCAACAACGGTGAGTGGCTGGTGGGAGAACTGTTGCGCACTCTTGCTCTTTATCACCGAACTTTCGGTGAAGCGGTCGGGCACCTTTTCGTCATTGGCAATCGGCAATGGCTGGAAGAAGTGGAAAAGGCTCGCTCCTTTCCCCCGATGGAAGAACTTCCCCTCCTCGGTGAAGGCAACACGCCGGCGGAGCGATTGTTAAGCACCGTTTCCCTTGTAGTGAGCCAACACCCAGACCTGATGAGTTTCCCGCCGCCGCAAAGAGAGCCAGCGTTGGTGTGGCGGCGGGTGGAAGAGCGATTGGTGGGCGCTTCCGCTGTCTTGGCGTTTCTGGGCATCATCGCCGGTTTCATCGCTTCTACCCAGTTAAGCGCTTTGCGCGAGCAAGTTCGGACGGAGCAAACCCTTTTGGCGCAACAACGGCGGGAACTAAACCGCCTGACCGCTAAAGGCATCAGTGTCAAGGTGCAGAGTTTGGAGCAACTTTGGCGCACCGTCGCCAACCCCCGCAACGACCCATTGGAGTTGCTCTATTGGGTCAGCAAAGCGTTGCCGACGAGCGTATGGATCACCGAGTGGGTGTTTTTGCGAGACGGTCAAGTCGTGCTGCGGGGCAGTGCCCTCTCCCATGCTGCCGTCACCGATGCCACTCGAGCCCTCAGCGAAGTGGAGATTGATGAGGGCAAGCCCCTCTTCGTGGAAGTGTTCACCAACTACGCCACCACTCGCACTACCGCCGACCGAACTTTCGTGGACTTTCAAATCACGGCGTGGCTTTCAGAGCGCCTCACTCCTCGCCAACGGCAGGTGTTGCGACCATGAAGGATGGACATCGCTGGTTTCTCATCGGCTTGGTCGCTGTAGCGTTGGTAAGTTGGCTTTGGGCAGGTTCCGCTTTCTGGCAGTGTCGCTCCCTCCGAACGCAACTGCGTCAGCTGCGAAGCCAACGGGCGGAAACGGAAAAGTTTCTGAAACAAGCCAGAGCCCAACAAAAGCGCTACCAACAGTTAACCCAAGAGTTAGGCAATCCCTTGACAGAATTTGATCTTGGTCGCATGACCGCCAAACTGATGGAGCAAGTGGAAGGGGCGCTTACCCAAAGCAAGTTGAAGGCAGAATCCCTTCAGCCTCTCCTTTGGCAATGGAATGCGGACTTGCGGGCTATTCGGTTAGCCGTGCAGGTGACCGCGGTCACCACGCACCCCACCATTTCTGAAGGGTTGCAAGGAGTGACAGAGTTGTTGATGCGCCTTCGGGCGGTGCGCCCCCCGACGGCGATAGAGCGTCTAACCATGCAGGCAGTCAGCGAGCCCCGACCGGCTTTGCGGCTGCAAGCCCAGATTGTTTGGTTTGTGCCGGTGGAGGACACGCTGCTGAAAAAATGGGCGACACCGACCCGTCGCCCCATCCTTCGGAGGTGAGGGACAGTGAACCTGACCTTGACACCTCGCGATAAGGCGATTTTGGGGGCATTTCTTGTGCTGTTGGTGGGCGGTTCGTGGGCATACATCCGATGGGCAACGGCTCCCGCATCAACGGGACGACCCCTCCAACCAACCACCCGCAAAACTTTGGAGCAAGCGGCAGAAACCACTGCCCCCACTGGCACCACGAAAGCCGCCGTGACAGATGTGGCGCCAGCGCCTTTCCCCACGGAAAGCGAAAGCCCCGCGGCTCTCCCTCGCCGCGACTATCGCTTCATCGCTGAGCGAAACATTTTCCAACCTCCCAGCGAGCGAACGACCCAACCGACAAAGCGACCATCAACCCCCTCGCGCCCTCGCAAAGCAACGCCCCCGCAACCTTTCGGCGGTTTGGCAGCCCCTCCGCCTTTGCCTCCTGCTCCGCCCCCGCCCCCATCATCGCCACCGACCCAAATGGCTTCACGCCCCGCTAACTTGGCTGCCACCGGCGTTGCCCGCATCGGCGACGAGACCTATGTGCTGTTGGAGAACCCGCAAACCCGCGATGTCGCCTTCGTGCGTGTGGGCGAGTCCGCCTTCGGTTACCAAGTGAGCGGAGTGGGCGAAAACTATGTGGAAGTCAAGCAAGGGGATGTGGCTTACCGCATTACCCTTGGGGAAGGCAAGCAAGAACGCCGCATTTTAGCAGCCGCTGCTCCGAGCGGACTTCGCCCCCCCACCCAAGGCAGTCCCTTTGTCGCTCCTTCCAGTCCGCCGAGAGAGCCATTGGAATTGGGTGGTCGCAGACAAGGGGGCTCCACCAATTGGGTGAACCGGGTAGTGGAGCGATGGCAACAGTTGCCAGAGTTCGTCCGAGACCGAATTCTCCAACGAATAGGCGAATTTTGGCAACAAATGCCTCCCGACCAGCAACAACAAATCTTGCAACGCCTTCAGCAAATGGGCGTGAACTTCTCTCCGCCCGGCAGGTGATTAGAAATGCGCTCCCGTTGGCAATGGCTTTTCGTCGGTTTTGCGTTGGCAATCTGGCTCTCCTGGTTTCCCTTGACTGCCAATTCGGTGGCGTGGGAAACCTTCGCTATGCAGCAAGAAGGACAGCCACCTGAACAACCGCCTGAACAGCCGCAGCCGCCTCCACCGCCAGAGCAACCACAGCCGCCAGAGCAACCACCGCAACCACCCGAACAGCCCCAAGCGCCCGAACAGCCAGCCCCTCAACCGCCCGCGCCAGGGCAACCGCCCACTTTGCCCGCTCCAACTCGCACGGAAGGACGCATCTTCCACGAGCGGCGAGGCGTGATGGTGGAGTTGAACTTTGTGCGGGCGGAAATTTCGGCGGTATTGGAGTTCTACAGCAAGGCGACGGGAAAAATCTTCGTCCCTCACCCAAACCTTGACGGAACCATCACCCTCATCGCTCCCTTCCGCTTAAGCATTGACGAAGCCATGCAGGTTTTGGCGGCAGCATTGGAAGTGCGCGGGTTCACTTTGATGCCCGAAGGAGACCGCATCGTCAAGATTGTCCCCATTGTGGAAGCGCGCCAGAAAGCCGTTGAAACTTACTTTGGCGATGCCCGCAAACCCGCTGTCCCCCCCAGCCAGTTGGTCACGCAAGTTTTTGAACTGCGCTACTTGAATGCCCGCCAGATGCAAGCGGAGTTGCAACCCCTTCTCTCCGCCCAAAATGCCCTCCTCGCCAGCACCACCATCGGAAACTTGCTCATCGTCACGGACACCCAAGCCAACATTGAACGCATCGGGCAGTTGCTCAAGTTGATGGACATTGACCTCTCGGCGAAGTTGGAAATTGCCGTCATCCCGCTGCAATATGCGGATGTAGGGCAATTAGCGCAGACTTTGGGGCAGTGGTTAGCGCCTTTTGGTGTCGTCGTGGGCACTGCCCCTAGAGGGGCTGCCCCCGCTCTAGGTCCGCCTGGTGCCCCTGCTCCTGCCGCTGCAGCGACAGGGGTTACCACTGCCTCCATCCAAATCGTTCCCTTCCCCCACAACAACTCCTTGCTCCTCTGGGCGCCGAAGGAGCGGATGGTGTGGATCAAGGAACTCATCGCAAAATTGGACACTCCCGCTACCGAAGCCTTGCAAGTGGAGGTTTTCCGATTGCAATTTGCCGACGCTCTTGACTTGGAGCGAATTTTGTCGGAGTTGTTTGAGCGCCGTAGGGCAGCGGCTCTGCAGCCAGGTCAAGCACCTTTCCAACCCCCTCAGCAACCCGATCAGCAACCGCCAACCGCTCCTCAACGACGAGCCGTCCCGACAGAACCGGAAGCCATCATTACTGCTGACCCTCGCACCAATTCCATTGTCGCTGCAGCGCCGCGCGAGAAGATGGAAGTCATCCGAGCCCTTATCCAGCAGTTGGATGTGGACGCACGCCCCAACTTGCAATTCAAAATCATCCCGCTAAATCGTGCATATGCGCCCGATTTAGCGCAAATTCTGCAAACGCTGCTCTTTGAAGGCACTCCCGCTGCCCAAAGGCAAGCGGGCGCCCGATTTGCCGCCTTCGGAGCCCCTGCAACGATGGTCTCGCAAATTCCTTCTGGCGGCATCGTCCGCAGTGGGGAAGTTCGGATTGCTGCCGATACTCGCGCCAATGCCCTGGTCGTCGCCGCCACCAAAGAGAACCTCGCCCTCATTGAGCAACTGGTCGCCGAACTGGACAGGGATTACCTGCCTCCGGTGAAGGTGAAAGTGTTTGAGTTGCGCTATGCTGACGCTACGCAAGTGGCAGATATGCTGAGCCGCATCGTCCAGACGACCGCCCCCCGCCAACAAGGGTTCGGCTTCTTCTTCGCTGGCATCCCCTTTGAGCAGCGGGTGCTCGGGCAACAACAGTGGTTAGGCTTGCAGCAAAATGCCGTGGTAGCCGACCCCCGTCGCAACGCCGTCATCATCACCACCACTGACGCCAATATGCCTATCTTTGAGCAACTGATTGCCGAGTTAGACCAACCCGCCGATTTGGGGCGCCTCGTCAAGACCTATCAAGTGCAAAATGTGGACGCTCAAGCGCTGGCGCAAACCATCACTACCATCTTGCAACAACAGCGGCGCCCCACCGGCTTCCTCTTCTTCACCCTCGTCGGTGACACGCAACGGCTTGGTCCCCTGCAAAACCTGCAGGATGTCACTGTCACGGCGGACGAGCGCACTAACACCATTGTCGTGACCGCCCCACCTGCCGCCTTCAGCGCCCTTGAACGCCTCATTGAGCAACTGGACCAGCCGCAACCGCAAGTGTTCATTGAAGTGGTCATCGCTGATGTAACGCTAACAAAGGATTTGCAGTTCGGTGTGGAGTGGCACATTACGCAGCAAAACATCTTCGGCGAGACGAACCAAGTGACGACCGACCTCATCACCGGAACGGAAGCAGCGAAGAAGGCAGGGGGGCAAGGCTTGTTCTGGGGCTATGTGAGTGAGACCTTCAAAGCCACTTTGCAAGCGCTGGCTCGTGACCAAAAAGTTCGCGTTCTGGCAACGCCCCACATCTTGACGATGGCGAATGTGCAAGCACAAATCCAAATCGGTCAACTCTTCCCGGTCGTCACCACCTTCTTCCCCGGCATCGTTGGCACACCGCCACAAATTAGCACCGAGTTGCGCTCCATCGCCACCACCTTGCAAGTCACGCCCCGTGTGAATAATGCCGGCTACATCGTCATGGACATCGTGCAGACCATTGACGACTTAGGCGGAACGGTTCAGCAAGCGGGCTTCACGCAACCTATCATCAACACCCGCGTCGCCCGCACTTCGGTGATGGTCAAGGATGGGCAGACGGTCGTCATTGGCGGCTTCATGCGCGACCGCCTTCAGAAAGTGGAAACGGGTATCCCTATCTTGAAAGACCTGCCGCTGCTTGGTCCCCTCTTCCGCCGAACCGAGAAGACGAAAGACCGAACCGAGTTAATGGTCTTCTTGACACCTCGCATTGTCCGAACTCCTGACGAACTTCGGCGCCTGTTGGAAGAAGAGAAAAAGCGCAGCCGCTACACCCCACCCTTGCCCGAACAGCCACCAACGCAACAGCATTAAGCAAAAGCGGCAGCAACACCCGTTTTTGTTGCGCTGTTTCTGTCAGTGGCGCAAGTGTGCTAATGGCGCAGGCGTCCTCGCTTGCGCTACTAAATTTCAAGGGGAGGTGACGCCCGATGAAGCGCATCGCTGTCGGCATGTCGCTGATTGCCCTCGGGTTCCTCGGGGGCTTGCTGGCACAACAACCTGGTCCAGGAAGCGGTCCCGGCTTCTTTGGCGGGCGGCTGCCTTTTGCCGCCGGAACGGTGGCAAAAGTGGAAGGGAATACCATCGTCGTGGAGATGAGTTTCGGCGAACAAACCTTTACCCGCACGGTAATGGTGACGAACCAAACACAAATCTTAAAAAGCCAACAGGGCACGAAAGCGGATATCAAGCCCAACACCTACGCCGTTGTCATGGGCGAGCCTGACCCGCAAAGCGGATGGGTGCGCGCTAACTTCGTCCTCCTGTTACCCCAACTGACCCGCCAACGCGAAATCCCCTTCGTGGTCGTGGGGCGCATTTATGATGTCCGCAATCAGGGCAACCAGTTCGGTGTGACTGCCCCAGTTACCCTCAACCCCGATGCCCGCATCTTCAAGATGACACCCGCCAAACTTGCCGACATCAAGCTAGGAGACCGCATCATGGCGCGAGGGCGCCCTGAAGAAGGCACGAACAACTTACTTGCCGAAACCATCATCATCGGCGAAATGCTTTCTGGTTTCGGCGGTCAGAGGGGATTCAGGTTTGGCGGTCCTAGCGGCTTTCGGCGTCCTGCTGGTGAGCCTAGTGCACAGCGCCGCCAGTAAACAAGTCCACAGGTCACACAAACCAACAGGTGATGAAAGGCAACCATGCATACTTGTCCGTCCGGTCGTCAATCCATGCTTTCTGCGAGATGTTGACAGGAAGAAGGCAGCCATGCTCCTTGCCCCACTCAAATTCATCCCATTGGCGGACAAGGCAGTGGCAGGCAAAAGGTAAACCAACAGGGAAGCCTGACAAGACCTCACACACCTCCGCAAGGGCTTCCTGAAAGGCAGTTTGCCGCCGAAGGTAATCCCGCATCTGAAGGGTGATGGCAGGCACTAATTCGGGCGGTTGCGGCACACCTGTTAAGTGGCTGACTGCTTCGTTGTAGAGCCACACGATTACTCCGCCTACAATGCGTTGGGCGTCCGAAAAGGGTTTGCGGGAGACATCCACCATCAAGATGCGCTTTCGCTCCGCGAAGGCTTGATGAAGCCAGTGGACGGAAGCGGCAGGTTTCAGGGCGAATTGCAGTTTGTGCCCCCACGCCGAGCACAAACGCTCGTAGCGGACTTCTATTCCTGCCTCCCGCAAACGATGCTCAACGGTCTGAACATAAGGCGAGCCACTGCGGGCGTTTCCGAGCACAATGTCGGGACGAAGTTGGAGCGCTAATGCCACCAATTGCCGGCACTCCTGCAGAAATTTGGGGAGCACAACAAAAGGAAGGCTTCGCCAGCGACGCTGCCATCGCGCCAATTCCTTTTGAGGCTTAACAATCCACCGACGCAATCGCCGAAGGATAAAAAAGCGTGGCAACCGTCGTTCAACAATCATTTTGGAGCACCTTCACAGGGCTTCCTTCCACCCACGCCCTATCGCCATCGGCAAATATCTCCCGCTTCCAAATGGGCACGATTTCCTTGAGCCGTTCAATAGCGTAACGGGCGGCTTCAAAGGCTTCGGTGCGGTGGGGTGCCGAGACGAAAATAGCGACCGCTGCTTCCCCAAGAGACAACTGCCCGAGCCGGTGGGCGATGGCAACTTTGCAAAGATTCCAACGACGCCGCATCTCTTCGGCGATGCCCTCCAACTCTTTCAACGCCATCGGCTCATAGGCTTCATAGTGGAGTGCCTCCACAACTTTCCCGTGACTGAACCGACGCACTGTTCCGATGAAGGCAACAACCGCCCCTGCTTCTGGCGCAGACACGAAATTCAGGAGCGAAGAAAGGTCAAGGGGGCACAAAGTCAACTGCACCCACACCGCTTCCGTCATCTTCTCTGCTCCCTCCCCTCCCCCGCCACTAACAGGTGGGATAAGCGCTACTTCATCTCCCTCCTGCAAAGGGGTGTGTTCGTCGGCATAGTCGGCATTGACAGCAATGCGATAACGGGAAAGGTGCTCTTGAAGGTTGGGGAAGGTAGTCACTACCCTCTCCAACGCCTCCGCCACCGACGCCCCCAAAGGAAGCAACAGTTCCACTTCAGACAGGTTGGTCAAGTCTTTTGCGGGACCGAAGAAGCGCACCCGCACGCGGATGAAGGCTTTCCTTTCAGCGAGCATTCAAGGTCACTCCTGTGCCCAGTGGGCAACGCCGACACCTAACAATCGGCGCACTTGGTGCCACCATGCAAACAACTGGGCAAAACCAGGCATTTCCCGCAGGAAGGGGAAAGGATGCCAGAAGTAAAGGGTTTGCGTGTCCGCCTCCAAACTAATCCACGCAATAGCGCGCCCCAACGCCAATGTAGCCAACAAGCCCCACAAGAACTCCCACATCCCATAGGAACGGAGCAACCAACACACTATGACCAGCGCCAAGCCTCCCAGAGCCCCGACGACCATCGGAACATCCAGCTCGTTACCGCTCAACACGATAACTTGATGGGAGCGTCCGGTGGGGTCGGTGAGAGTTTGCTTCTCTTTGGCTTGAGCTTTTGCTGGGTCGTTGGCGTAAAGGAAAAGTCCCATCACAACCACAATCCCTAACAAAACGCCCACAAGAGTGGGGACGAACTCGTTGACAAGTGCGTGGACGGCGTAGTAGGTGGCAATCAATCCCGCGACGGCATTGAAAGTGGACAGGCGCCAAACCATCTCNGAAGTCAAGATAGCCACTGCCCCCAACACCACCAAAACGACAATCATCGGCAAGGCAATCCAACGGAGCACCCACCCTGTCACGCCTAAAATCCCTAACCCGACCAGCACCAGCACGAACATCCCTGCGACGGGGACAAGGTAGTCAGCGGCAAAATCTTTGAGTGCTTTCCGCCAGTTCGTTGTCGGGTGCGTCATTCGTTCCCACNCCTCCGCTCAAGCAACAATTTGCTCGTACCCTACAATGATGCCATGCATCGGGTCGGAAGGAAACAGCGATTGTCAATCTTTGCCCTCACCGTTCGGTTCTTCCGGCAAGGGCGTGTCCACCAGCGGGATGAGCACCTTGCGAGGCTTGTTCCCTTCAGCGGGACCGATGATGCCTGCCTTCTCCAACTGGTCAATCAACTTGCCCGCCCGCGGGTAGCCGATTTCCAACTCCCGCTGCAACAAACTCGCGGAAGCGTAGCCTTTGCGCCGCACGATTTCCACCGCCTTGTCAAACAGCGGGTCTTTCTTGTCCAACCTGACACCCACGAGCCACTGAACCTCCTCGTCCTCCTCGGAGTAGACATCAAAGGGATACTCGTCAGGCTCGCCGTATTCGTTGATGAGCACCTCCACCACTCGGTGAACTTCCTGCTCGCTGACGAAAGCGCCTTGAATGCGGATGGGTTTGGGGGCGTCAATGGGTTGAAAGAGCATATCGCCCCGCCCAATGAGCCGTTCCGCCCCATTGCAGTCCAAAATGACGCGGCTGTCCGTCTGGGAAGCGACGGCAAAGGCGATGCGGGACGGGATATTGGCTTTAATGAGCCCCGTGATGACATTGACGGAAGGGCGCTGGGTCGCCACGACAAGGTGAATGCCCGTCGCCCGAGCCAATTGGGCGATACGGCAAATCAACTTCTCAAACTCGCCTCCCGCCTGCATCATCAAATCCGCCAACTCGTCAATGACGATGACGATGTGAGGCAAGGGGTCGCTGTCTCCCTCCTGTTTGACCAACTCGTTGTAACTGTCAATGTTGCGCACCCCCCCGCTCGGCAAACAATCGGTAGCGCCGCTCCATCTCCCGAATGGCACACTTTAAGGCTCTGGAGGCTCCTTTCGCATCCACCACGACAGGATGCGCTAAGTGGGGAATGCCGTTGAAAAGGGTCAACTCTACTCGCTTTGGGTCAATCAGGGAGAACTTCACCTCGCCTGGATGCGCCCTTGACAGAATGCTGATGATGAGCGAGTTCAGGCATACGCTCTTTCCGCTATTGGTGGCGCCTCCGATTAGCAAATGGGGCATTTTGCTCAAGTCCGCCAACTTGGGCACACCTGCAATGTCTTTGCCCAACGCAAAGGTGAGTTTGGATGGCGCCGTTTTGAACTCCTCCAACTCCAGCAACTCTCGCAACCGCACCAAGGCAATACGCTTTAATGGCTTTTTGGGGGTTAGGTGCTTTCGCTTTCGCTACCTTGCTGGCGTTGGTGGGCGTGATGCTTATCGCCCAAAAACAACGCTTCCCTATGC
>JGI25065J35084_100015_pt1 | contig 24395 bp, 16 predicted proteins | sample Antgeofumaro1A2A_FD_35084 | JGI IMG/M metagenome (IMG submission 35084)
GGGTGCGTTATTCGTGTCGGTTGTGGTAGCATCGTCGCCTTCCTCCTCGTCTTTACCCTCGCACCCACTGGTCGCCACTGCGCGCAAGTATTTGGGCACCCGCTATCGCTATGGGGGCGCTTCGCCTTCGCGCGGGTTTGATTGTTCGGGGCTCGTTTACTACTTGCTGAGCCGACATGGGATTCGGGCGCCCCATTCGGCAGCGGAACTTTTTCGGATGGGCAAACCGATAGCGCGCTCGGCGTTGCGTCCGGGCGATTTGGTCTTCTTCCGCAACACCGCGCACCGGCGGGGCATCACCCATGTGGGCATCTACATCGGCAATGGGAAGTTCATCCACGCTTCCAGTGGGCGTGGGCGTGTGACGGTCAGCCGTTTGAGTGACCCCTACTACGCTGCCCGCTATGCTGGCGCAAGGCGGTTGCCGTTGCGCTGAGCCACGGAGGGCACAACTGGCTCATTTCCTGCCCCATTTGGCAAACTTACTTCGTGCACTCACCGCATTGCTGTCATCAGGCATCTTCGCCAAGCAACGGTGAAGGGACATGGTGAAAGGGTTGGCAGTTTTGTGGCGGAAAGTTCAGGCTGACTGGGGCATCCTCCCACCTTTTGAGCGGAGACCTTTGCCGCCGTTCCCTGGTTGGTGGGCAATGTTGGGACCGGGCATTGTATGGTTGGCGTTGGCGCAAGGGAGCGGCGAGTTGATTTGGTGGCCGCGACTGGTTGCCAAATACGGCATCGCCTTCCTCTTCCTGCTTATCCCCGCTTGCTTGCTTCAATTCCCGCTCAATTACGCCATCGGGCGTTACACAATGCTGACGGGCGAAAGCATCTGGCAAGGGTTTATTCGGCTCAACCGTTGGTTTGCCTTGTGGCTCTGGCTACTGATGACGGTGCAATTTTTCTGGTTCGGCGCGTTTGTCACGGCAGGCAGCACGGGTTTGGCAGCGCTCGTTGACTTTCCCCATGGCTGGCACCAACAAGCCAAAACGCTGTTCTGGTCGTGGCTCACCATTGCTCTGCTTTTTCCCGCACTGCTGTTCAGCCCGACCGCTTATTGGCTCGTGGAACGGTTGATGTGGTTGGTTGCTGTCGTTACCTTTGTCGGTCTGCTGGTTGCTTGTTTGCAGCCAGAGGTGCTGCGGCATTTGCTGACTTTTGTCAAGGGCACTGTGGTGCCCCATTTTCCGCCTTTTGCTCCCTTGCCCCGCAAGTGGGACCCGCAGGATGCGACCCCCCTCTTGACGGCTATCACTTTCGCCGGCTTGGGTGGCTTTTGGACGCTGTTTTACTCCTATTGGCTGCGGGAGAAAGGGGCAGGAATGGCGCGCCACATGGGGCACATCACCAGCCCCATTACGGGCAAACCTGAGGTCATCCCGTTGGCAGGCTTCGTGCCCGAAGAAAATCGCGAGACAACCGAACGGTGGCGACAATGGCGAGTTTACCTATGCGTTGACAGCGCTATCGGTATTGTCGGCAACATCGTCACGACGCTAATGACTTGCTTTCTGGCGTTTGCGCTTCTTTACCCGAAAGGCTTGGTGCCGCAAGAGTGGGAATTGGTAGTGCACCAGATGCGTTTCTTTGAGATCAGTTGGGGTGCTTTGGGGCGGGCGCTTTTCGCCATCGTGGCGGCAGCGTTTTTGTCCGATACTTGGCTTACAACTTTGGATGCGGTGAGCCGTGTCCACTCCGATTTCATGCTGTGCTTCTTCCCCGCCGCACGGCGTTACCACCCGCGTGTGTGGTATTACGCCATCGCTGTCGCTTTGACAATCGTGACAGTCGTGACTATGCATTTTGCCAGCCCCCAAGCGCTCATCTTGCTGAGTGCGGTGTTGGGCTTTGTGGGCACAGTGATTTTCACGGGCGCCCTTTTGGTTCTGAACTATCGTTGGCTCCCGCGCCATTTACCTGACGCCGTCAAACCCCATCCCATCGGCGCATTCGCCTTGATGGTTTCGTGGAGCGCTTATCTCCTTTTAGCGACCGTCTATCTTTGGCTCCAAATTTCCGCATGGCGTCGGTAAAGCGAGGGAGGCAGGATGGTGCGGGACGAAACTTTTCGCGTGTGGGTGAAAGACCTAAACAGTCGCGCCCGCGTTGGGGAGTTGCACTTGGCACATGGTGTCGTGGTAACGCCCGTCTTCATGCCCATTGCCACTCAAGGGACGATCAAGATGATGACCTGTGACGATTTGGAAGCATTGGGTGCCACCATCATCTTGGCGAACGCTTATCATCTGCACCTGCGTCCCGGTGAAGGGTTAATCGCGCAATTAGGTGGTCTTCATCGCTTTATGGGTTGGCATCGTCCCATCTTGACGGACAGCGGCGGATTTCAAGTGTTCAGTCTGTCAACCCTGCGGGAGGTGACGGATGAGGGGGTTCGGTTTCGTTCCCACCATGACGGTTCGGTTCACTTTTTGACGCCCGAGGACAGCATCCGCATCCAAGAGGCGTTAGGTTCGGATATTGCCATGTGCTTTGACGATGTGGTGTCTTACCCGTCCCCTTACGAGCGGGCAAAGGAAGCCATGAAACGGTCACTGGCTTGGGCGCAACGGTGTCAACGCGCCCATCGGCGCGAAGACCAACTCCTGTTCGCCATCACACACGGAAGCATTTACGCTGATTTGCGGCGTGAAAGCACTTTGCAGTTGGTGGACATGGATTTTCCAGGCTATGCTATCGGCGGTTTGAGTGTGGGCGAGCCGAAGGAAGGGATGTTTGAACTGGTGGAATTGTCAACGGAACTGTTGCCCGAAGGGAAGCCCCGCTACCTGATGGGTGTGGGGACACCTGCCGATATCGCCCGCGCCGTTATGTTGGGGGTAGACATGTTTGACTGCGTGTTGCCGACCCGATTGGGGCGAACAGGGACAGCGTTTACCAGCATAGGCAAAATCAACCTGCGGCATGCCAGATACACGGACGACCCATCGCCCCTTGACCCCAATTGCGATTGCGTGACTTGCCGTCGCTACACCCGCGCCTACTTGCGCCACCTGTTCCGAGCGGGCGAAGCGACGGGACCCCGCCTTCTGACTTGGCACAACCTGCACTTTTACCTTCGGCTGATGGAGCGATTGCGGGAAGCAATAATTAACGGAACGCTGCCCCAACTTGTGGGCGAGATGGCGCGTTTATTTCCCGACTGAAAGATTTTCGGTTTGGCATGTGTAAGCAAGTGCAGAGCCTTGCCCTTCACCTGGTCAGTAGGATTGCCAGAAGACAGAAGGAGAGCCGATGTTTTTACTTATGGGCGCCCCGGCTCCCATTCCACACCCCGGTTGCGGTAAGCGAAGGCAATCTCTCCACTGCTAGCCCCCTCTAAATCTTTAAGCCATTTGGCGTGCCCGTCGCAAAAGTTCCAAAGGCGCCCGTCTAAATGCCTTCGCCCTGCTAGCCAGCGTTGCGGGTAACCGTAGCCGGGGATCATGTAGTAAACGCTGTAGGGATAACCGTTTCGCCCGATTTCCGACATGAAGAAGACTTTGGCAGGAGCAATAATCTGAGCAAGGCTCTTTCCACCAGGGGCATTGGGGTTAGTAGCGCCGGGACTAACCATCGGCCAAGTTGTGGAGAGCCAGTAGTTAGTAGCGTAACTGAAAGGAAAGACGCGAATGCAATCTTCAGGCGTCATGTTAGGGAAAGCGCCCGGCCAGTTATGGGCGAGCAAGATAAGTTCATAAGAGCCGCCCCTGTTGCCGATGCACTTGGAAAAATTGGGGCGCTCGCTATCGCTGGGGCAAATGCCGACTTGAAAGTTACGAAGGTAGGGTTGTCCTGAAAGCATCCAAGGGGGAAGGTGGTTATACCAACCCTCGCACCAAGGAGCCGGAAGGAAACTGTCAGAGCAAGTCACTGCCGGCAACCGCTCGTCGTAATCTTGGGCATATTGCAACACAGCGGTTCCCCAATTTTTCATGTTGTTTAAGCATTGGGTCTGTCTGGCTTTTTCCCGAGCGGTGCTGAACACGGGGAACAAAATCGCCGCCAGAATGGCGATGATCGCGATCACCACCAGCAATTCAATGAGGGTAAAGCCACGAGAGGAAACAAAGGGGCGATGACACAAAACGAACTTTGCAGTGTTGCTGCCACTTCCCTTCATCACGCCGCATCCCTCCTTTTCGGCAAGGAAAAGCCTACCAGAAATTTTTCTCAGGGCACACTTGCGCCCTTTTTCGCTGCGCTATTGTAGTGCAAGAAAAAAGCCGCGTTAATACTTCCCCCACCTCGTCAACCCCTCCTGCTTTTTTGCCAAAATTTTCCGCCAATACTTATGCCAACGCTTCTTTAATCCGACGGGCGGCTTCTTGCAAGGTGTCTTCGGAGGTGGCGAAGGAGAGTCGCAGGTAGCCGGGAGCACCGAAGGCTGAGCCCGCCACTGTCGCTACATGTGCCTTTTCCAACAAGTAGTCGCACAACTCGTAGTCGTCCTTGAAGCCTTTCCGCTCAATGGCTTCTTGAAATTTAGCGAAAGCGTAGAAGGCGCCTTCAGGCGTTCGGCACTTGACCCCATCAATGTTGTTGAGGGCAGTTACAATCAGGTGTCGGCGAAAGTTGTAGAGTTCCAGCATCTTCCTGGGGAAATCGCCGGGCTCTTGAAGGGCTTTGATTGCCGCTACTTGGACGAAAGCGGTGGGGTTTGTCGTGCTTTGGCTTTGGATTTTCGCCATCGCATCGGCGATGGGCTTGGGGGCTGCCGCATAGCCCAATCGCCAACCTGTCATTGCGAAAGTTTTGGACAAAGCATTGACAACGATGGTGCGTTCCTTGATACGCTCGTTGAGGCTGGCGATGCTTACATGCTGCCGCCCATCGTAAACCAAGCACTCGTAGACTTCGTCGGAGATGACGAACAAGTCGTCGTGCTTGAGGACGATTTGGGCGATTTCTTCCAGCAACTCTCGCTCCCACACAGCCCCTGTCGGATTGCAAGGGGAGTTGATGAGGAGTACTCGCGTTCGGTCGGTGATGGCATCCGCAATTTGTTGGGGAGTAGGCTTAAAGCCGTTCTCTTCAGTGGTGAGGATGAGAACGGGTTCGCCGTCGCACACCGAAACCATGTCGGGGTAACTGACCCAGTAAGGAGCAGGGATGAGAACTTGGTCGCCAGGATCAATGAGGGCTTGAAAGGCATTGAAGAGGGCATGTTTCGCCCCGCAGGAAGCGACAATTTGGTCGGGCGTATAGTGAAGCCCGTTATCGCGTTCCAGTTTGTGGCAGATGGCTTTCCGGAGCGGCTCCATGCCTCGTGCATCGGTGTATTTTGTGTAGCCTTCCCGCAGGGCTTGAATTGCCGCTTCTTTGACGAACTCAGGGGTGTCCAAGTCTGGTTCACCGACGGTCAAATCACATATGTCCACTCCTTGGGCTTTCAATGCCCGCGCCTTTGCCGCCGCTGCGATAGTCGGCGATGGTTTAATCCGCTGCACTCTCTGCGCCAATCGCATTCACACCACCTCCGGCTGCTACAACAGTGGGACCTCTCCTCGTATCTCTTTTTGAGTTACAAGGGCAATCGTTCTAGCGCTTTCTTAACTTGTTCGGGGTCGTAGATGGCATCTTCCAATTTGCCTTGCAGGTATTCGTCGTAAGCGCTCAGGTCAAAGTAGCCGTGCCCGCTAAAGTTGAAAGCGATCACTTTCGCTTCCCCTGTCTCCTTGCAGCGCAAGGCTTCGTCAATGACAGCGCGGATGGCGTGGGCGGTTTCGGGGGCGGGAACAATGCCTTCCGTGCGGGCGAAGAGCAGTCCTGCTTCAAAAACTGCCCGCTGCGGATAGGCGACGGCTTCAATAACGCCGGCATCGTAAAGCAAACTGACCAATGGCGCCATCCCATGATAGCGCAAGCCACCCGCGTGAATGCGGGGCGGGATGAAGGTGTGTCCGAGGGTATGCATTTTGAGCAGCGGCGTCATGCCTGCTGTGTCGCCGAAATCGTAGGTGTAAACGCCTTCCGTCAAACTGGGCGCCGCTTTCGGCTCAACGGCGATAATCCGCAAGTTAGGTCGGTCTCCCGCTAACTTGTCAGCGATGAAGGGGAAGGTGAAGCCAGCAAAATTGCTCCCGCCACCAACGCAACCGACAAGGATGTCGGGATAAATGCCGAGTTGCTCAAACTGCTTTTTCGCCTCCAAGCCGACGATAGTCTGGTGCAGGAGCACATGGTTGAGGACGCTCCCCAGCGAATACTTGGTGTCGTCGTGAGTGACAGCATCTTCTACCGCTTCGCTGATGGCGATGCCGAGACTGCCAGGCGAGTCAGGGTCTTTGGCGAGGATTTGGCGTCCCGAGTTGGTGCGGTCAGTGGGGCTGGGAAAAACTTCTGCTCCCCATGTCTCCATCAAAACGCGCCGATACGGCTTTTGCTGGTAACTGACCTTGACCATGTAAACGGTGCACTTCAACCCAAACAGGCAGGTAGCGAACGCCAGGGCACTGCCCCATTGCCCTGCGCCCGTCTCCGTTGTCAATCGCTTAACGCCCGTAATTTTGTTGTAGTAAGCCTGTGCAATGGCGGTGTTGGGCTTGTGGCTTCCGGGCGGTGAAAGGCTTTCGTTCTTGAACCAGATTTGGGCGGGTGTGCCCAGAAACTGCTCCAACCGCTGTGCCCGTTGAAGGGGCGTGGGACGCCAAAGGGCGTAAATTTCCAGCACCGGCTCAGGAATGTCAATCCAGCGCTGCATGGACACTTCCTGCTCAATAAGCGGCTCAGGGAAGATGGGCAAAAGGTCATCCGGTGAGACAGGTTGTTTGGTCACCGGGTGAATGACAGGTGGCAACGGCTTGGGCAAATCGGGCAAGATGTTATACCACTGTCGTGGCAATTCTCGTGGCGACAACACCACTTTCCCTTCCACCTTTGCTCCTCCTTTCCATGTTTGGGCATTGTTGACGCGTGAGATTTTAGTGCGGATGGCAAAGGAGCGGCTATCGTCCCATCATCAATGCCGCCACAAATTGGCGGAATTGGTCAATGTCGGCGCGGGTGGCTAACACACCGATTTCCAAGCGAAAAGTTCGCTGCTCGCCCGGTTGAAGGACGGGAAGTAACCCTCGCTCTCGCATCTCTTTTCGGGTGAACTGAAGAGGCGCGTTGGTGGGTTCTAAGCCGACGACATAAATCCCCTCGCCCACCATCTTCCACTGGACGAAGTAGGGCAGTTCGTTCAAGTTCCACCGAACATAGACTCCAATGCCTTCTCCGTGCATCAGGGCTCGGTTGATGATAGCGGCGCACGTATCGCCATCGCGAGTGCCCACTAACTGGTGGAAGAAGACGTGCTCCCGAAAGTTAGGTTGGGGCGGACTGAAACGGGCATACTCGTCAACGCCCCCTCCCCCATCAGGGTCGCGGGGTTGGACTTGTTTGCTGGGGAGCACTAACTCGGCTGTCTCACTCAACACGGGGAAGCCGATGTTGATGTGATACAGCAAAAGCAGGGGGGTAGTTTGGAACCCCAAGTTGGTCACCGTGTCGTGAACGAAAAGGCGGTTCTCGCCCAGCCGCACAGTAATGCGGCGATGAAGTTCTAACACGGGGGCGAACACTGCCCCTTCCCGCACCTTCCCTTCTACGATGACAAAATAGTCGTCCCCTTCCCAGCAGCCGTCGGTGCGGAGGTGATGGGCGGGGGTGTAAGAGGCGCGCCCGTGAAGTCCATAGTGACCCCCTTCATCCTCAATGGGATGACCGGCGTGCATGAGACCACAAGTGGTCAGCAACCCACCATGAAATCCCCGCAACCATCCGTAGCCTTCTGGCTCGTAAAAGGCTGGGTGAATTTCCATCGTGGGTGACCGCCACGCTAAAGCAATCCCGCGATAGCGAGCCATCCCAATGTCCATTCCGCGACTGGCAAGGACGGTAAAAGTCAAGCCCCCACCCGTCCACACATCCACGCCGATAACGCCGCGTGCAGGACCGTCCAAAAATTCGTAAACCTTCGCTCCGCACAATTGGCTGATATCGCCGACACGCCGGAGCAACTCCTCTCGTGTCCATTGCTGCCCATAAAGGAGCGCCATCCTTCTGCCCCCTTTCCTTCTCCCTTTTGGCTTCCGAAGGTCTCCGCAACTTTACTTCTATCGCCACACGGCGTCTGGACAAAAGGCGACAAATTAAACTTGCTTTGCCCCCTTCGCCGCTGCATCGGTTGAGGCATTGCCCTCACACTAACCCTCTGGCTTTCAGCAAGTTTTCCCCCATTTCGCTGGACGAAGCAACAACGTGACATCATGCGAGGAAAGGGGTTGGGCACAAAAGTTCCCCACTCAGTAGGGCAATTGGGTGACCGATTTGCTGATCATTGCCAAAGCGGCGCAGAACATGCCTACCAAACCCATCCCGCAGTTGTAACCTGCCAAAAGGACGGTGGCATACCGTCGCCAAGTTGTCGGGTCGTCGTAGTTCTTCTCAAAGTAAAACCGCGAGACCAATGCCCCGGCGAAAGTCAGCAATCCTCCGAGAGGCCATCCACCGAGACCTTGCACCAAGCCGTAGAACAGCAACATGGGGAGATTGAAGGGCAAGAGGGAGAAGAGGAGGTAAGCCCCCACAACACCGCCGAAGAAAGCGCCGATGACTTGCGGGCGCAACACTTGTAACTCGCGCTTCCCTAAAGTGGTTGTCCACAACAAAGCGGTTGTGAAGGCTTGCAAAGGCCAAATCCGCTGAGCGAAGGGGTAGACATAGGAGGGGATGGGAGCAAGGCGCCACAAGTATTGCCACACAGCTAAGTTTGCCAGCAAGCCGATGACGACGATAACGATCTCGGTTTTCAGCACGCCAGTGAACTTCGTTCCCGTCAACTCCACTTCCCGAAAACGTTGGGCGCCCCAACCGTAGTCGGCAATAGGGATGGGGGCGAACCAGATGTCCAATCCGCGATAGCCCGTCAACTTGCTGTAGAGGATGGTAAAGCCTTCGCGGACGAAGGGGATACCAAACCACTGCCCTGTCAAGCCACGCATTCGGGCGTCCACATACGAGATGATGGGTGTGTAAATGAGCCCGAAGAAGATGGGGAAGATGATGGGCAACTGAGGCACTAAGAGGCGACAAAGGACGATAATGGAAAGCACCGACAGCAAGTAAATCCCGAACACGGCGGGAACAGGAAAGTCGCCTCGGTGAGGCAGAACAGCGGTCAGAGGAATGCGTTCTGTCGGTTGCCCTAACCCTTGACGGAGTAATTCCCGACGGCGCTGGCTCTCCCGCCAGGTGGTCGCCAACACAGAAGCGAGGCTGACAGCAGCTAATCCTAACCCACGCCCAATCCCCGCACTGAGCCAAAAGTCGTAGGTATTGACCATCTCCACCTTGATGGCGTCATAACCGGGCTTAAAGTTGCGTAGGATGCCCCGTCGGTAAAGCAAGGGGTTGAGCACAGCTGTCAAGAGCGAACCGATAAACCCACCGATTGCCACCCAGAAAGGCACCACAAACCCCCACAAGAATCCGCCTAAGTCCGTGAAGATAGCGACAGGTGTTGCGGGGAGCACTGACTCAGTGTTCAAGGTCAAGTCAATGAAGGGGATGGGGATAAGTTGCAGTGGGCGGGTCATGATAGCGCCCGTAATGGTCGGGATGCCTGCGTAGAAGAAGCCGAACGCCAAGCCAATCATAGCGCCCGTGCTGAAATAGCGCCACCGCCAAGTTTCCTCCTTGCGGGAGATTTCCGCCAGAACGGTTGCTGCCTGAGCCCCCACCGGTGCCATCGGGAAGGGCAGCCGCTCGTAGTCCGAGGTGATGCGAAAGAGGATGTAGCCTGCTGTGAATTCCACTGTCCGTCCCAAAACCAGTAGTGCCAGACTGACCGCTATGGGGATGAGCCAGTCGGGATGAAAGAAAGTGCGGTGCAAAATGGCAGGGGAGTCAGCAGGCGGGACAACCCAAGTGGGAATTTTGTCGGCAACGCCTAACCCTTGCGTAACTTGTGAGGTGCGCATGAAGACATTCCAAATGTAGCCCGTGTAAGGATTTGTGCCCAAGATGGCGGTTGCCAAGATGACAAGCAAGTAGATTTCCTGTCGCTTGAGGACGATGAAGGAGCGACGCGCCACTTCCACGAAAAGGATGACCGTCACCCATTGGGCAGCACTGCTCAATTGTCCCGAAATGCCCGCCACCAGTCCCAAGTAAGCCGCTCCAGGAAGCATGACAAAGGCAACGAAGAGGGCACCCAAGATGGTGCGGATGCTAAAGCCTTCTTCAAACTCTTCGGGCGGGGGAACTTCCATCAATCGCCGATATTGCTCCAGTTCCTCCTGAATGCCCGTTATCGCCACGCGTCCTTCCACCTCCATTCATCGGAGTGCGTTGCGCCCTTGCCCCTCATTGTTCACGCGCTGGCAATGCGCTCTTCCCCAATAACGCTCACGGCTTGCAACCCCATGCGGATGTAATGCTCGCGCGTTTCTGGACGCAGCGTGCGCCACAGCAAGAACTGCTTGCGAATCAGGTTCAAGAAGTTACGGGTGACCCGCAGCCAAGACGACTCATCGCCACTCTCGCGGCGGATGGTAATGTGGACGGTGTTGACAAAGACATCTTCGGTCGGATGCGTCTCAATAATGAAGTATTCGCTAACGCCCAAGTCATACGGCGCCAACCAAACCATGCACTCCAGCCGATACCCTTCCCCGTGTTCGGTGCGGAAACTGCTCATCTGCACGCGGTCGGTAGAGAAGTGACCGAGGCTGTAATCGGTGTGGGCTTCCAGATACTCCCGAAGGAACATGATAATGCCGACTGCCTGCGAGGAAGAAACGGTGAAGGGCAAGAGGATGTGCAGGTAATCCCCCTCGGGAGCAGGCAAGCGCCAACGGCGTTCAATGCCCGGCACAGAGACTTGTGACGCTTTCCATGCTGGATACAAAGTGGACGCCAAAACTGTCGCCATCACCACCATCACCGTAAAGACGGCAGCGACCGAAGAATAGTTGAGGTTGAGCCCAGCAATGAGTTGATACTTCACTTGTAACATCGCCACGAACTGTCCCAGCATGTAACCTATGATGGCGCCCAATACGGCGTAGACGGAAGACTCTGCAAGGAACAACGCTCCAATATGTACGGGTGCCAATCCCAACGCTGTGTAGATTCCGATTTCGCGGATGCGCTCATAGACGGAACTGAGCATCGTGTTGAGGACAATGAGGGCGGCGATGAGGATGGGGATGAAGACCGTCTCCACGCCGGAAACGCCCGTCGCCCCGATGGAACTGCACAGGATGACGCGCCCCTTCTCTACCGCGAACAAGTTCAACTCGGTGCGGTCAATGAGGGTTTGCAATTCCTTGGCAACAACTTCCTCACTGCCCATGTTGATAGCGATAGACCGCAAGTTGCCGCCGGCTGCCATCACGAGGTTGAAGGGCAAATAGAGGACAGCGTCAGGGTTCAGGTGGATGTATTCCTCCAATTCCATCGCTGTCTGTTGTCCTGCTTGCTGTTGTTGGCGCTGCCGCTCCTGCATGAGCAAGTAGTCAACGGGGGTGAGAGGTTCGCCATCCAAGTCCACGATGTTCTTCATGACCTCTGAACGGATGATTCCGATGACCGGCAACTCCATACCTAAAACGCTAATCTTCGGCAGGTTCCCCGTTTTTAGCCCTTGCAGGATTTCCCGCTCGCTAATGCCAAACTGCTGAGCCATGCGGGTAGGAATGAGGGCGGCTTTTTCATACTCGTCCTTAAACCAGCGTCCCACAACGGCTTCCTTAATAGGCGTGATTTTGGCTTCGTCAGGATGGAAGCCGACGATGGCGGTAGCGGAGTAAATTTTGTCTCCGTGCATCACATCCACGAAAGATTGCTGCCCCACCATCGCAGAGAAATACCAGGCTCGTGGAGCGATAGGATACTTGTCTCCGAACTCGTCCCGCAGGATACGGGTGGTCGGCTCGCCCAACGGGTTCCATGCTCGGTCGCGAATGAGCACCCCCTCGTAAACAGGCTTCCCCCGCGGGACAGGAACTTTGTTGACGCGGACATAGGGGACGACAGAGGTGAAGGACAAAACGGTGAAAGTGAGGAGGATGAGGGTAACAGCAGTGAGCACGGTTCGGACTTTTCGGCGGCGCATGTTGGAAACGCCTAAGTTGAATGCCGCCGTCNTTGCTGACAATCGCCCCACATCCGCTGTGTGCATGCCCGTTGTCTCAATCTGGATTTGACGCATCTGCGCTTCAAACTTCTGGACGATGATGACCGACACAATCACCGCCAGCGTCAGGATGATGAATGCCAGCACGACAATAAGGGGGTTGACGGTAACGATGGCGAAGGCTGGGTGCACATAGCGCATGATGGTAGTGATGAGGGCGAAGATGACCACTGTCCAGACGATTTGCCACTTCAAATCGGTCGCGTAGATGAACAGACGCTCCGCAAAGTAGGCGAAGGGCAAAAGGAGCGCCAAGTAGAACAGGATGCCCTTAACGACATCCATTGCCGTCTTTTGAACATCAGGGTAGGCTTTTGCTTCGTAACTCCAAGCGGCTCTAGCATTGGTCATGAAGGCGTCGTAACGAGATTCAGCGAGGGCTTTCTCTGCTGCCAGCAGGAACCCGCGCGCCATTCGGTGCATTTGGGTCATGCGCGGGTTTTCAATGCCGTAGCGGCGGAGTTTTTGGATTCGGTATTCGTCCAGCAACCACATGTCTTTGGCAACCTTCAGGGGCGTGAAGTAGACAGCGGGAGTTTCACCCACCAAGAAGCCCTGCCCCAACTCCTCCTCGTTTTTCGCCTGCAAGATGTGCTCTGGGTGTTGGAACAATTCGTCGGGGGTGTTGATAAGGACGAACTGCAAGCCTAACACAGAAGCACCCATAGTGACTTTGATGCGCACATCGGTCGGTGCGAACACCACGGCGCACGGCTCGTAGTAACTAGTCATTGGCTGCGGGATGGGCAAAGAGTAGCCGTAGAAGAAGGGTTCTGCGCCTGTTGTCGTGTCGTAGACATACATCTGCTGCAAGAGGCTGAAACGGCGCTGGTCAACCATGTCAAAGAGCATCATGGAGCGGCAACGGAAGATGGCTAAGCGGCGCTCCTTCTCGTTCAAGTCCATCGCAAAGTCCAGTGGGGTTGCCCCAGCGCCCATGTAGCCCAAATCAGGGGCGCGGGTTATTTCGCCCGTGCTAGGGTCTAAAGTGAAGGCTTCCAACCGAACATTGCCGCCCCGAAAGCGGCTCATCGGGATGCCATAGATTTCGTAGAGGGACTTGACGGTTCGGCTGCCCAATTTCCCCTTACGAGTGATGTCCATCAGGATTGCCCGAACGCCCATGTTGGTTTTGGCATTCAAGGCAGTGTGGCGCAAGGTAACGATGGCGCCTTGAACGGGTTGGTCGGGGATGGCGAGCACGCTCTTGTTGGGGTCAAACTCCAGAACCTCACCTTTCAGCACACAGAAGTTCTGCTCCAAGTCCGTTTTCAAAGTGTCGGTCGGGGCTTTAAGAAAATCATAAAGGGCGCAAGCGATGATTTGCACTTGGGCTTTCAAGTTCGCAAAGTTTACTTTGTCAACGGTGTCAAAAGGCGTGTCCACATAGGGACGAGCATCGTTGACGGTGGCGAAGGCAATTCCCGTTTTTGCCGCAATGGTTGCCATCTCGCTGCCCAACGCCATCCGACCGAGGCAATAAGTTCGCCAACTCTTTCCCTTAATCGGGTTGATAGCGTCCACAAACCGCATTTCAGGTTGGAAGCCGAAAAGCAAGCCAACCCGCTCGGCAGTCTCCCGGCAAAGTTTTCCAATGTCGGAAAATTGCCACTGCCGGTCTTCGTTGTAGTCCCAGAAGTAGCCCTTGTAGAAAATGCCACAGGTTTGGGTTCGGGTGGATAAGTCAATGCTGATGAACGCCAGAAGGGAGGGGGCTTTGCCTTCCTTAATCGCCGCTTCGTTCTCCTTCTCCCGCTGAAGCCACTCATAGATGTAACGGGCTTCCCCCTGCAACCCCAAACAGTGAGCGGAAGTGGNAAGGAAGATGACCGTTCGGTCAGGCGGGTAACGCTTGAGCAAGCGCGCTAACTCCAACAAGGCGGCAATGCTTGTGGCTTGCTCGGCGCCGGGTGCCAGAGTGGGCACGACGCTCATGCTGTCGTAGTAAGCCTGAATGACGACGACCTCATTGCGGCGCTTCGGGTCAACGCCCCACAAGATGCCCTCAATGTTTCGGACAGGGACGCGCTTAAAAGTCATGCGGCACTTGATGACGGCTTCCAACTCCTTATGCTGCTCCAAAAGAGACAGCAACTCCAACGCGTCCTTGCGGGGCATCCAATAACGGGGGATGTCAATAGGGGTTGTCAGGAACTTCAACTCTGCCTCGCCTCGGAAAGTGTCCTCAGGTTCAATGAACACGACAGCTTTGCCCCCAAGAAAAATAGCATTGAGCCAGTCCGTGCTGGAGTTGAACTCCATAAGGGCGATACTCCCTTGCACCTTCTTGCCGTTGAAGGACTCCAACCGCCCAATTCCCGCATAAATGAGATGCCCTTTCAACCCCTCTGGGGGCGTTTGGCTGGTTCGCACCAGGTTTGGCCAGAGGGGATAGAGGCGGTAGCGCTTTCCCAAAGCAGCCACTTCCATATAGGTCAGTGTCTCCTCAACGGGAGTGACGGCATAGAAGGTTTGTTCCCGCACGGCATCTAAACCGAGGGCGAGAAATTGCTGGCGGACATATTCGGCAGCCAAACGCTCGCCTTGGTAGCCAACGACTCGCGAACCGAAGGAAGAGAGAGTTTGGACAGCCTCTCGCAAGCGGCTTTCGTTCACCCCTTCATACAACTCGCGATAAACCTTCACTGATTGCCCTACACCGAACGAGATGAGGCTCAACAAAAGTCCCCACAGCAGCAGAAAATGCCATCCGTTCATTCGCTTCGTGTCCCGCATGGCACAAAGCCTCCTTGCGTGGGGGTCACACTGAGCCACTCTCATTGTAACGCAGACGAGGGGAAAGGGAAAACTGATGAGGGTTTCATGATTGGGAGCAACGGTAAGAGAGCCGATGGCGTCACAAAATAAAACTGGTGCCGCGGGCGGGATTTGAACCCGCACGGGCTTATCGCCCACTGGCTCCTGAGGCCAGCGCGTCTGCCAAGTTCCGCCACCGCGGCGTTGGCGCTTTTAATTTTGAGGCAGGCAGGAAAGGGCGTCAAGAGAGAAAAGCCGGAGAAGGAGGCGGCTTTCGTGGTCAGGCGCATGACGACCTTAGGTGTTCTCTCTCTCGTGTGGTTGGGACTTTACGGTGGCACTTTGTGGGTCATCTTGAAGAGAACCCAAGACCTACCCTTGACTATTCTTTCCGCAGGCTCTTTGGCGCTTTTGGTAGCGACGATAGGGCTTTTGCTCCGCCAGTTCACCCTCATGGGAAAGCAAGCCCATCACCTCCAAAGCCTCCAGGCCGAATGGCAAGCGACACAGGAATCCCTGCGCCACCTTCTCAGCCAGCGTGACCAGTTGGGACGTCTCGTCCAACTCCTCCATCGGTTCGTCCTCGCCACAAAACCCCAAGAGGTCGTTGTCGCCCTCTTGCAAGAACTGCCTTCCTTCCTCCGATTGAGCCGCATGGAGGTTGCCCTTCTTGAAGGAGCAACCATCCTTTGGATGTGGGAGGCAAGGAACCCCCAAATCCGCATAGAGAACCTTGACAACTTCAACGAAGCCCTCCCTTCATGGCTCTCTTGCCCTCTTTCCAAGACCCTTAGGCAAGAAAACGGCGCTCTCTTGGTGCCCGTCACAACGGATGACCATGTCATTGCCCTCCTCCGCTTAGAGCGTCCTGAGCCCTTCCTAAGCGACGAAATTCGGTTTCTGGAAATTGTCGCCAGCCAAAGCGCCCTTGCCTTAGAAAGAGTGCGGCTCATTTCCTTCTTGGAAAACCTGTCCATCACCGACGCCTTGACAGGGGTTGCCAATCGGCGCCATTTGGAGTGGCGGTTGAGCGAGGAGATAGAACGGGCGCGTCGCTACCGCTACCCTCTTAGCCTACTGATGGTGGACATAGACCACTTCAAGCAAATTAACGACACCTACGGACATCAGGTCGGCGACGCCGTTCTTCAGCAACTTGCTTACCGCCTCCGAAACACGCTTCGGCGCACCGATTTTGTGGCACGCTATGGGGGCGAAGAATTCATCGTTTTGGCGCCTCAGACACCCGTTGACCGAGCCCTCATCTTGGCTGAGCGACTCCGACAGAGGATTGCCTCCGAGCCCATCCTTGTCGCCAGCGACTTGCAACTTCCTGTCACCGTCAGCGTAGGGGTTGCGGTCTTCCCCGACCATGCCCAAAATGAAAGTGAGTTGGTTCGGGCTGCGGACGCTGCCCTTTATCGGGCAAAACAAGCGGGACGCAATTGCGTTCGTGTCTTTGAGCCAAACAAAAGTCAAGGAGGCGACGGAAATGTTTGGACTTAGCCCGCAGGAACTGTTAATCATCGCGGTGATTGTGGTGTTGCTCTTCGGCGCTAAGAAAGTTCCCGAATTCTTTGCCTCTCTGGGCAAAGGCATCAAGGAGTTCAAGAAAGCGATGCACGAAGAAGAGCCACAAGAGCGACCCAAAGCCCCTCAAGAGGTTAAAAACGAGTGAGCCGTAGTCAAAGCAGGGGGCAGGACATCGGTGGGATGGGAAATTGATGCCCGAACGAAAATCATCGCCTTGGTTGGTGACCCTATTGAGCATTCGCTGACCCCCACCATCCAAAATGCCGCCCTGCGCCAGTTGGGCATGAATGTCCGCAACATTGCTTTTCGCGTCCCCAAAGGTTTGCTAAAAGAGGCGCTGCGAGGTTTCAAAGTCATCGGCGTCTTAGGGGTTATGGTTACCATCCCCCACAAAGAAGATGCCTTTCGCCTCGCTGACGAGCGGGACGAATTTGCCCGCTTGATGGGCAGTGCCAATCTCCTTGTGCTTCGGGACGGACACGCCATCGCCTACAGTACGGATGGTTACGCTGCCAGCCGCAGCCTAAAGGAAGCAGGGGTCAATGTCCGAGGGATGACCGTTGCCCTCATAGGCACAGGCGGTGCCGGGCGGGCGCTGGCATTCCAGTTGGTGCTGGATGGGGCGCGTGCGTTAGTGCTTTTCAATCGCACGAAGGAACGAGCATTGCACTTAGCCTGCGAACTTCAACGAAAGTTAGACTTCCGCACGGTTCAGGTTTTGCCTTACGAATCCGAAACCCTGAAGGCGACATTGCAGGAATGTCAGTTGCTCGTCAATGCCACTTCCATCGGGATGCACCCCAACGAACACGAAACACCCGTGCCCGCTGAAGCGCTTCATCGCGACTTGACGGTGTTTGACATTGTCTACAACCCCGTCCAAACCCGCCTGCTACGGGAAGCAAGGCGGAAGGGTTGCAAGGTAATAGACGGAGTGCCCATGCTCGTTTACACCAACGAAAGGGCATTGGCACTTTGCCTAAAGGTGGCAGTCACTTCCGACTTGGTTGCCCTGATGCTTAAAAAGGGCTACGCTGCTTTGCGCCGCGCTCCGAAGCCTCCTCCTTCAACGCCGCATAAATGAACTCATCAAGGTCGCCGTCAAGAACACTCTCCACATCGCTCGTCTCCACATCCGTCCGCAAGTCCTTGACCAGTTTGTAGGGGTGCAGGACATAACTTCGGATTTGACTGCCGAAACTGATTTCGGGCAATTCCCCCCGCAAGCGAGCCAGTTCCTCTTCCCGCTTCCTTCGTTCCAGCTCGTAAAGGCGCGCTTTCAAAATTTGCAGGGCAACTTCCTTGTTGCGGTGTTGACTGCGTTCCGATTGGCAAGTGACGACGATGCCGGTTGGCTTGTGAATAATCCGCACTGCCGTTTCGTTCTTCTGCATGTGTTGCCCACCCGGTCCCGACGAGCGGAAGGTCTCAATTTCCAAGTCTTCCTCGCGGATATCCACCTTGATGTCCTCGCCGATTTCGGGAATGACATCCACCGCTGCGAAAGAAGTGTGGCGAGCGTGGTCGGCGTCAAAGGGCGAAAGGCGCACCAACCGATGAACGCCCCGCTCCGTCTTCAACAAACCGTAAGCGTAATCGCCTTTGATGACGGCGGTGAAACTTTTGATGCCCGCTTCCTTGCCCGGGGTGTAGTCCAAAATCTCAAACTCAAAACCATGCCGTTGTGCCCACCGTTGATACATTCGGGCGAGCATTTCTGCCCAATCCTGTGCGTCCGTGCCACCGGCGCCGGGCGTGATGGATAAGATAGCGTTGCTTTTGTCATGTTCGCCCGAAAGGAGAGCACTGATTTCCACCTCGCGGAAAACTTTTTCTGCCTCCCTCAACTCCCCTTCCAAATCTGGCTCTACGCTTTCGTCGCCCTCTTCCATCGCCAACTCCGCCAGTTCAGCGATGGACTTCAGGCGCTCTTGCAGCGATTCAAAGCGCTCCACTTCGCTTCGCAGACTTCCCAACTCTTTCGTCACTTGAGCCGCTTTCTGCGGGTCTGCCCACAAATCGGGCTGGTTGGCGAACTCTTCCAACTCAGCGATTCGGCGGCGCTTCCCTCCCATGTCAAAGGGCATCACCTAACTCTTGCAGACGCTCCAACAATTCCCGCGCCTTTTCTGCAAGGGTGCTGAGCATCTCTGGGTCACCTCACCATTACAGAGTTGATGCCTTGCTGTGCAACAAAATTTTGTCAAAACCTCCGCTCTAGTGGCTCATCCTTTTACCAACTCTTTGGCGCGTTGGTAAGCGGCAGCGACGGCTGCTATGAGGGCGCCGCGAAAGGCTTGCTGTTCCAAAACTGCCAACGCTGCAATCGTCGTCCCACCTGGCGATGTCACCATGTCCTTCAACTCGCCCGGGTGTTTTCCTGTCTCCAGCAACATTTTCGCCGCTCCTAACAAAGTTTGTGCCGCCAACTTAAGCGCCACCTCTCTGGGCAATCCCAGATTGACCCCCGCATCCGCTAACGCTTCCATGAACACGAAAGCGTAAGCGGGACCACTTCCCGAAAGGGCAGTCACAGCGTCCATCAACTTTTCGGGCACATCCACAACCAACCCGACAGCCCGAAAAATGGCATGAGCGATTTGCTGATGGGTTTCGGTAGCGTGCGTTCCCAATGCGATAGCGGTAGCACCTTCCAGAACTTGAGCGGGTGTGTTGGGCATCACCCGCACCACCGGCGTCCCTTCAGGGAGTTTGGCTTCCAACCGAGCAATGGGCACCCCCGCTGCGATGGAGATGACACAGTGCCGCTGTGGGTTAACGGCAGGGGCAATATCTGTCAATACCTCATCCATCACTTGCGGCTTGACACACAAAAGCACGATATCGCTTTGTTGGACGGCGGTTTTGTTGTCCGTCGTTGTCTGAACACCCAGTTGCTTTGCGGCTTGCAAGCGAGTTTCTTCTACATCGGTTGCTACAATTTGTTCTGACCGCATCGCTCCACTTTGAAGCAACCCGCGCATCAACGCACTCCCCATCGCCCCCGCCCCGATGACCGCCAATACCTTGCCTTGCAACACTTCACTCACTGCAACTCCCTCGCTTCCTTTTCGGATTGACAGCCGCTGTGTAAGTTTGTCGCAAGGGCGCAAGCCACATAATGCACCCCTGCATGAAGGTGCACATAGCCTTTCGCCTCGGTCCTCCCTATCCGTTACCTCCACCCGCCACAACTCGCTTTCCATCCCTTCATCTTGCTTTTCACCCCTCAAGCCTTGCCCGCCGTAATGTCTGTCATGGGCAGTTTTTCCGCCGTCCGCCTTCACCACACCATGTTGGGGCTATGACAGCACGATGGGCTCAATGTCCAGATACTCGCAAGCGGCAATCAGTTCACCGACCCAATCGCCCAAGATAGCGTGGATGTGGTTGCAGGAAAAGTTTTTGGCGATGACTTCCATCGGGCAATCAAAGCGAGCGAAGGCGTGCGGCCACTCCCAAGTGGTCATGCGCGCCAACTCTTCGTCTTTCTCCTGCCCGAACCGGACGAAACTTCCCGTGAAGATGTGCATCCGATAGCGCCCCTTGTAGCGGGTGATGCGTCCAAAAGTCACTTTGTCAACAGGATCGGAAAAGAAAGCAACGGAAGCACCCCCGCACGGGAAGTAAAGTTTAGGCGCTGGACGCAAGTGCACTTCCTTCCAGTTGATCCGAAAATCGTCGCTATACTTTGCCAACCACGGAGCGTGCTGTCCTGAGTTTACAAGGTCGTAGACATCCAAACCGACATGGTAATGGCGCAAGTCGGCAAAAAGAACGGGTGTGCCTGAAAGGTGATGCATCAGTTGCATTGTCAAGGCACCGTTGCTATCACATTCGGTTGCCGTAATGATGACTCGCTTGGGATTTTCCTCCCAATCAGTGATGTCGTTAAGCAACGCTTCTGCTAAATCCATCGTGATGCCCTTCTCCCATTCGGTGAAGTCCAATTGCCCCGTGATGCCACAGAAGTCAAGCCCTTCCTCTTTGCACAAGTCTTTGATAGCGAGGTAAAGGCGGATTTGTCGCGCTAAAGTCCCGTCAAGTCCCGGCGACAAGTAAGGCGGATCCCACTCAATAGCGCCCGCATGCTCCTCTAACCATTTCAGTCCCGCTTCCACTCGCTCGTCACTGACCTTCTCCATCCGATATGCCAGAGTTAGTTGGCTGACATGGTGGACATGGATGCCGAATTGCCACATCCACTGGCTTTGGTCAATGTGCCCTGTATACATGCCCATTGACGGACCGTCAAATTCGCCGTAGCGGAGCCCGCACAGGCGCTTGGCGGCTTCATAGCCTTTCTGGCGCTTGTCAGGATTGTTTCGGCGCAGAAACTCGCGGACGGTTTCCTGTACTTTCGGGTCGTCAATGTCGCCCAACGCCCGCCCGAAAGGACGACCGATTTCGTCAAGGGCACCCGCTGAAGCAAAGAAAGCCACCCAGCCAGGATAGCCGGGGTTGATGTTGCCCAAGAGCAAAATGGGCGCATCAAATTGCTGGGCGCATTGGACGGTGAAGTCGGGGAACGACCATACGCAGAAGTTGAAAATGACTGCATCACATTTTGTCTCACGCATTCGCCCGCCTTGCTTCTTTGCCGTTTCCCAATTCCAAACAACCACATCGTCAGCAACCACTTCGTGCCCCTCACTTTTGAGCCACTCCACCAATCGTCGTTGAAACCGCAAGCAATCTTCCCACAGAAATTCCGCCACTCGCTTCCGTCCATCTGTGAAAGTCACAACACCAACGCGCATCACTACCCACCTCCAATTACAAGTTGTTGTCCATGCCACGACAATTTTGGCACGAATACGATTGCTTTCACCCTCCCTCTCCCTTCCGACATGTCACAATCCGATAGGGAAATGAACAGAAGGACGAGGGATGCGGCTGCGGTTCGGACCCATTCAATCAGTGCTCGCCCAACAACTTTGAGCCAGCAAAAGGCAGCATTTACCCTTACGGGACACGGAAGCACCGACGACAGCCATTATCTCCCAGAAGGCAACTACCCGACCACGNGACACCTTGGTTGCTCCAACTTTGTTTTCTGCGACGGGCACATCAAGGCGTTGCNACCCGACCATGTGCCCAGCCCAAGTTTACNGCTACTATCCGCGAGCATGCCATCAAGGGGCAATCAATTGCGTCAAAATCTTTTGCCGAGGTGATGGAGATGCGCTGGTGGTGCACCCTGTTAGGAGGGATGCTCATGGTAGCCTTTGGATTGACGCTGAGCACTTTGCCGTCGGGTGAAGCGACTGCAAAAGAGCAACAAGTGAAGCGGCTGATGTTCGTGAACTTGTCAATGGGCTTCCGCCACGACACAACTGCTACGGCTGCCGAAGCCATCGTCCGAATGGGTTGGCGCTCTCAACCGCGCTTCTTGACAACGGTGACCGAAGACGTCGGTCTGCTCGTTCCCGAAATTCTGCAACGCTATGACGCCATCATGTTCTACACGACCGGCGAGTTGCCCATGACCGAAGAGCAAAAACAAGCCTTCCTTGACTTCATCCGCAACGGGAAAGGCTTCATTGGGGTTCACAGCACAACGGACACCTTCTACAAGTGGGCGGAGTTTGGGGAACTCATTGGTGGTTACTTTGCCGGTCACCCTTGGCACCAGCAAGTCCGAATTATCGTGGAGGACAAAGAGCACCCTGCCACCAAGCATTTAGGTGATGTCTGGGAAGTGAAGGACGAGATTTATACCTTCCGCAACTGGTCGCGGGAGAAGGTTCGGGTACTCCTTAGCCTTGATCCCTCTTCCGTTGACATCACGAAGGGCAAACGCCCCGACCACGATTATGCCCTCGCATGGTGCCGTTACTACGGCAAGGGACGTGTGTTTTACACGGCATTGGGACACGAGGAGTATCTGTGGCGGGATGAAAAGTTCCTGCAACATCTGTTGGGTGGCATCTTGTGGGCAATGGGCGTGTTGCCCGGTGACGCAACGCCGCGACCGAAGCCTCAACGGTGACAGCAAACACAATGCGGCTTGACAAATTTTTGCAACTTACCGGATTGGTTAAGCGTCGCACTTTGGCGAAAGCCTTATGCGGGGCAGGGCGAATTTTCGTCAACGGGAAAGTAGCGAAGCCAGCAATGGAAGTAAAAGTGGGCGACATCATTGAAGGCACGGTCAGTTGGGAGCAATGGCGTGTCCGAGTCCTGCAAATCCCCAAAGGCTCCGTCCCCGCCCAACGCCGCTCTGAGTTCGTGGAAGTTCTGGAGCGACGGCGAGTTGAGTGGGAGGTGTTCTGAAAGCCGATACCAAATCCGCATCCGCAATTTTGCCGGCAAAAAGCCAAAAACTGGCGGGATTTTAAGGCTTTACAAATCTATTTCCCCCCCCGCTAAAACGATAGCGGCGTTGAGGTCAAAGTAATAGCATGTCAAGGGAGGGACCGAGAATGCGTTCTTTGTTGGGCGGAATGACAATCGCTCTCTTAGCAGGTGTGTNATTCTTTTNCNGTTCAAATCCGCATCGCTCTCTCGCACCNATTCCCTTTGACCCTAATTTGAGCCTGTCAGTGGTTGTGGAAGGTGATTTTACAAGTTTTTGGCATGGACAGGCTCATTTAGTCCTTACGCCGACGGTCACAGCGTATAGACCTGACGAAGATTTCCAGATTTTAGAGATAGAACTTGAACCTGACGAATGGGCTGAGCGACTGGTTCAGAGTTTTGACCCTGCCCAGTTACCGCAAGGCTGGATTTATTTCGCCCCTGTCTCTGAACTTACGATGAAAGTGACAGTCAGTGACCAACAGGCTCGCTTGCTAAAATTGGTGGTCAAAACATGGGACGGGCAGACCGTGGGGGAAATCCCTGCCTCTCCTGACCGTAGGACAATTTCTGGCAAGGTGGTCTACAGCCCTGATATTGACCTCTTTGTTTTAGAGATCTGGGGGCAGGGCTCTCAAGAGAAACTTTTAGCAAGAGGAGTCCCAAGAACTCCTAGAGCGATGGACGGATTCTTTTATGACACCTCCTTTGGCTTTCGCCCTCATCCGGATAATCCCAGAAGCACCGAAGGGGTATTAGCAGGAGCGAAGGTTCCTTTAACCTCAACACACACCTTGCGAGTCACTTACCAAGATAATGATTCGCCTGATGCAAAGCCTGAACCACCAAGGGGCGAATTTGGTGATTTACAAACAAAAGAACTTGTTAAAGACACAATCAAAGAAGACCACATACCACCCAATGTAATAAAAGAAGGGAAATTGTTAAAAGAAATTGCAAACTTTCGGAATGAGTTTAAAAGTAATGAAAAGGCACTTGCCCATGCAATTATACCTCCATTTAGTCAAGAAATAGAAGCAATATGGCAATTTTCTACTAAAGGGAGGGGTTGTGCATGGATTGTTATTCCGTATTACGATGTCCCTGAGCGTAAATTGAAAGTGGAATTAGAATTAGGGGGAAAAATACAAGGTGCCGCTCCCCCTCCCAAAGAAACCTCAGAGGTTGCCATTCAATGGGTTTTTCAGATAAAACTTACCGAAGAGGAGAAGCGTAAATTGCAGATTGGAGACCCTATTGCGATTGGCGATATATGGGGTATTGAGGTTATGAGCCCGCCCATTTTCCCTATTGTTACGGCAAAAAGCATTCTTCAAAATCTCACGGTTAGAGTGGACAGGGATAAGATTTGCGTGCCGGCAGTGGGAGGCTCGGTTTCCCTTGAAATGAAAGAAGCCCTTCCTCATGTAGGTTACTACACAGACCCGAGAACAGGTAAAAGAGAACGAATTCCCCCTCCCTACAACCCGCCTGCTCCCGACAGCGTCTCTTTAGACCAGAACGGTGTTGGCTCAGTTCAAGTCCCCAAGGGTTTCCGCTACCTATTTAAGAACCCAACACTAAAGACCTTCCCAGCCATCTATGAAATCACTCCTTCTGA
>JGI25065J35084_100018_pt1 | contig 23010 bp, 19 predicted proteins | sample Antgeofumaro1A2A_FD_35084 | JGI IMG/M metagenome (IMG submission 35084)
GGAAAGCGCCCAAAGGTGCGGAAAGTTTTCGTGGGCATTGTGAACCAAGAGGGGGCGGGGAGCGATGAGGGCTAAAGCCGTCCGAACATCGCCAAGACGGCGAAGGCAAGGGATGTAAAGACGGCGGACAAATTCTTCATCGTTGGCAGCATCAAATTGGGCGGCGTCCACCACCGTTGCACCTTCCAACTCGGTAGCGGCGCGCACCAATAACACCCACAATCCCGCTACCCCGCTGCCGATCAAGTGCACTCTTCGGTAATGCGCTTTCAGAAACACCATCGCCGTCACAATGTCCAGCGCTCGCTCGGCATCGTCGGTGCGGTTGTAGGTGGCGAAAAATTCCACCTCCCGCTTCCGCTCCCCCGTTGCGGTGCCAGTCAGGAAGGTGTCAATTGCCAGCACATCAAATCGGGTTGACAGTCGTTGAGATAAAAGGGCAACCTCGCCCTGCCCGTTCCAAGTTTCCGCGAAAGCCCCACCCTCGCTGACCAACAATACGGCTTCCCGTCGCTTCTTCTCACCGCTCCTTATCCAAACGGCGGGGATGCGGTCACCAACCCCGATGCGCCCCAACCAAAGTTGTTGCCATGTCAAGCCATTGTCCACCTTTGTGCTGCCTTGCTGAACGGAAATTTGCTCGGGGGTGGGGATGCGCAGGGCAAGGAGGCTAAAAAGGGCAGGGCGCATTTGGCGCCGAAACTGTTGCAGCGACTTGTTGTCGGCGGGACGCATTCGCTCAATTGTGGCGTTGGCTTCCTCCTTCAACCATCGCACCAGCGCATCCCAAGTGATGGCATTGTGTGGCTTCGGTAACTCATCGCCCCACACGCGGAAACGAGATGCTTCTGGCAGCCGAAAAGACGGCTCTTTTACCGGTTCGCCCGGAAGCCTTCCGTCGTTTTTCAGCCACTGAATTGCCCAAGCGTAGTAGGCTTCTCGTGAACTTTGAGCGAACTCGTGCCCTTCGGAAAAGTGGGCATTGGCGCAGCGGTCTTCGGCATTCAGCAGGCGGTAAATGCTTTGCACGAAAGGAAACTCGTAACGGGGCGTTTCGCAAGTCCAATCGCCATCGTCAGAGATGAGCAGCAAAGGTTTGGGGGCAAACAAGGCAACAATTTCTGGGTTACAAGTGTCAAGGCGAAGGGATGGTGGGTTTTCGCAGATACAGCCACCTTGCATGTGGGCGGACACCATTTTCGTCGGCACCGCAACGGCTAAACGGTTGTCAACAGCGGCTAACAGGAAAGTCTGCGTCCCACCTCCTGACGAGCCACAGCAACCGAGACGCTTTTTGTCCACTTCCGAAAGGGAGAGCAGAAAGTCAAGGGCGCGAATGCTGTTCCAAGTTTGGATACCGCCTTTGCTGATTGCCCAAAGGTGCTCGTGGGGTGTTTCAGGGGCGCGGTGAACAACTTGAAATTGGTCGCCGTAGCCCACCATGTCATAAGCGAACACGATGAAACCAAGTTTCGCCATTGCCATCGCCCGAATGCGCTCCCGCTCGTAAAGCCGACCTTCCGGTTGCGGGACATGACCGTGCGGGTGAAGGACTGACGGGTAAGGCGGCTTCCCCCTTTTGGGGCGATATAGGTTGCCTGTGACGAAAAAGTTGGGGAAACTCTCAAAAGCGACCCGTTCCACGATAACCTCGTCGTCTTCGTAGCAAACGAGACGGCGCGGGTTCAAAGGCATTCGGGGCAAAGGGGGGAACAGCCCGCAAGCGATTTGCACTTGAAGGCGCAGCGAAGCAGCGCGTCGCTTCCACTCCTTTTCGGAACGGTAACTTGGCAACTCGTAACGCAGGTTCAAATGGCGCACTTGCGTCAAGCGAGCGTCTTGTTGCCCAACACTCACCATTGTCGCCATTGCCATCACTCCCATCAACCAAGCCAACCTCATGGACATCACCTTGACCAACGGAAACTTGCACCTTTCGGTGCTCTTACAGGTTTGCTCTTGTTTTTATCGGGACGGCTCTCCTCCATACCTTCCAATGGCGACAACCCTCGCTCAAGTGTAGCGCGCTGAAAAGAGGGCGGTGGGTTAGACTTGTTTGGTGGTGATGGGCGATGTTTACAGGCATCGTGGAAGAGATTGGCGAAGTGGCACAGGTGCAGCGGCGAGGGATGGCAGTTTTCTTCGGCATCCGTGCTTCCTTCGCCAGAGAGGTGCAGGAAGGCGAAAGCGTGTGTGTCAACGGAGCGTGTTTGACCGTTGTGGCGGTTCAGCCGCCTCTCTTCTGGGTGGAAGCCGTAGAGGAAACGATTGCCCGCACGAACTTGGGCTTCCTGAAAGGGGGCGACCGAGTGAACTTAGAACGAGCCCTTTCTGTTAGCGGTCGGTTTGGTGGTCACTTTGTGCAAGGGCATGTGGACGGGACGGGCGTGATTGGGCAAATTGTTCCCCGCATGCGTTCCAAAATCATGCGTATTCACGCGCCCCGTGAGTTGATGCCTTATATCGTCCCCAAAGGCTCCATTGCGGTGGACGGAGTGAGTTTGACCGTTGTGGAAGTTGGAGCGGATTGGTTCACCGTTTCCCTTATCCCCTACACGCTGGAAAACACGACTTTCAAATGGCGGAAAGTGGGCGATGTGGTGAACTTGGAAGTGGACATCCTCGCCAAGTATGTGCGACACATGTTGAGCGCTTTTGCAGAAAGCGAGAGTGCCGATGAGCGACTGCGTCGTTTGCTTTCACCAACAGGACAAGGGATAGGGGGCACAGAGGAAGCCCTTTAAACCCCCAACGCTCCCAACGGTGACATCACAGAAAATCCGACTGGACGCTGGACATGTTCTCAAAGACAGCATAGCGGGGGACAAAAGCGACTTCCACAGTGGTGACAGGACCGTTTCGGTTTTTGGCGATGATGACCTCGGTGATGAAGTATTCGGGTTTGCGGTCGTCTTCAGAAAGCCCTTCCAAGCGCGGTTCTGTAGTAGGTTTCTTCCGTCCGCGCTCGTAGTAGTCTTCTCGGTAGAGGAAGCAAACGACATCCGCTTCGGCTTCAATGGCACCGCTATCCCGCAAGTCCGCCAGCACAGGGCGCTTATTCTCGCGATGCTCAACGGAGCGGGAAAGTTGAGAAAGGACGATGACAGGCACATTCAATTCTCGGGCGAGGCTTTTGAGGGAGCGGACAACTTCGGTTACTTCTTGCACTCGGTTTTCCATGCGCCGAGGGGGACGGACAAGTTGGAGGTAGTCAATGATGACGCAACCCAACCCTTCGCTGGCTTTTAGCCGCCGCGCTTTGGCTCGGATTTCAAAAGGCGACAGGTCAGGGGTGTCGTCAATGTAAAGGGGGGCGTTGTAAAGTTCGTGGGCGGCTTGGGTAAAGCGAATGAAGTCCTGCTCCCGCAGGTAGCCGGTGCGGAGGCGGTGGAGATTCACGCGAGCGCGGGCACAAAGGAGCCGGTGCACCAACTGCTGCTTGCTCATCTCCAAACTGAAGATGGCAACAGGCAGTTTTTGCGCGGTAGCGATGTTGATGGCGATGGAAAGGGCGAAGGAGGTTTTCCCCATGGAGGGGCGCCCCGCAATCACGATGAGGTCGGAAGGATGCAAGCCACCCAACACTTCGTCCAATTCGGTGAACCCCGTCGGAATGCCCATCAATGCGCCCGGTTGGCGCGATCGTTGCTCCAAGTAGTCGTAGGTTTGGCGGATGAGTTCTGTCAGGGGTTGGAATTGAGCCCCGACGCGCCGCTGCCCCACCCTAAAGAGAGCGGCTTCCGCTCGGTCAATCAGGCTCTCCAAATCCCCGTCGTGGTGATAGGCCCAGTTGACAATTTGGTGGGCGACTTGGATGAGTTGCCGCAGGATGGCTTTCTCTTCCACGATGCGGCAGTAGTCTGCCACATTCGCCACTGATGGCACGATTTCCATCAACTTCATCAGGTAGGGTTGACCGCCACACTCCTCCAACTTCCCCCGCCGCTTCAATTCCTCAGCGACTGTCAACATGTCAGTCGGTTCGCCTCGGTTGTAAAGGGCGAGAAGGCACTCAAAGATGTGCCGGTGAGGCTCGTAGTAAAAGTCATCCAGCTGCAAAATCTCCGCTGCCGTCACGACGGCATCGCGGTCAAGGAGCATAGCGCCCAAGACGGCTTGCTCCGCCTCAATGCTTTGGGGAGTTGGGTAAGCCAAAGGCATTGGTGCTGGTGCCCGCGCAGCCTCCATACCCCTGCCTCCTTTCCCCTTTACGCGGGGGCAGCCACAATGTTGACCTTCAACGACGCACGCACTTGACGATGCAACCGCACCGTGACGGTATGGACGCCTAAACTCCGGATAGGTTCGTCTAAAAGCACTTGGTCTCGGTCAAGGTCAATGTTGTGCTGTTCTTTGAGGTGTTGGACAATTTCATGGGCAGAGACGGCATGATAGAGTCGTCCCCCCTCCCCTGCCGGCACCGCAATTTCCACCAGTATGTTCGCCAACCGTTGGGCTAACTTGCGGGCATGCTCTAACGCTCGTTGCTCCTTCATGCGTTCCCGTTGTTGTCGCTTCTCCAATTCCTTCAACAAAGCAGGTGTGGCGGGTTGAGCCAATCCGCGCGGAATGAGGTAGTTGCGGGCATAACCGTCGGAAACTTCTACCACTTGAAATTTCGTCCCCAGTTTCGGAATATCCTGCATGAGTACCACCTTCACGGAAGGTCACCTCCGTCCAACTTCTACCCCGATGCCAAAGGTTCGGGTGCGTCCCAAGTCTTCTACCCCGAGGCGCAAAAGGATAGACGGTGACAGTTGCCATCGGAGCCAGGAATTGACCTGCCACCGGTCGGGGTCAAAGGCTTCCACATCCAACCGCCATCGGTCGGTGCTCCATCCGACACCGACGCCAAGTTTAGAACGCATCACCCCAAAACGCCAGAGGCTTTTTGCCGCCAATTTTCCCTGAATTTGCAGGTTTATGCGGGTGCCTTCCCGAGCCGTGTAAGTTCCCGCCAGCAGCGAGAAGGGGGTCAAGGGGTTTTGGAGGACTGCCCAAGTTTCGCCCCGAATTTCGTCCCGCTCTGGCACTGTCCAAAGGGAAGTGCCCACCTGCGATTGCCATCGGGTCGCCAAATCCAGTCGCTCCATCACTTTGCGCCCTTGCTCCGCTGTCTGCCGAACAGCGGCAATTGTTGCCCCCACTTCTTTCAGCCCTTGCTTGAGGCTGCTCTTGGTCTCTTCGCCGGTGAGCAATTCGCGGACGCTGGCAGTGGCTTCTTTCAAGTTTTCGGAGGTTGCTTTAAGGTTCTCCCCAACTTGCCGAAGGTTTTCCTTCAACCCGCCTTCGGTCATGAGCCATTTGATGGCGTCCAAAGTCTCATCCAAGTCCTGGGTGATGCCGCGCAAGTGTTCGGCAACCTTTGCCAAATCGTCCTGAGTGTTTTTCGCAAACTCCCGCAGTTGCTTCAGAGTGGCTTCCAGTTCGGTGAGCGTATCATGCCCTCGTCCGGTCAACTCCGCCAAATTTCGGGCGGTCGTTTTCAGTGCCATCCTGACTTCTGGGTCAGCCACCACTTCGCGGACAGCCGCAAGGGCTTGGCGGGCTTCTGTCAGGGCTTGCTTCAATTCACCCCCCGCCCCTCCCTCGGAGAGCAATCGCTTCAACTGTTCGCTGCTCTCTCGCAGGTTCGCAGCAAGAGTTTTCAAATCTTTCCGCAAGGCATCGTCGGCGAGGAGTTGGCGAAGGGAAAGAAGCACTTGTTCTGCCTGTTGCACTGCTCTCGGCACGCCCTGCCGCAGTCGGGGATCGGAAAGGAGAGCGGCTAATTGGCGCGTGGTGGTCTCTATGTGCCCAAGGGAAGCATCAAGGCGTCGGTCGGACGCTAAAGCGTTGAGGCGTTCGCCCAGTTGCCGCAAGTTGTGGGCAATTTGCTGCAAATCTTGCGGCGACACGCTGGACAGTAACCTTCTAAGGGATTGAGCCGCATCAGCAAGGTCAGCGACAGCCTGCTGGAGGTTGCGTTGGAAGTCAGGATTACCCAACAGGGTGTTAAGGCTTCTTGCTAACTCTCGGGCTTGGGGCACCAACTCTTCCCACGACACAGGGTCAATGCCTTTAACTTTGTCCCCTTTGGCGATCACCCGACCGATTGTATGGTTCACAATGTCCACATACGGCTGCCCAATGAGGGTGCCGAAGCGGATGGTGATTTCCGAGGCAGGGGGGTAGTAGACGGGGACAGATTTTTCCAATCGCACGACAACCCGCACGGTGTTGGGAGGCACTAAGTCAACGGACTCTACCGTCCCCACGCGCATCCCTTGCACCAACACATCTGACCCGGCTTCTAACCCCATCGCCTTTTGAAACTCCACGACGAACCAATAGCCGCGCTGCCATTGCCAGAAAGAGCGTAGCCAGAAGATGCCGCCGACAAGGACGGCTAACCCGGTGAGGATGAGAACTCCCGACCAGAAAGCACTTTCGGGTCGCGTGGTCATCAGGCATCACCTCAAAGTCGGTCAATGAACTCAGTGAGCGGACCGACCGCCTCGCCCCGCACGAATTGCTGCACCACAGGGTTAGACAGCCGCACAAATTCGTCCGGCGGGGCTTCGGCGATAATTCTGCCTTCGTGCAACATAGCAATGCGGTCGGCAAACCGAAGGGCACTAACAATATCGTGGGTGACGACCACTTCGGTAACGCCGAAACGGTCTCGCATCTGTCGGATGAGGTCGTTGATGACACCGCCCATTACAGGGTCTAAGCCACTGGTGGGCTCGTCGTAAAGCACTAACTCAGGTTGAGTGGCTAAGGCGCGGGCGATAGCGACCCGCTTTTTCATCCCGCCCGAAAGTTGCTCTGGCAGAAGGTGTTCTGTCCCTTCCATCCCGACCGCATCCAACAACCGCCGAACCCGTTCCGAAATCTCCGCTTCTGTCAAGCCCCTATCTCGCATCCGCAAGGGGAAAGCCACATTGTCGGCAACCGTCATCCAGTCAAAGAGCGCCCCGCCTTGAAAGACGAAGCCGATGCGTTGCCGCACAAGGTTGATGGTGTCTTCCGAGCAGTTGTGCAACGCACACTCAAAAACTTGAACAGTGCCCTTTTGGACGGGCAATAACCCTGCAATGACTTTCAGGAGAGTGCTTTTCCCGATGCCCGAAACTCCCACGACTGCCACAATTTCGCCCCGATGGACAGTCAAGTCAACCCCCTGCAGCACCCATTTGTCGCGGAGGCGACAGTGGACATCCCGCAAAACGATGACGGGCTCGCCCTGCATCTTCCTCTCACTCCACAATAAGCCATAACCCGTCGTATCCGGCGATGATGCCATCCTGCTGCAAAGTCGGTGCAAGGAGGCGGTGGGCAGGCGTCCAGTGTGGCGAAAAGTGGGTCGCCACGAATTTCCCTTGTTCCTTCAAAATGCCTTCACAAAGCAATCGCTCTCGCAATCGCCGAACTTGCTCCAAGTTCATATGCTCGTCGGTGGCAAGGGCAATGCCGAAAGTGGCGTCGGCGACCACTAAATCCAAGGCAAATTGGCGCAAATAGTCAAAGGTCTCGTCGGGCAGCCAGCCAGTGTCAGTGGCGTAGAAGATGGCGAACTCGTCCCGCTCTATCACAAACAGCAAAGCCTCTTCGTCCTTGCAATGCCCTGCCCGAAGGGGATGAACTTTCGTCCGCTCATCCAATTTGATGGGCTCAAAGGGTTTGAGTTTTTGCACTTCTATGCGCAAGTCATACTTGCCGCTCACTTCCCGCAGGAAGGCTTTGCAACGCTCTGTCACTTTAGCATTCCCGTAGACGGTTAAAGGGGGCAACTCGGGCAGTGGCAACATACCCGGGTGCAGGGTGCGCATCGCCCCTTGCACCGATCGGCGCAGCAACAACGGGTCGGTGCTGAAGTGGTCGTGGTGGGAGTGAGTGACGAGCAAGTGTCGGACTTTGTAAAGTTCCACCTGCGCTTTCAACGCTGAGTGGGGAAGGTCAGGCGGACAGTCAATCAACACATCAGGGTAAAGGAGCGCGCACGAAAAATGACGCCATTCCTGCTCCCCGCTTTCACGAGCCTTCGCACAATAATCGCACCCGCACCAAGGCGATGGATACAAGTCAGCAGAACCCGTTCCCAACAGGACAAATCGCAACATCCCTGTTGTCCCCTTTTCTTGAAAAGTTGCTAAACTCCCCGCGTCTTCGTTTCGCAAAAGGAGCGGGGCGGAACTCCCTCCTACCATGCTCCGTGTCCCGCATCAGATTGTAGCGTCCCTTGCATCGGTTGCCCTTGCTGATGGGATCAGACAGAATTTTTGAGGCGGTGATCCGACAATGAAGCCACGCACGCTTGTCCTTGCTTTTTCGGCAGCCTTTTGCGTCGTCACTTTCGCTGCGCTAACAGAAGTTCCGCCAGAATGGCGCCTTTGGGGAGCGGAAACGGATTGGGAACTGACTGCCATTGCGCGCTTGCTCTTGCAAGGAGAACCGCGAGCGGACCGCTTTCGCGATGTGCTGGTGCTCCCGTTGAAGGAAGCCAACGCTTTCGTTAACCCCGACGGTTACCTGTTGGTGACCGAAGGATTGTTGGAGCGTTTGGAGGGGCGAGAGGAGATTGCGTTCGTGCTCGCTCACGAACTGGCCCATTGGGTCAAGGGGCATCCCCGCAACTTGGAAACAGACCCAACTCGCTTAGAGCGCCTTCGCTCCGAAGTGGAGCGAGGCTTGGGCACTTCCGTTGTCGGCACAGGTTTGCAACTTCTGGTCCATGCTGTTGCCAGTTACTACAGCCGAGAGCGGGAACGGGAAGCCGATGCGGAAGCCATTCGGTTGATGGCGAAGGGGGGCTTTAATTTGGAGGCGGCAAAACAGGCACTGAGGCGGTTGAGCGATGAAGGCGGTCTTCTCAGTTGGTTTCGCTCCCACCCCTTCCTTGCGGAGCGCATGGAGATTGTGGACAATGCCATCCGCCGGTGGCGTCCTGTCGCTGCTCCGCCACCAACACTCGCCCCACCCCCCGACCGAGCGGAAGAAGTGTTTGTGGATTTGCGAATGGCTCCTTGGGGCGGGACGGAACGCACCTTGTGGCGAGAGTTTGCCGATGAGGTAAGCCAAAATTTCTGGTCGGCTCTGATGGAAGCCACTCGCAACGGCACTTGCCCCTTTCATCCCGTCAAGCGCTGGCAACGGTATCGGGCGAAGGTTTGGACTTTGACCGTTGTTCCAACCGAATGGCGCTCAGGGATGCTCTCCGTCTCTTCCGAATGGCAGCGCTGGGAAGTGCGGATGGTGTGGCATCTCGTCAACTCACAGGGTCTGGTCGTCGCCACCAGCGAGGAGCGATTTGGGGTCACGATGGGGGCGAAAGAACCCCTTCGGACTTCCATCCTGAGTGCGGCTCCTTTACTGGCGCAGCGTTTGGCTCGTTTCGTGGTGAAACATTGTCACGGACAGGCTTCGCTGTTAAAGGCGACACCATAACTTGCGAAGGGCAAAACGGAGGTGTTGGCAGTGGCAATTTTAGTCAACAAAGACACCCGCGTTTTGGTGCAAGGCATCACAGGGCGAGAAGGGGAGTTTCACACGCGGTTGATGCTGGACTACGGCACGAAAATCGTGGCAGGCGTGACACCGGGAAAAGGTGGGCAAACGGTGCATGGCGTCCCCGTGTTTGACAGCGTTCAGGAAGCCGTTGATGCTGTCGGGCCTATTGATGTCTCCATTGTCTTCGTGCCTGCGCCCTTCGCTGCCGATGCCGTGTTGGAAGCCTTGGAGGCGGGCATAAAAGGCGTCGTCATCATCACCGAAGGCATTCCCGTTCAAGACATGCTGAAAGTGGCGCGAGCCTTTGAATGGGCAGGCAACGACTGCTGGTTCATTGGTCCCAACTGCCCTGGCGTCATCACGCCCGGTGAATGCAAAGTCGGCATCATGCCCGCTCAAGTTTTCGTCCCCGGACGAATTGGCGTCGTTTCCCGCAGCGGCACGCTGACTTACGAGGTGGTTGCCGAACTGACGCAGGCTGGCTTCGGTCAAAGCACCTGCGTAGGCATTGGGGGCGATCCCATCATTGGGCAAAACTTCGTGGACATTTTACGGCGGTTTAACGAAGACCCGCAAACGGATGCGGTGGTGCTCATCGGCGAAATCGGCGGCACCGATGAGGAAGAAGCGGCGGAGTTCATCCGACAGGAAATGCGAAAGCCTGTTGTCGCCTTTGTGGCAGGCAAGACCGCCCCTGAAGGCAAGCGGATGGGACACGCCGGCGCCATCATCATGGGACGAATGGGGACAGCACAAAGCAAAATTGAGGCTTTCCGAAAAGCCGGCGTCCCTGTTGCCGACCTGCCTGCCGAAATCCCTACCCTGCTTCGGGAACTCCTTTCCTGAGGGGTTTCTGGACAAGTTGGCACAGAGGCAGCAAAATCTGAAAGCGACAGGTTGCAAGACTTCTAAAGTTCGCTCAAGCGAGGGATGACGGGATGGGCGAATTGAAAGTGGGCACCGCCGGCTACAAGTATGACGACTGGGTGGGGCGGGTCTATCCGCCTAACTTGCGGGAGCGCGACTTTCTGCCCTACCTTGCCCAATTTGTGGACTGCGTGGAAATCAACGCCAGTTTCTACAGCCTGCTCTCGCCCTATACCTACAAGACAATGGTGCGAAAGACGCCCGAGGGGTTTGAGTTTATTGTCAAGGCACACAAAGCCTTTACCCACGAGCCGGAGAAGGTGGGGGAGGTTTTGGAGCCTTTCAAGGAATCACTGCACCCCCTTTGGGAGGCAGGGAAGTTGGGGTGTGTGCTCATCCAGTTTCCACAACGCTTCCACAATACGCCCGAAAACCGCGACCACTTACGGCGCGTGGTGGATTGGTTGCGTGAGTTTCCGTTGGTGGCGGAGTTTCGCCATCAAAGTTGGGCGAGCGAGAGTTCTTTTGACTTCCTTCGGGAATTAGGGGTTGGCTTCGTTTGCGTGGACGAACCCCCCTTGCCCGGTCTAATGCCACCCGTCGCAGTGGCGACAGCCCCTATCGGTTATGTCCGCTTTCATGGTCGCAATGCCCAAAAGTGGCACCACCACGAACAGGCGTGGGAACGCTACGACTACCTTTACAGCGAAGATGAACTTCGTGAGTGGTTGTCTAAACTTCGCACCCTTGTCCGACAAACGGAGAAAACCTACGCCATCTTCAACAACCACTGGCAAGGCAAAGGGTTCGTCAACGCTCAGATGCTCCGTCGCTTGTTCGCCGAAGACAGCAACCCTTAATCTGCCGTCAACCCCAACCTTTTCGCCACTGTTGGTTGGTAAGCGAAGAGGGCAGGAGTTCCGCCAGTGTGGACGAAGATGACAGTGTGCTCCCGCGTAAGTTCGCCCCGACGCACCATCGCTAAGATAGCAGCGAAGGCTTTAGCAGTGTAAACGGGATCAAGGACGATGCCTTCATAGCGTGCCATCATCATCAAGGCTTCCATCCCTTCTGAAGTTGGGATGCCGTAACTTTCGCCCACAAACTCTGTCGTGAAGGTCACTTCGTCAGGAGTGACAAGAAGGGGCAAACCTAAGCGCTCAGCAACCATGTTACACAGTTCTGCAATGCGGAGAGGGGCATCGTTGCGCAGGGACGGCGAAACACCAATGACCTGCCAATTCAATCCTAACGCTTTCACTCCAACGACAAACCCAACCTGCGTTGGGGTAGACGAACTGTGGACGATGTGAGTTGGTTGAATGCCCGACTCGCGACACTGAGCGACTAACTCCAACACGCATCCTAAATAGCCGAAGCCGCCTGAAAGGTCAGGGTGGCGGATGATGAAGGGCTTATGCCCTTTAGCCCGATACTCTTCCGCCACCGCTTCCTTAACGGCTTCCAAATCGTCGTTGGGACCGATGAAGCGCACCTCGGCGCCGAAAAGGTAATCCAACAGCAAATTCCCCTGCGGCTCCACTTTGAAGGGCTCCACTTGAGGGTCGCAGCGCAACACAAGAGCACACTTGAGTCCCAACTTGGCACAAGCCGCTGCTGTTTGGCGGCAATAGTTGGATTGGACGGCAGCACCGTTGATGACCACATCGCACCCTTCTTGCAAGGCTTGCCCCAACCCAAATTCCAAGTGCCGCACTTTGTTTCCACCGAAAGCCAACCCTGTCAAGTCGTCCCGCTTGATGAAAAGCGAAACGCCCAAAAGGTCAGAGAGGCGTGGAAGCGGCTCTAAAGGTGTCGGCAGGGTTCCCAATCGCACGCGAGGCAACCGATTGAGCCGTTCCCACAACTCTGTCTCCGTCACCACCACTTTGAGCATCCGATTATCCCTCCTTTCCCGCATCGTCTCATGTCAAGTTAGGCAAACTGAATTATAGGGCAAACGAGCGCTACTGAGGCACCAGCAAAAGGACGGTGATGCCTTTGCGGGGCGGCCCAAAGAGACCTCCGAAGGCAAAATGCCATCGTTTCACTTCCTTTCCCCACAGGAGAGGGTCTTTGAGGGCTTCTTGGAGCACAAGCAGGTGGGTCCATTGGGAACGCAATTGGCGCAAAGCAGAGCGGTTTACCATGCGGGCTGGCATCAACTGGTAAACCCGCACATCAGGTCGCTGGCGCAACAACGAAAAAGTTGGATCGGGCGAAAAAGAACCCACTAAGATGACCGAGCCTTTAGGCAAAATTTTGACCAGTTCGTTCGCAAAAGCCGTCACTTCCTGCCGAATGAGTGGCACCGCCTTCACATGGCGAGCGACGACACTCACCTGCCATCCCCACCAACCGAGGGCAAAAGCAAGGAACGCATATCGCAACGATTTTTGCGATGCCTTGTGGACAAAGAAGGTGAGCAAGGCTGAAAGCAGCAGGTAACCGAAAGGCACGAAGACGGAAGGATACCATGCTTCTGCCCCTGTCGTGACGGCGAAATAAAGGGCGGCGAGAAAAAGTGTCAACCAACGCGGCAGAACCCACTTCTCCCGCCAACCAATCCAGAAGCATGCAAGAAGGGGAATGCTCCAAGCCATAGAGTTGGTGGGGATGCCCAAGTAAAAAGTCACCCCCCAAAAAGTGCTGCCAAGCAGCAAACCGAGGTAGTCGGGAAGGGAAACCCGCTTGTGGGCAATGTGAGCGCTCATTTGAGCGCAAAATATTTCCCAAGCCTGTGCCGCATAGAAGAGCCAAGAAGCAACGCCTACGAGGAAGGGCAACGCAAATGCCAAAGTCTTCCGCCACCCAGCCCGCCAAGCGACGATAGCTGAACTTGCCACCCAACACGGTAACGCGACGGGATGGGTGAAGACAGCGATGGCTGCAAGGGTTCCAAGAGCAAAACTGTTAGCCCAACTGGACTGGGGCAAGCAGGCTAAGAAGAGGGCAATGGAAAGAAGCAAACAACCCGTCAAGGCATCGGGACGAGCGAAATTGTTGGCAAATTGAAATCCCAAATCGCTGGCTGTCCACAATATGGCGAGAAGGCTCGCCCACGTTGGCAATTGCGAACGAAGCGCAAGGGCGAAGAGAAGCAGCAGCGAGACGAGACCTATAAGGCGGCTGAACCAACGCACCGAGTTCAATTCAAAACCGAACAATTTTCCCCAAAGGCTCACGGCAAAAGGGTAGACAGGCATTTGCCAGTAGGTTCGCTCACCTGCGCCGGTCAGGATATCGTCCACCAAGTCGTTGCGAAACCCGCGCCCTTCCGCAATGTTCTGTCCCAACCGAACCAACACCACTTCGTCGTGCCAGGGAACTAACCATGCGTCACCGTAAAATCGCAACAAGACCAAAAAAGCAAAGACTATGCTTCCCAGGAGCCATCCCTTGCTCGCGAACATTCACCACCTACCCTCTTTTGTCACATTGCGGCGGGGCGGCGTTTGCCGATGACAGTGGGTTCGGCAGTTTCGGTTTCGTCGGGGAAAATCTTTCCGGGGTTGACAATATTGTCGGGGTCAAAGACGGATTTGATTTTGCGCATGACTGCCAGTTCCTCAGGGGTGAACATAAAGGGCAAGAAGGCGCGCTTCTCCAAGCCGATCCCATGCTCCCCCGTCACCGAGCCACCCACTTCCACACAGCGTTTCAAAATTTCGGCACTCACTTGTAACGCCCGCTCCACTTCTTCGGGCTTGCGCTCATCAAACAAGATGCACGGGTGCAGGTTGCCATCCCCCGCGTGGAAGATGTTGGCAATCCGTAGCCCATACTTTTCACCGACGGCGTAGATAAAGCGCATCATTTCGGGTAATTTGCTTCGGGGAACCATGCCGTCTTGAGTGATGTAACTTGGCGTCAAGCGCCCTAAAGCACCGAAAGCGCGTTTGCGGGCAAACCAAAGTTGGGTTCGTTCCTGCTCCGTTCGGGCAAGAAGGATTTCAATGGCGTTGTTTTTTCGGCAAATTTCCATCACCTGCTCTGCTTGGCGGTCTAACGCCACTTCCAGTCCGTCCAACTCAATGACCAACAAAGCCTGTGTGCCCTCTGGCAGTTGAAGCCCGAAGGCTTCCTTAAGGGCTCTAAGGGCTACATGGTCTACGAATTCGGCAGCCGCGGGCAGAATACCTGCCGCAATGATGTCGGAAACGGTTTGAGCGGCATCGTCCACGCTGGCGAAAGACACGCGCATGGTTCGGTAACTTTGAGGGTTGCGGGTCAGCCGCACCCAGGCTTTGGTCACAATGCCGAAAGTCCCTTCCGAGCCAATAAAAACGCCCCGCAAATCATAGCCGACGCTTTCTTCTGTCCTCCCTCCTAACCAGACCAATTCGCCATCAGGCAAGACGACTTCCACGCCGAGGATGTGATTGGTGGTGACGCCGTATTTGAGGGTGTGCGGACCGCCCGCATTCTCAGCAATGTTGCCTCCAATGGTGGACACCACTTGGCTGGAGGGGTCAGGAGCGAAGTGGTAGCGCCATTGTCTCACTGCTTCGGTGATGTGGATGTTGACGACCCCTGCTTCCACCAAAGCGCATCGGTTGCGAATGTCAATTTCAAGGATGCGATTCATGCGGGTGGTTGCCACAAGGACACCGCCTTGTTCTGCCAAGGCACCTCCTGACAAGCCTGTGCCAGCCCCGCGCGGGACGATGGGCACTTTGTAGCGGCGCAAGGTCTTGACAACTGCAACAACCTCTTCGGCGCTCCGAGGGAACACCACCAAGTCGGGGGTATGCTTGAACACGGAAAGACCATCCGTCTCGTAAACGACCAATTCATTGGGGTCAGCAAGCACCCCTTTGGGACCGACGATGGCTTGCAATTCCTGAACCAATTGTTGGCTGACCATACTTGCTCGCCTCACTTGGAGTTGCTCTGTTGTGTGGCATGAAAATTTTGCCAGAGCCGAGGGGAAGGTGCCAGTGCCAAAGAAAAAAAACGGCGGTGGGACAGAAATTCCCACCGCCGTTGGCTGCGATAGCAACGGTCAAGGGCTCACTTTTTAGCGAAGGCTTCGTCAAAGCGAACTTTGGAGGCTTCAAACTCCCATTCTTTGGCGCGGCGGCAGGCTTCGGCTGCCCCATACTCTCGGTCCATGCCCATGTCCTCCCACTCAACGGACAGAGGACCTTGATAACCGACAGCGTTGAGGGCACGAATGAGTTCAGGGAAGTTGACATCGCCGTGTCCTAAGGAGCGGAAGTCCCAACCGCGCCGGGGGTCACCCCAAGACAACATGGAACCCAGAATGCCAGCGCGCCCGTCACGGCGGACTTTGCAATCTTTCAGGTGCACATGGAAAATGCGGTCACCGAATTCGTAGACGAATTGGACGGGATCAACCCCTTGCCAGACCAAGTGGCTGGGGTCAAGGTTGAAACCGAAGGAGGGGTGATAGTCAATGGCTTCTAAGGCTTTCTTGGCAGTCCAAAAGTCAAAAGCGATTTCGGTTGGGTGAACTTCTAATGCGAACTTGACGCCGAGGCGGTGGAAGTGGTCCAGGATGGGTTTCCATCGGTCGGCGAAATCTTGAAAGCCCTTCTCAATCCAGTCACGGGGTGTGGGAGGGAAGTCGTAAATGAGGTGCCAAACGGATGAACCCGTGAAGCCATTAACAACTGTCACGCCCAAGTTTTTGGCGGCTTCGGCGGTCCGCTTCATCTCTTCTGCTGCCCGTTGGCGCACCCCTTCAGGGTCACCGTCTCCCCATACACGGTCAGGCAAGATGGCTTTGTGGCGCTCATCAATGTTATCGCCCACTGCTTGTCCGACCAAGTGAGCCGCCATTGCCCACATGCCCAAACCGTGCTTTTGGAGGGTGTCGCGGATTTTCTTGCAGTAGTTTTTGTCCTTCGCTGCCTTTTCCACATCAATGTGCTTGCCCCAACATGCCAACTCCAATCCATCGTAGCCCCATTTTTTCGCCTTTCGGGCAATTTCCTCAATGCTCATGTCCGCCCACTGCGCTGTGCATAGCGTGATAGGGCGCGCCATCGCTTCACACCTCCTTGCAAGTTTTTTGCCTTTTCCTTCACGGCTCAGCGATTGTTCGTGGATTCCAAGTGCCCTTTGCGACGGCAGGCACAAAGCCTTCAAGTTCCGCCATGTCAACGCCGACGACTTTCTTCTCTTCAGCGCTCTTGTAAGCCGCCATAAGGAGCGCTGTCGTCCACAAGCCGTCCTCTAAAGTCGTATAGGGCGTTTCGCCCTTCAGGAAACTGACGACCATGTGGCGATCTTCGGCAACATAACCGTAGGCGAAGGCTTCATTGGCGATATAAGGCATGAGCCCTTGCTCTGCATTTTGCTTTTCCACGAGGTCTTCGCCTGCTTCGCCGACGATGTTGCGGCTGAAGAAGACTTGACCATCACTGACGAGGGTGTTCACCTGCATCATGTATTCGGGACCAAGCACTTCAAAGGTCAAGCGCAGACCTGCCCCCACGAAACTCCATGAAGTTGTCGCTTCCACGATAACCAGATTGCCGCTTTTAGTTTCAAAGACGATGCGGGCAGCCGCATAGTCTTCGGCGGGGTGCTTGGTGTAGTCCACTTCCAATTCGTCCTTCCACATCTCCCTGAGTTTGGCAGCATAATAAGGGCGTGTCCACTTGAGGGAAGCGATTTGGGCGTAAACGGTCTTGGGCTTGAGCACAGACATGCGTTGCCCAAGGGGAGTCAAGAGATACCAACCTGCCAAAGCACTGTGGCAGAGCATGTCATTGAGCACACCGCCACCTTGCAAGTCGCCCCGCCAGAACCAAGCCCGATGCGGACCGCTGTGCTCTTCAGCGCAACGGGCAAGGTAGGGTTCACCGGCAATGGCAGCACCACGACGCCAAATTAACTCCTTGCCGCGTGAGACAGCGGGGGCGTAAACTTGGTTCTCCAAGTAGCCGTGCGGGATGCCTGCTTCGGTGACGACTTGGTAAATGCGTTTCGCCTCTGCCAAGTTTCGGGCAAGGGGTTTTTCCACTGCGAAGCCTTTCAGTTGCGCTCGTCCGCTTTTCACCTCGTCAGCCATCGCTTCTGCCAACTCCACGCGGACATAGTTGGGAGCAAGAAGCCAAATGGCTTCCACATTAGGGTCACGAACCATTTCGCGGACATCCTTGTAAATCTTGGGTTCACCGACCCCCAGTTCTTTGCAGAGAGCCGCTACTTCTCCTGCTCGGGCTTCGTTGGGGCTACAAATTGCCACAATGTCGGCGTCGCGAACCCATGCGAAGGCTTGAGCATGAAAGCGTGCCACGAACCCACTGCCGACAAAACCGACACCCAAACCCCGACCCATAACACGCACCTCCAAAGTGCACCAATTTGTTGTGCGTGACATGATGGCAAAAGAGGCAACCGTTCCCCAGCGCCACTCACTTCTTTTTCCCTTTCACCCCTTGCGGGGCTTGGGCTTTCCTTCGCTCTTGGATTTCCGGCAATACTTCCACCGTCACCCACTTGCGTTTTTGAGCCGACCGCTCTATGGCATCCAGAACCCGCTGGCATTGCACGCCGTCGTAGAAGTCAGGCTCAAAGTATTCCTCCCCTGCGACCCCGCGCAAGAAGTCGTAAACGGTGTGGACGAAGGTGTGTTCGTAGCCAATGATGTGTCCCGGGGGCCACCAGGCGGCGATGTATTTGTGGGCGTCTGGTTCGGTGACCATGACTTGATGGAAGCCTTGCACTTCCTGCGGCTCGTCTCGGAAGTAGACTTCCAGTTCGTTCATTCGCTCCAAGTTAAAGACGATACTGCCCTTTTCGCAGTTGATTTCAAAGCGGTTGTAGTTTTTGCGTCCGGGGGCGAAACGGGTTGCTTCAATGTAGCCAAGGGCGCCGTTATCAAAGACGATGATGGCTAAGGAAGCATCGTCCACATCCACTTCGCCCATTTTCTGTCCGGCTTTACCTGCCAAGCCGCCGACTTCCTCTGCGGGTAAGGGGCGCTGCTTGATGAAGGTATGCAGGTAACCGACCACTTCCACAATTTCGCCCACGAGAAACCGCGCTAAATCAATGACATGGGCTGCCAAGTCGCCCAAGGCGCCAGAACCCGCTATCTCTTTTCGGAGCCGCCAAACCAGCGGGAAGTGAGGGTCAACAATCCAGTCCTGCAAGTAAGTGCCGCGAAAGTGAAAGACCTTGCCCATCCGCCCGCTGGCAAGCAATTGTTTTGCCAGTTGCACAGCGGGGGCGCGTCGGTAGTTGAAGCAAACACCGTGGGTAACCCCTGCTTTAACGACGGCTTCCAGCATCCGTTCGGCTTCCCGCAGGTTTCGTGCCAACGGCTTCTCGCAGAAAACATGCTTGCTTTGCCTGGCAGCCTCAATGCTGATAGGGGCGTGAGTGTCGTTGGCGGTGGAAACATCCACGATCTGGATATCTTCCCGACGGACTAACTTGCGCCAGTCCGTCTCGTAAGTTTGCCACCCAAACTTTTCGGCAGCCGCCTTGACTTTTTCCTCACTGCGCCCGCAGATGGCGACCATCTTGGGAATCAATGGTGGGTCAAAGAAATGTTTGACTTGCCGCCACGCATTGCTGTGGGCTTTGCCCATGAAGGCATAACCCACCAAGCCGACACCGACCTCTCGTTGTGCCATGACTGCCACCTCCTCATTTCTCCGTGCCGTCCTTAAACGACACGGTGTATTTCACTTCCGCCCGCTTCCACAACTGCTCCATCAACTCGGGTGCCAACACGACCATTCGCTCCACCAAATAATCTTGACGCACTCGGTCGCGAATTTTCTCAAAGGGGTTGCGCTCGCCCGGCGTCTTGTCCAGCACCCAAACGATGCGATAGGTCATTTGTCCTGCCAGTTTCACCGTCAATGGCGGTAGGATTTCGTTGGGTTTCGCCCGTTGCAAAGGAAGGCGCATCTCTTCGGGAAGTTCCAGATAGGTGAACTCGCCCATCGCACCCGGAATGACGGAACGCTCTTTCGCCAACCGTTCAAACTCATCGGCTAAGCGAGATGCTGGCGTCCGAAGCAATTGGCGGTAAATCTCCTGCGCTTCCGCAAAGGTGGGGACGATGATTTCGCGGATCTGAACCCGTTCGGGGCGATTGTAGCGGAGAAAGTGGCGGGTGTAAAAGTCCCGCAACTCTTTCTCTGTCACCTCCACTCGCTTGCTGACCAACCGCTCTAACAGCAGCAATCGCTTCGCTTCGTCGCGCAAAGTCAAATCGCTCAACTTTCCACGCCCCAACTGCTTGCTCAAGTCCTCTCGTTTTTCCCGCAACTCTTCAAACCGCTTTTGCACTTCCGCCTCGGTAATGACGATGCCTTCTTTCTCGGCTTCCTGTTCCAGCAACCGAAGGGTGATGAGTTGCTTCAAGGTTTCTTCCCCGAAGTCTGCCAGCAAACGGCTTAAAAGTTCCCCTTTCGTGATGGGCGCGCCGTTGACAATAGCCGCAGGCTCTGTTAAGTCCCACAGTTGCCTTTGCTGTTTTCCGAGAGCCCCCACTGCCATTGCACCTAATAGGAAGCCGACGACCCATTGCCACCATCCACGCATACTGGTCACCGCTTTTTATGTTGCCTGCAAAAGTCTTGTTAGTCAAGAGTGCCTGCGGTCGGTGAGTGCGTTAAACTGTGCGGCGGCAACTTTTGAGAAAGGAGGAACGAACCGTGCAAACACTAACGGCGTTCCTGCTGGCGGAGAGAACGGAGCGCGATGCGACGATACTGCCCATCTTGCGCAAAGCGTTAGAGGGCGAACGGCTCCCCTTTGATGACATCGTAGCGTTGCTAAAGAGCCCAGACCTTCTGTCAATGGGCATGGCAGCCAACGAAATCCGCTTCCGCTTGCACCCAGAACCTATCGTCACCTATGTCGTCTCTCGCAACATCAACTACACGAATGTCTGCGTGGACTATTGCAGTTTCTGCGCCTTCTACCGACCGCCGGGGCATAAGGAGGGCTATGTGCTGCCGTTGGAGTCATCCTGCAAAAGGTGCAGGAAGCCGTTGAATTGGGCGCCACGCAAATCTTGATGCAGGGCGGGTTGAACCCCGATTTGCGGCTGGATTGGTATTGCACCACCTTCGCTGCCATTAAAGAACGCTTCCCACAAATTTGGCTCCACTGCCTTTCGCCCGCCGAAATCCTCTACATTGCCGAACTGGAGCGGATGAGTGTTCAGGAGGTGCTGATAAAACTGCGGGAAGCAGGGTTAGGCTCTATTCCCGGCGGGGGTGCTGAGATTTTGAGTGACCGTGTCCGTTACATCATCAGCCGCCTCAAGTGCAGCAAGGATGAATGGCTAATGGTCATGCGCACTGCTCACGAGTTGGGCATTCGCTCTTCAGCGACCATGATGTTCGGGCACATTGAAGAGCCGGAAGACATCGCCGAACATTTTCTCGCCATCCGCCAATTGCAAGACGAAACGGGCGGTTTTACCGCGTTCATCCATTGGTGCTTCCAACCGGGAAACACCCCTTTGGGCAGGCGGGTGAAGGGACATCAGGCGGGCGGACATCCTTACTTGAAACTGACCGCTATTGCGCGATTGGCTCTGGACAATTTCCCGAACATTCAAGCCTCGTGGGTGACGCAAGGGTTGAAAGTGGCGCAAATAGCCCTCTTCTTCGGGGCGAACGATTTCGGCGACACCGTGATTGAGGAAAATGTCACTCGCCTTGCAGGGGCGCGCTATTGGGCGACCATTGACGAAATGCTCCGCGCCATTCGCGAAGCCGGCTTCATCCCCAAAAAACGCAATACCCTTTACGAGTTGCTGGAGTGACAGCACACCCGAAGGCTTAAGCCGTTATGGTCTCTTCTGTTGCCATTTGGGCTCGCATTTCCTCATAAGCCAACTTTGCCAGTGCGCCTGCCATATGGGTGCGGGTTTCTTCGTCGGCGCTCTCCAATTCCCCCGAAAGAAGTGCTTTGAGCCGCCTTTGGCGAATTCGGGTTTCGCTCGCAGGATGTTTTGAACCGTTTGGGGCGTCAAGCCCAAAGAGGTCATCCAACCCCTCCACTCCTGAAGGGATGCCAAACAGACGTGGGGCGCGCTTGCCTGCCTCCCGAAGCAGAGACAAACTTTCCACGACAGGTTTCACTTCTTCACGCTCTTCGCGCACCACTTCTTCCACTTCCGTCGCTGCTTCGCCAGTGGCGTCAGCGGCAATGATGTCTTCTTCCGTTGTCGTGGAACGGGGCATTCGGCGCGCCATCGGCTCTCACCTCCCTCATGCAAAAACGCTGGACACAGCAACGCCCCACCGGAGGGAAAGCCCGCCTGGAGCCATCCCCATTTTTGCACGCTTGACAAAGGTTGTAAACCTCCCTTCGCCCCAAAGGCTACTGTTTGTCGCCTACCTCTACCTTCACCAAACTGCCAGAACCCAAAGCGAGGGGGGAAAGGGAAATGAAGGAGCAACCATTTGCCATCCCGTTGCGAAGAAGCAGGAATACGGCGGTTGTTAACGAAAGTGCGCACGGACTTGCCACCACTCACTGCCAACTTTAGGGTTCGTAAGGGGAAAACGCCATCAATGACTTGTAGTTCGGCAGCAAATTGCCCCTTGCCTTTTGTCTGCCGGTAGATGCCCCCAAAAAGTCCCTGCGAAGAAGGGAAGTTGCAGCACAAGACCGGGGAGAGAAGGGGCAAACTGAAGCAGTCCTGAATGGGCATCGCTGGCAAATCCGCTTGCTGCCACCAGCAAACTCCAACTGGACAAAGCGCGAATGTAGTCGTGCCCGCACTCCACTTCGGCGAACGGATTTCGCTTTTCGCCCGTATAGCGCGCCCGTGTTCCAGTAACAATCCGAAGCGCTTCGTCCACCATCCCGCACCACAGCAACAACGCCGCCACCTCGTATTCCAACCCTGTCCAAACTTCGTCGCAGTAAAGGATAGGACGCTGCGGTCTTCCCCCGTTAGGCCATGTGCAGGTGATAAGCCCACTTTCGTCACCTTCCGCAAACACCCGTTGATGGTGCTTGAGACCTCGCACGCTCTGCCGCCAGTTGTAGCGGAAAATGCTCCACAGTGCGGACTTGACTTTTTCTTCGGGCAACAAATAACCCAAGTCCAACACGAAGGACCACCACTGTCCGAGCAATTGGTCGCTGTGACAGCCTACTCCCCAGCAGTTGTGCTGCTCGTAAACCTCGGGGGAAGCGTTAGGGGCATCGTAGGCGTTGATGAAAAACTCGCCGTTCCAACACCGTTGAACATAGCCTTCCCGACCCTGCTCAAACCGACGGCGACATTCGTCTGCGAGGGGTCGCCATTCTTCGGTGCCCAAAATTTCCGCCATCCGTTCAGTTGCCTTCAACGCCGCCAGATACAGCGTGCCGATAAAGGTATTGCTGCCGAAGGTGTGGATATCGTAGGTGTTGGGTTGTTCGCCCTCAATGACGCCGTCGCCGTCGGGGTCAAAGTGCTCAAAGATGTGACGCATCAACTTGGTGAGATGTGGGAACATTTCTGTCAACCACTTTTTGTCACCGCTCAGGCGAAATTCCCGGTAGGTTTTGAGCAGGCTGCCTAACATCCCGTCCAGCGCGGGGTTGTGCGGTCCGCCGATGCCTCGTTCCCACAGCCGGGGCAAATCTAACGGCAAGACGACACGGTGCGGGATGTAGCCCTTTTCGGGATGCTGTTGCACCTTCCATTCC
>JGI25065J35084_100019_pt1 | contig 22848 bp, 25 predicted proteins | sample Antgeofumaro1A2A_FD_35084 | JGI IMG/M metagenome (IMG submission 35084)
ATTGGGGAAAGTGCTTTTGCAACTCGGCGGAAACTTGGTGCGCTAAATTCGTGCGGCTGTCAAACATCGTCCGCAAAATGCCCAAGATGGTCAAGGCAGGATTGAAAGCCATGCGGATGCGCCGAACCGTGCTCAGCAGATTGCCCAACCCTTCCAAAGCGTAGTATTCGCACTGGAGGGGGATGAGCAAGTAATCGGCGGCGGCAAGGCAATTGACCGTCAAAATGCCCAACGAAGGTGGAGCGTCCAAAACTAAGAAGTCAAATTCGGGCTTGATGGGGACGAGCAAATCCCGAAGGTGTAATGCTCGCTCCTGTTCCCTCTCTTGCGCCAACTCGGCTTCCGCCCCCGCCAGTTCCGTCTCCGAGGGCAAAAGAAACAAGTTGTCAAAAGGTGTGGCGTGAATGGCTTGACGGACATCCACCAATCCGGAGAGGGCATCGTAAAGGTGCGGGTGGGCAGCGCTGCGATGGAAGCCAACTCCCGAAGTGGCGTTGGCTTGTGGGTCGCAATCCACTAACAGCACCTTCCTGCCCAACTCCGCCAGACAAGCGCTCAAGTTGATAGCGGTCGTAGTCTTGCCCACGCCGCCTTTCTGATTGACCACCGCCACGATGACACCCATGCGCCGTCACCGCAAAAAATGATGCAACGCTTCCCCTTCCATCCGCTACCGTCCCACCGTGCAACAATTTTTAAGAGCCCGCAAAACAAGGTGATAACCGCATGCGCGTTCTGGTTGCCGAAGACGAATTTCTGGTGCGCGAGGAAATCAAGGCGTCCTTGCAAGAGTTGGGGCATCTGGTCGTCGGGGAGGCAGCCGATGGGGAGACCGCCTTTCACCTTGCCAAAACCCTTCGCCCCGATGTCGCCGTGCTGGACATCAAAATGCCAGGCAAGGACGGCATTGAGGTGGCGCGGGAGTTGGTCAAGGAAGGCATTTGCGCTGTCGTGCTCTTGACGGCTTACGCTCTGCCCGAATTCGTAGGGCGGGCGCGAGAGGCCGGTGTCTTCGGCTTCTTGACAAAACCTTTTGACCCGAAAGGGCTGGATGCCGCCTTGCAAATCGCCACCGCCCGTTTCCACGATTTCCGCCAGTTGCAAGAGGAAGTGAGCCAGTTGGAGGAAGAGTTAGCGACCCGCAAGTTGGTGGAGCGGGCAAAAGGGCTGCTTATAAAGCACTACGGCTTGAGTGAAGACGAAGCCTACCGATTGCTTCAGCGCCGCAGCATGGAAACCCGAAAGCCCATGCGCGAAGTGGCGGAAGCCGTGTTGATGGCGTTGGAATGGCTGGAAGAGCCAAAAGGGCGAAAGAAGCGGTGAGTTTCCCCGAACGAGGGGGAGGGCTATGCGCATTTTGTTCGTCAGCGAATGCTACCACCCCGTCCGAAACGGTGTTGTCACCGTTGTGGACACCTTGACAGAACAACTGCGACGTCGGGGGCATGAAGTTTTGATTGTCGCCCCACATCACCCGAAGGCAAGGAGAGACCTTGACGGTGTGGTTCGGGTGCCGTCTTTGCCCAACCCTTTCTACCCCGACTATCCCGCTGCCATCCCTTGGGCGCAGGAAGTGCCTCAAATCCTTGACACTTTCAAGCCCGACATCGTCCACACCCACTCCTTCATGTGGTTGTCGCGGTTCGTGCTTAAGAACGCCAAGCGATACGGCATCCCCGTCGTGACGACCTTTCACACCCTTGTTACCGAGTATCTGCACTATGCCCCTTTGCCCCGTTGGATTAGCCGTCCTTTCATCGCCCGTTGGTGCGCTTCCTTCTGCAATGCCTGCCAAGTGGTCATCATCGTGTCTCCTATCGCAGAACCACTGCTGCGCTCCTTTGGAGTCACCACGCCCATTGAGTTCATCCCGACGGGCGTGGATGCGGAGCAATTTGGAAAGGGCGATGGTTTTCGGGTGCGGAAGGAGTTGGGCATTCCCTCAACGGCGAGCGTGCTGCTCTATGTGGGGCGCATCGCTAAAGAGAAGAACATCGCTTTCCTGCTGGAAGCCCTTGCCCCCGTTCTGGCGGAGCGACCCCGAACTTACTTGGTGTTGGTGGGTGAAGGACCGGAAATGGCGGCGATGAAAGCGCAAGCCAAAAACCTTTCCGGCGGCGAGCGCATTTTGTTCGTCGGAAGTCGCCCCCGCAGCGAAATCCCTGACTTTGCCGCTGCTGCCGATCTCTTCGTCTTTGCCTCCACAACGGAGATGCAAGGGTTAGCCGTGACGGAAGCGATGATGGCAGGGTTGGCTGTTGTGGTCGTCGGAGAAGGCGGAATCCAGCACTTTGTCAAGGACGGGGAAGTGGGCTTTGTAGTGCCGTGCGATAAAATTGGCTTCGCCAATGCCGTCCGAACTTTGCTGGACAAACCGCACCTGCGGATGGCGATGGGCGAGCGCGCCCGCACTTATGCGATGCAAACCTTCTCGCTCTCTGTCTGCCTTGACCGCTTGGAGGGCGTTTACCAACGGGTCTTGTCAAAAGCGACCGAGCGAGTTTGAGAGGGAGATGGGAGAGGGTAAACTGCCAACGGCAACCGATGATTGTCGGTGGCGCAAGCATCCCGCTTGTATCACTGAAAAGGGCAACCGAGACGGTTGCTCTACCGTTTTTCGGGGGTGTTTGCTGACTTGGTGACTTTTTGTCAACACTGCGGCAACGCCATAAGGGATGGGGTGGAGCAGTGCACTCATTGCGGGGCGCGACTTAACAATGGGGCTTCTTCCCTTTCTCCCTTGCCCCCTTCCGAGCCCGCCAACCAATTGCCGCCAACAACCCCCGAAGAGTTGCTCACGCAGGCGATGAAGTTGGCAGACCAGGAGGCTTACGACGATGCGATTTTGTTTTGCCGCCGCGCTATCCATTTGAAACCCGACTTCGCCCCCGCCTATGCTTTTTTGGGCGAGATGTATGAGCGGGTTGGGGAGTGGACGAAAGCGTTGGATGCCTTTGAGAAAGCGTTAGCGCTGGACAAAAACTACGAGCCTGCCAAGTTGGGCAAGGAGCGATTGTTGAAATCGCCTCCCCCTCAACCTGCCGAGGCGACTGTCGCAGAAATGAAAAGTCGTTGGATTTGGGCAGGGCATCCGCTTCCGTTGCTAGGGGCGACAGCGTTAGTCGTCGGGTTGCTGTTTGCGGTTCGGATGGTGGTTCCGCCCGTTCCGAAAGGTGCTCCCACAGTTTCGCCCCCGCCCATTACCTTAGCCCCCTCCCTGCATCCCCCAACGCCTCCGGCGACAGTGCCGCCCATGCCCGCTCCCGTTAAAGCCGCCATCAAGCGCGGGATGGAGGCTTTAAACGCCAACAAACACGACGAAGCCATCCGCTGGTTTGAGCGAGCGCTTGAGTTAGACCCGAACAACAACGAAGCCCACAGTTGGCTCCTCATCGCCCGTGCGATGAAGGAAGAAGCGCAACAACGCCCAACGTCCCCCATCATAGCGGCTCGCCCTACTCCCGCACCTTTGCCCGTGTTGCCGCGCCCATCGCCGCAGGCCCATGAGGCTTCCAAAGAACCGAGCGCACCAACCAGCCGTTCTTCGCCCGAACGGACTTCCCCCGTTCCCCAACAGTGGCGATCTCAACAACCGCAAGGATCCCAGCCCCCGCAACCATCGTCAACGCCTCCATGGGGCTGGCAACCACAATGGACACCACCGATTCCGATGATGCCGCAAGGAGTACCCGCCAACCCACCAACGATACCCACGCAACCCGCAAACCCGACAACTGTGCCTGTGCCCACGCGTGAGCAGCCGTCCGCTCCCGCATCCAGTCAAGTCCCAACAATCCCGCCGCCCCCGCCCAGTCCTGAAGAGTTGGAACGGCAAGCGGCACAGAAGATTTACGAAGGCGACTTGACAGGAGCGGTGGAACTTTACCGTGCCCTTCTGGCGCGCGGGGTGAGTGTTGACCGAGAGGGCTACATTCGCCAGCAATTGGCGTTGGCATTGCAGCAGCTTAGCCGCTACGGAGAAGGCGCCGATGAGTATGAGCGGGCTATCGCTGCCTATCGGCGTCAAATAGAACGGGGCATCAATGTCCCCGCCGCCCAACGCGGGATTGACGCTTGCCAACGGGGATTGGAAATTTGCCGACGGATGGCGACGAGGTGACAACCTTTGCGACGGACACTTTCGCTCCTTTGGGCACTTCTCTTTGCCCTTTCCGCTGCGGCGCAAACGGCTCCTCTCTTGCTGCTCCCGCCACCCCTTCCGCCTGTGAGCGCAGAGGCGCAAGAGACCTTGACAAAGGCTCTGCCGCTCGTTTGGCAGAAAGTTTTCGGCAAGTGGACGGTGGTGACTTTTCACCGTGAGTCGCCGTCCTTGCAGCGAGCGAAACGGGAGGGCAAATTGCCTCCTGAAGCCTTAACAAAACCTTACGAGCATGCGGAACGATTGTGTGCTATTGAGGGCGCTAAAGCCGCTTTGTGGGTGCGGGTGACCCGTGCCGACGGGGAAATGCCCCAAGCCCTTGAGGTGCGCTTGCTCGTGCCTTTTGATGCTCGTTTTGAAACGGACTTGACGGAAATGCCCGTAACCGAGGAAGAGCGAAAACGGCTCCGACCCTTCTCGCCCCGCCCCCCTGCTCCCGAATGGGTGCTCGCCCTTCGGTTGGGACAGTGGCTGCAAGAGACTTTGACGAAACCGTCGGAAACGGGAGCAGCGCCATCTGAAGAGACGCCAAGCGATTTGAAAGGTGTGGAAGCGCTGCTGAAAGAGGGCAAGTGGGATGAAGCCGTTCTCGCTTTGAGCCGTTTGATTGCCGAAACGCCCACTGACCCAGCGCTCTATCTGCGGCTCGGTCAGGTTTACGAGGGGCGAGGGCGTTGGCAAGATGCGCTGCTGGAATACCGACGCGCCGTGCAATTGCAGCCAGACTTGTGGGAAGCGTGGAAGGGCATCGCTCGCACCGCACGGGAACTCAATCGGAACGAGATGGTTTTAGAGGCGGTGCGCCAATTGCGTAAAGCCCCTGAAGTGGAGCCGTATTTCCTGTTGCTCGGCTCGCGAGCCGCTACTTCGCTGGCGGAAGCGGCAATTCGGCGCGGGCGTGACCGAGAAGCGGAAACCTTCCGAAAGGAAGCCATTGAGTTGGATGCAGCCCTTTTGCCCTTGAGCGATGAGCCCATGACACTTCTGGAAGTCGCTGAGCGGCTGTTGGCGCATGGGCGTCCCAGTTTGGCGGAGAAGGCACTGATCAAACTCCTTCCGAAGTTGCCTGCCAACGGGAGCCTTCAGGAGCGAGTGCTGCGGCTAACGGGCACTCTCAAGCAGTTTGACCTTTCCTACCAGGTCTTGACAGAAACGGCAAAAACCCAACCATCCCTTTCCCTCGGCACAGCGTCATTCCGCATTGCCCTTGCGGCAATGGACACACAAGCCGTTCGGCTTTTTGAGCGCGTTCGTGACGACCTTTCTGCCTTTGACGCTTTGAAGTTGAGCAAAGACGATTTGTTGGCTCGGCTGCAAAAAGTAAACGCTGATGCAGAACAACTGATGCGCACTGCCCATGCCTTAAAGCCGCCTTCCCCTTTTAGCCGCACCTACGACCGTCGGTTGCTCAGTTACGAGTTGTTCCTGCAAGCCACCACCTTGCTGCTCCAATGGGTGGAGCAGCCCGACGACTTGACAAGACGGCGCGCTGTCGTGCTCTTTGAGTTCTCCCGCACCGAGTTGGAGCAAGTTTGGAGTGAAGAGCGGCGATTGCGGTAACGCCTTCCCCTAGGGGCGGCAAAATTTTTTTCGGGTGATGCCCATGAACCCGATGGAGACGCTTGGTAAGTTCCTGCTTGGACTTGGCACTCTCTTCCTGCTCGTTGGTGGGTTGCTATGGCTGGCAGGCAAAACGGGGCTGAGTTGGAAGCCCCTGCCCGGCGATATCGTCGTTCGCCGAGATGGCTTCACTTTCATCGCCCCCATCACTACCAGTTTGCTCCTCAGCGCCCTCTTGACACTGTTACTTTGGCTACTGAGCATGGCGCGACGGTGAGCAAAATCACTGCCGACAAAAGGTCGGCGGCTGTGAAAACAAAGCAGGCTTCGTTCAGCAGACCCCGACTTCAGTCGGGGACAACGCCATCGGAGTGAACTTGGGTGACGGAAGCGGTGCGGTTGGAAGAGTTGGACTATACACTGCCGCCTGAATTGATTGCACAAGAGCCGATAGAGCCCCGCGACCACGCCCGCTTGCTGGTGCTGGATCGGGCAACGGGGCAGATGGAGCATCGGCGTTTCTACGAGCTCAGCGATTACTTGCAGCCGGGGGACGTGCTGGTCATCAACGACACGAAGGTTATTCGCGCCCGATTGAAGGGACTTCGTCCCGAAACGGGTGGGAAGGTGGAAGTTTTGCTGTTGCGTCCCGATGAGGAGGACCCGCACCTTTGGCGCGTTCTCATAAAGCCTAGCAAGCGGGCAAAGGTGGGACTGAGGCTGCGGTTCGGCGAACCGCCTGACCAAGTGGAAGCGGAAGTGCAAGAGCGGTTAGCAGATGGCTCTTATCGTCTTCGCTTTGACCGCCCGCGAGGTGAGTTGCTGATGCTACTGGACAAAATCGGCGAAGTGCCTTTGCCGCCCTACATCAAAACCAAGTTGACCGATGACCGACCGTACCAAACCGTCTACGCCCGAGAGCCGGGCTCGGTCGCAGCGCCGACGGCAGGATTGCACTTTACGGAACGCCTGTTGAACGAGTTGCGAGCGAAAGGGGTTCAAATCGCCCCCATCACCTTGCATGTCGGCTGGGCGACCTTCAAGCCGATCACGAGCGAAATCGTTGAGCAGCACCAAATCGGCGAAGAGTTCTATCGCGTCCCGAAAGAGAGCGCTGAAATCATCAATGCCGCATGGGAGCGGGGTAAGAAGGTCGTTGCCGTCGGCACCACTTCCGTGCGGACTTTAGAGACAGTGGCAGTGAACTACCATCGTATAGAACCGCGGGAAGGTTGGACGGAACTGTTCATTACCGTCCAGCACACCTTTAAAGCCGTTGACGCCCTTATCACTAACTTCCACCTGCCTAAATCGTCCAACCTACTGTTGGTAGCGGCTTTTTGCGGCGGGATGGAGAAATTACGCCCCACTTATGAGGAAGCCGTTCGGCTGCGTTACCGCTTCTACAGTTTCGGCGACGCCATGCTGATTTTGTAAGGGCGAGGAGGCGACCAACTTGGCGAAATTGGTGCGGTTCGGCGTGGCAATGGAAGATGCCTTGTTGGTGCAATTTGACCGCTACATCCGCCGGAAAGGCTATCGCAACCGCTCCGAAGCCATCCGCGATTTGGTGCGAAACGCAATGGTGCAGGAAGCGTGGGAGCAAGAAAAGGGTGAGGTCATCGCCGCTATCGCCTTCGTTTACGACCACGAAAAGCGAGGGCTTTCCGACCGATTGACAGATATCCAACACCAAGCCATCCCCATGATTGTCTCTTCGCTCCATGTTCACCTTGACGAGCACCACTGCTTGGAAGTTGTCGTGCTGCGGGGCAAAGCGACTGCCATCCGCAAATTAGCATCAGCGATATTGGCGCTCAAGGGCGTCTTGCATGGCGGCACCATCGCAACAGGCATCCCTTTGAGGGAACAGGAGGCATGGGGAAGCGGGGAAGCGGGAAAGCGGGGAAACAGAGACACGGAGAAGCGGAGAAACGGGGCAAGGTGCTTAACGCCTTGTCGCCGATGACTGAAAGGAGGCTGAGTTGGATGGTTCGGTGGATGACAGTCTTGACAATTTTGGCACTTTTTGCCGCAACCCTTTCCGCCCAAACACTTACCCTTAAAGAGCAGCGGGAAGGTTTCATGCCGCTCTTCAACGGGCGCGATTTAGACGGTTGGGACATCATCGGCGACGCCGACGCATGGCAAGTCAGGGATGGCGTCATTGTTTGCACGGGAAAAGGAAGCGGTTGGCTCAAAACGAGGTGGGAGTTTGACGATTTTATTTTTCGCGTGGAATGGCGCATCCGAAAGGGTGGCAACAGCGGGGTCTTCTTCCGCGCCTTGCCTGTTGCCGATCCTTGGGCGAACGGGTTTGAGGTGCAAATTTTGGATGACGGCGGGCAAATCGGTCCGACCAATTGCGGTGCGCTCTATGGGCTCGCTGCCCCGAAAGCCAACCCTGTCAAGTCAGGCGAGTGGAACAGTTACGAAATTCGCGCCCTCGGCAACCGGGTGCAGGTTTTCTTCAATGGCGTGTTGGTGCACGATGTGGACTTGAGCCCTCATCCCGAAATGGCAAAGCGCCCCAAGCGCGGCTACATCGGGCTGCAAAATCACGGCGACTATGTGGAGTTTCGGAACCCGTGCATCATGGAAATCGGATTCCGATGGCTGTTCAACGGCAAGGAGTTGTCTGCATGGCAAACGGAAGGGGCAGGGGAGTGGAAGATTTTGCCCGACGGCGTTTTGCACTACACGGGCAAAGGCACGCACCTTTGGACGAAGGAGAGTTTCCGAAATTTTGTCCTGCGCCTGGAATGGCGAATTGAGAAAGGGGGCGATAGCGGCATCTACCTGCGCGGCGACAAAGCGGGACGGGCACAAGTCAACATTTGGGAGCACCCAATGGGTTCTGGACAAATCTGGGGCTATAACATTTCGCCGAAAAAACGCATGGATAGACCGACGGGCGAGTGGAACTACATGGAAATCTTCATGGTGGGCAACAGGGTAAGCGTGTGGCTTAATGGCGAGTGGGTCATTGAGGATGCCGAACTGCCCGGCGTCGCTGAAGAAGGTCCCATCGCCTTGCAGCATCACGGCACACCTTTGTGGTTCCGTAACATCCGCATCAAAGTGCTGCCGTGACGGTCAACCCACCCAACCGAGGCTGTGCAACAGGAGCAACAACTGTTTCGCTAAGAACCCGCTGAGGAAAGCGAAGGGGAAAATGAAGCCTGCCATGACAATCGCAGCCCGAAAGCCGTGTTCCCGCACCATCATCAGGAACTGGGCAATGCATGGGACAAACAGAGTGAGGATGATAGCGGTCGCCACCAAGTCAATCCCACCGATGACGCCTTTCTCCACCATGTCTAGCAACCCTGCCGCCCCGTAGTCGCGGCGGAAGAAGCCAAACAAAATGACCGTCGCCATCTCCTTCGGCAACCCGACCCATTGAACGGGATAGGCAAGGGCAGCGATAATCAGGTCAAACAGGTGCGTTATGCGCCCCACCCAAATGAGCACACTGGCGACCACAAACAACGGTGTCACTTCCAACAGATACCATTGCAGCCGCGTCCAAGTCTTGACAAGAACATTCTCCCATCGTGGCAGGCGTAAGGGTACAACCTCCATGTAGAACTTCGGCGGTTCTCCGGGCAACAGGCGCGCTGTTAAGTAGCCGACGAGCAGAAAGATGGCAAACACGAACAATGCCCAAATAGTGACACCGCCTTTGACTCTCGTTACTGTCGCCATCATGACCCCCAATTGTGCTGAGCAAGGAACTGCTAGCGCCAACAGCAAGGTGGCGATCAGTCGCTCGCGGCGTGATTCCAAAATTCGGGTGACCATCGTTGCCATCGTGTCGCACCCAAAGCCCAAGACCATCGGGATGACCGCTCGCCCCGAGAGCCCAATGCGCTTAAAGAGCCGGTCTAAAAGCAGCGCTAAGCGAGGGAAATAGCCGCTGTCTTCTACCAGCGAGAACACGAGGAAAAACGCCGTCACGATGGGAAGGAGGAGCGCAAAGGCGTAGCGGATGCCGAGGGTGAAAATGCCGTAGTCGCCCACGAACAAATCTCGCAACCATGCCCAAGGGATGAGCCACTCAAAGAACCGAACAAGAGGCGGAAGCAGGTAAGTGCCGAAAACGGTGTCTTCCAGAAACGCTACTGCCGTGCCGGCAGCAAAGACCCCGACGAACTGATAGAAGCCAAAGTAAAGCAGCGCTGCCAGAAAGAGAGTGCCAAAGAGGGGATGAACGAGTAACTCGCTCAATCGGTTGGCAAAGGTGAAGGGCTTGACTTCCTTTTTGGTCACCACTTTCTCAGCAACTAACTCTGCAAAGCGCTGCCTTACGGTGGTGATGCGATACAAGGGGCTTCGCTCCCCACTCCCTTGGGCTTTAAGCAAGATTGCCTTTATAGCGGCAAAAGTTGCTTCCCCTTCTCGCTCCGCCACTAAGGCTTCTATCTCCGAATCACCTTGGAGCAGCAACAAAGCGATGGCGCGTTTGCTCAGTCCGTAATCAGCCCGCAGCCGCCGCACGATTTGCGCAATGGTTTCTTCTAACTTCCCTTCGTAGCGAATCAAGGATGGTGCCNNNAGCGACGGCATGGATGACCCTCCTCAACTCGGGGATGCCTTCNCCTGTCGTAGCCACAACGGGCACGACAGGCACGCACAGGATGTCCATCAGCAACTCTCTGTCCACTTCCACACCGGCTTTCGTGGCTTCGTCCATCATGTTGAGCGCCAACACAACGGGCAATTCGGCTTCAATGAGTTGCACCGTCAAAAAAAGCATGCGCTTCAAGTTTTTGGCATCTACGACATGGACGACCACATCAGGGCACTCCTCCAACAACAGCCGACGAGCCACTCGCTCTTCGTCAGAGCCGGGCAGCAACGAATACATGCCCGGCGTGTCCACGAATTCGTAGAGGACGTCTTCAATGAAAGCCCTCCCCCGAAACACTTCCACCGTCGTGCCCGGGTAGTTGGAGACGGTGACATACAGTCCTGTCAAGCGGTTGAAAATCAAACTCTTGCCCACATTGGGGCTCCCGACGAGGGCAACGCGTTTTTGGGGAGACGCCTCCAACGGGCGCTGCCGCACCTTGCTCCACCACCCCGCTATCCGAGCCCCTAACGAGCGGTAGCGGCTTGTCTTCTCGGTTTGTGACATGCTTGCAACCTCTCCTTTTTTGCTGTGTCGTTTGCTTTTGTGCGGCTACCCTACAAGGAGCGGCGCTCATTAAGGTGACGAAAATCGCCCCTAAAAAGTTAGCCTCGCCGATGGCTGACGAAGTTACGGAAAGGGAAGCGGCACAAATAAAAGCGCAAAGGCAAGTCTTTCGCTGCCGCCACCTTTATGCGGGGCGTGACGGCAATGTCTTCTTCCGAAAAATGGAGTGGTTCCTGGGGTTCAGCGGCAAAAAGGCACTCCCCTACCGTCATGTCCCACCCGTCCAAAGTCAAGTCAATCGCCATCGCCTTGCAAAGTTTGCCAGGACCGGTGGCAGGCAGTGGGTCTTTTTTAGCCAACCGCTCCCACATTAAAGCGACACCTTCAATAGGCATGAGGGCACGAATGAGCACCGCACTCGGCACATTCTCCGGCTCCGTTACCGCATTCAAGCAGTGGACTTGATGGATGCGGTAGACATAAGCGTGACCGGGTGGACCGAACATGCTTTTATTGCGGTTCGTTTTGCCCCGATAAGCATGGTTGGCAGGGTCGCCCTCCGCCAAATAGGCTTCCGTCTCTACGATGATGCCAGCGGCAATCCCTTCTGCCGTCTCCCGCACCAACACCTTGCCCAACAATTCCTTCGCCACAACGACAGGGTCGCGGTCGTAGAACTCACGAGGCAGCACCCTTCGCCACACCATAAACACCACCGTCTGCCAAGGTGACGTTGCGCCACAATGGACTGACAGCAGGCGAAACGAAAAATGAAGCAAAAGTTTGCCCAATGCTATGCGCCAACGAGGTGAGGGGAATGGTGGAACTGACGGTTCGCACAAGCCAGCGGGAAGAGTTAGTGGACATTACTGAGCAAGTGCAAAGCGTAGTGATGCGTTCGGGCGTCCGGAACGGAATTTGCTGGCTCTTCGTGCCCCACACGACGGCTGCCCTCACGGTCAACGAGAACGCTGACCCGTCTGTGAAGGTGGACATCTTGGAGCAACTGCGACGCCTCCTTCCACCCAACTTGGCTTACCATCACACGGAAGGTAACGCGGACGCCCACATCAAAGCGGTGTTGGTAGGCAACAGTTTAGCCGTGCCCATCGTCAACGGTCGGCTCCGCTTGGGCACATGGCAAGGCGTCTTCTTCTGCGAATTTGACGGTCCGCGCACCCGTCGCGTTTGGGTGGAAATCACCGAAGGGCGGACTTAAAGCACCAACTCCTAAACCTCGCTTTTGCGACGCCTTCGGCAAAGTCCACCCTCACATTGTTGCCCGTGCCAAAATGCAAAAGGCGTTGAATGACTGAGTGCGAAAGGAGGCGGTTGTTGTGGCGACCATTTACTACGATGCGGATGTGCGTTGGGAGCCACTGCAGGGCAAAGTGGTGGCAGTGTTGGGGTATGGAAGTCAAGGGCATGCTCACGCCCAAAACTTGCACGACAGCGGTATCAAGGTCGTGGTTGGCTTGCGGAAGGGCAGCAAAAGTTGGGAGCGGGTAAAGGCGGATGGTTTAGAGCCCGCCCTCATTGAAGAAGCCGTCGCCAAAGCTGACCTTATCGCTTTCATGACCCCTGATACGGAGATGCCGACCATGTATCGGGAGAGCGTTGCCCCACATTTGCGCGAAGGACAAGCCTTGCTTTTCGCTCACGGCTTCAACATTCACTATCGCCAAATCGTCCCGCCCCCCACAGTGGATGTCGTGATGGTAGCGCCGAAAGGTCCGGGCAACTTGGTGCGGCAGATGTATGTTGAAGGGAAGGGCGTTCCGGCTCTTATCGCCGTCCACCAAGACTACACGGGCAATGCCAAGCAAATCGCCCTCGCCTATGCGAAAGCGCTGGGCGCCACTAAAGCCGGCGTCATTGAGACCACCTTCGCCGAAGAGACGGAGACGGATTTGTTCGGCGAGCAATGCGTTTTGTGCGGGGGCGTAACGGAGTTGATTAAAGCGGGCTTTGAAACGCTGGTGAACGCTGGCTACCAACCGGAAGTCGCCTACTTTGAGTGCCTGCACGAACTGAAACTCATCGTTGACCTCATCTACTCGCAAGGCATCACAGGCATGCGCAAGTGGATTAGCGACACTGCAAAGTATGGCGATGTGACGCGCGGGCGCCGCGTCATCAACGAATCGGTGCGTCAAGCCATGCGGGAAATTTTGGAAGAAATCCAGAGCGGTCAGTTCGCCCGCGAGTGGATTTTGGAAAACCAAGCGGGACGACCCGTCTTTTACGCCGAGTTGGAACGCCAAAGCAAGCACCTTATTGAGCGAGTGGGTGAGACACTGCGGGCAATGATGCCTTGGCTGAAACCACAAGAGCGTTAATGCGGATAGGCTTGACGAAAGGCAGGTGAGCCGATTTGCCGCGTGTGTTAGAAGGGCAATTGACGGCTCAAGGGCTTCAGTTCGCTATTGCTGTAAGCCGCTTCAACAGTTTGGTCACAACCCGCTTGTTGGACGGCGCCCTGGATGCCTTGCGGCGGCACGGCGCTTCCGAAGACGCTATTACCGTTGCTTGGGTGCCCGGCTCTTTTGAACTGCCACTTATCGCCAAACAGTTCGCCCAAAGCGGTCGCTACGATTCCGTGATTTGTCTCGGCTGCATCCTTCGCGGCGATACGCCCCACTTTGAGTATGTCGCCAGCGAAACAGCGAAAGGCATTGCGCAAGTTGCCCTTGACACGGGTGTGCCCGTTGTTTTCGGCGTCGTCACTGCGGACAATCTGGAGCAAGCATTAGAGCGCGCTGGCGGAAAAGCGGGCAATCGCGGATTTGATGCTGCCATGACGGCAATGGAAATAGCGAACTTGCTGAAAACCTTTAGGGCTGAACTGTAGCGTCGCCTGTCTTCCGCCTCTTACCGACTTTCTCCTGCCCGCATCACCGTGAGGATCACAGGACAACCAGCGAAGAAAAAGGGCGTGGGGCAATGGGGTTCTAAACGGGCTTTTGTCCTGTAGGTTAACGCATCGGGCATTGACAAGGCGATGCCCCACATTTCGGGCATCCGCTCACGTAGCGCTGAGCGGCTTCCTCTATGTCCACGCCGGCTAAGTTCGCCACGCTCAAAAGCCACGCCAGCACGTCGGAGAACTCCACCTGCAAGGCATAAAGGTCGCGTCGGTCGGTTTTCAACAGCCGCGCCAGTTCGCCCACTTCCTCCACGAACCAAAGGAAAGTCCGCTCCAGTCCGCGCGCCGCATCGCGGTCAAAATAAGTGCGCCGAATTTGCTCCTGCAACTTGCGCAAAGTCACCGACCGTTTCCTCCTTTCGCAAAGTCCTGGAGCCGAAAGGCGACAATCACAGCAGGTGGCAGCGCTGTAAAATTGTTGGCGCACCGAGGCGAATTGACAAGGGGGAGAAATACCGAAGGCAAGGTGATGGCGATGAAGGGCGTAGCAATCGTGCAGCATGGTGGCATTGACGGGTTGAGGCATATGGACTTGCCCGACCCACAGCCGGGAGCGGGCGAAGCGGTCATTAAAGTCCGAGCCTGCGCCCTCAACCATTTGGATGTCTGGTTGCGCATCGGCATCCCCGCTTATCCCCTCCCTTTGCCCCATGTCCCCGGCAGCGATGTTGCCGGAGAAGTCGTCGCCGTCGGGGAAGGGGTCACCAATGTGCGAGTGGGCGACAAAGTGATTGTCAACCCCAACTTGACCTGTGGCGAATGCGAATGGTGTCGGAAGGGTGAAGATAGTTTGTGTCAATCCTTCGGCATCTTCGGCGCTAAATGCTGGGGTGGCTATGCCGAGTATGCCAAAGTGCCTGCCCGCAACCTCCTCCCAATGCCTGCCAACTTGACTTTTGAAGAAGCCGCCGCTTTCCCCCTGACCTTCCTGACGGCATGGCATATGCTCATCACCCGTGCCTGTTTGAAGCCGGGCGAACGGGTTCTCGTTGTCGCTGCTTCAAGCGGTGTTGGAGTCGCCGCCGTGCAAATTGCTAAGTTGGCAGGGGCTTTCGTCATCGCAACGGCCGGAACGGACGAAAAGTGCGAAAAAGCGAAAGCCATCGGTGCCGATGCCGTCATCAACCACTCCCGTGAAAACATTGCCGAACGTGTGAAGGAGTTGACCGACGGTCGGGGTGTGGATGTCGTCGTGGAGCATGTCGGTCCTTTGGTGTTTGAACAGTGCCTTTTAGCGTTGGCAAAAGGGGGACGGCTTATCACCTGCGGCGCCACGACGGGACCAAGCGCCAGTTTTGACATCCGCTTCCTTTTCAGCCGCCAACTTTCCATCATCGGCTCCATGATGGGACGAACCAGCGAACTTTTGACCATCCTTTTTCTCGTGGGCGAAGGCAAACTCAAGCCCATCATTGACCGCACCTTCCCCCTCGCCGAAGCAGCGAAAGCCCACGAAGTTCTGGAGAGCCGAAACTTCTTCGGAAAGTTGGTGTTGGTGGTCTGAGACCAAGTGGCAACGCTGCCCTCGGCAAGTGAATATTGTCAAGGGGGCGGTTTTGGTTGACGGAACGGTGGGCAACTGTCTTGGCAGCGCTGGCGTTGGTTATTGTCTTCGCCACCGCCCATCCTGTTCTTGACCCTGACATGTGGTGGCACCTTGCGGTCGGCGACGCTATCCTGCGCCACCAATCCGTCCGCTTTGCCGACCCCCTCTCCTTCACCCACACCGCTGTTTGGGTAAATGCCCAATGGCTCTCTGAAAGCCTCTTTGCCGCTCTTTGCCGACTTGTCGGACTAACTGGCTTGGAGTTGCTCGCTTTGGTGGTGAAGGTTACTGCCTTCCTTTTCGTCTTCGCCGCAATGGAAGCACCCCCCTTGACACGCGTTTGGGTGACCTTTCTGTTCGCCTTCGGCGCACTGCCCGTTATGGGTGGTGTCCGCCCGCAACTGTTCAGTTTCCTCCTTCTCGCCCTCCTCGCCTTCTGGCTGCATCGGCAACGCTCGCTCCGACAGGAAAAGGTCTCTCCCGCTACTTATCTTTTGGTGCCCTCTCTTTTCGCTCTTTGGGCAAACCTCCACTCCTTCTACCCTCTCGCCTTCACCTTGCTCTTCTTGACAGTTATTGCCGATTGGTGGAACGAGGGGATGGGATGGCAACCTGTTTTGGGAGTCCGATGGCGAAGACAAATGGGTTTGCTCCTTGCCCTTTGCGCCCTCGCCACGACCGTTACGCCCTTCGGGTGGCACAGTGTCAAGCAGGTTCTGGTCAACATTGTCCAGAGCAGTAAGTTGCCCATTGAAGAGTGGCAACCTGCCCTTTTTCTGCGCCATCCGATGGTGATGATTTGGGCAGGTTTGCTGCTCCTTTGGATTGCTTGTCTTGCGTGGTCACCGAAGCGGGCGGATGCGTGGGAAATGCTTTGGGGGGCTTTCGCCACCGTGAGCGCCCTCACGGGGGTTCGGATGCTTGCTGTATGGTGCTTGCTCATGGCGCCTTTTGTCGGGGCGCATCTTGGGCGTTGGCTGGCGAATTTGCCTTCCCGTCAAGAGACGCCCCGCTGGCTTCCCGTTGCCACCCTCGCTTTGTGCGCCTTATTAGCAGGCTTCTTGATAGCGGCGAAATTTTCGCCCCCAGAATTTAGAAAGCGCGAAAGAACCGAATATCCCCTCCAAGCCACCGCATGGCTCTTTCAGCGAAAATTGCTCGGCAATTGCCTGACCCGTTACGACTGGGGTGGCTATGTGGCGTGGCGCTTAAAAGGACGAGTGCGGGTGTTCGTGGACGGGCGCGCCGACTTTTACCCCTTGACAATCATGCGGGACTTCCTCACCGCCTATTTCGGAAAGGCGAAGTGGCGGGACGTGTTAGACCGATACAAGGTCACTTTGGTGTTGGTTCCTCCCGATGCGCCCCTCGCAAATTTGCTCGCCTTGACAGAAGGGTGGCGGCTTCTTTACCGCGATCGCCAAGCGGTTATTTTCCAGCGGGTGATGACGGTTTCTCCGCTACACCCACCAACGAAACCCCGAAAGGAAGTCGCAGGAAAGGCAGAATGGTGGCTTCCCCTCGCAGAAGGGCAATGAGTAGCCGATTGAGGAAATCCGGCAACTCAATGAGCGCTGTCGCTGGTGCCTTTCCCCGCATCAGCCAATTTTGTCCCTTGCGGAACACAAAGACGGCAGGCATAAGCAGGCAAATGGCATAACTAAGTTGGCGGACGGCAAAACCGGCTTGCCCCACTTTGCGAAACAAATCGCTGTAAAGGTAGCGGCGCCGGTGGGCTAAAGCGATATCGTGGACGCTCCACAAACTCATGAAGGCAGGCACCGTGAAGACCATCGCTCCGCCGGGCTTGAGCACCCGCCAAATTTCCCGCAACGCCCTTTCGTCGTCGTCCAAATGCTCCAGCACATCCAGCACTGCCACTAAGTCAAAGCGCTCGTTCGCAAAAGGCAGAGAGTGACCGTCTCCTTGAACAAGTGCCTTTATCCCACGCTGGCGAGCGAATTGCAAGGCGACTTCCGAAGGGTCTAACCCCACCACCATCCCCCACCGTCGCAGCAGAGCAAACGAACCACCTGTCCCGCACCCCAAATCCAAGATGAGGGCAGGGTTAGAGCAGGGACGCCAAAACCGCAAAGCCAAGGCGCGCACAATGTAACGCCGCCCCACAAACCACCAGTAACGGTCTTCCAAGCGAGCCATCTTCCTCAGTTCCGCTTCAGTCACGCTGAAACCTCCTTCACTTCTCCGTTCTGAAGGCGTACCCCCAACGGCTTGTTGAGCGGGACTTGACAGTGCTTCCAGTTACCTCAAGCAAGTGGGCTGTGTCAAAGTGTAGCAACGGTGATGGCTATGCCGCCAATCATCGGCATTACTTGCTCTTTGCGGCAGCGCGAAAGCGATTGGGTCCATGAGTTGCAAGACCGCTATGTGCGAGCAATCCGACAGGCGGGTGGCATGCCCTTACTTCTGCCGCGTCTTGACGACGATGCTGTTCCCGATTTGGTGGGGAAATTGGACGGGTTAGTGGTCAGTGGGGGGGCGAGATATCCCGCCAGAGTTTTACGGAGCAACGCCACACCCCGCCATCGACACCGATGATGCTATGCGGGAGCGGGTGAAGTTTGAAGTCGCACTGGTTCGGGCAATGGCAGAAGCGGGGAAACCTGTTTTGGGCATTTGTCACGGTTGTCAATTGCTCAATGTCGCCTTCGGTGGGACGCTTCTTCAAGACATTCCGACCCAATGGGTTTCGCCACAAGGCACGCCGCCCCTTGCCCACCGATTGCCCGAACGCCCGTGGTTTTCGGAGCACCCTGTGGAAGTGATGACGGGTTCTCTGCTTTGGGAGTGGGTCAAATCCCACCAATTTGTGGTCAAGAGCGCCCATCATCAAGCCATCGCCCACCTGGGGCAAGGATTGCGAGTAGTGGCGTGGGCACCGGATGGCATCGTGGAAGCCATTGAAGCCACCGACGGTAAATTCCTCCTCGGCGTCCAATGGCATCCCGAAGCCCAACTGGACGCCCCCCATGCCCAACACCTTTTCACCGCCTTCGTGCAAGCATGTCAAAACTTTGCCCAAAGGCGTCACAACTTGGGTTAGCCTGGGCAGACGGGCAGGTGAGCGTTATGAAGGTGCGCAGGTTGTGCACATAGGGTTGAGTTGTCCATTCTTCCCAAGGGGGTGAGAGAAAGTGGCGCGATGGGTGCGGGTGGTTTCGGTTTCGTTGCAGGGGCAAGGGAGGAAGGAGCGGAACATAGAAGCGGCGATGCGATTGCTGGAGCAAGCAGCATGGGAGAAGCCTGACTTGGTTTGTCTCCCTGAAACTTTCACGGGCTTAGGGTTGGGACACGAAGGTTGGTTTGCCACCGCCGAGCCATTGGACGGCGAAACGGTCACTCGCCTGAGCACTTACGCCTGCCAACACAGTTGCTATGTGGTGTGTCCGATGGTGCTTCGGGAGAAAGGAAAAACGGTCAATGCCGCTGTGCTCCTTGACCGTCAAGGGCGAGTGGTGGGCTATTACGCCAAGATGTTTCCCACCATCAGCGAATTGTCAATGGGCATTGTGCCCGGCACCGATGCCCCTGTGTTTGAGACGGACTTTGGGCGCATCGGCTTTGCCATCTGCTTTGACCTGAACTTCCCCGAAGTAGCACAGCGCCTTAAAGCCAACGGTGCCGAGTTGGTGTGCTTTGTTTCCATGTATCCAGGCGGCAAACAGGTGCAAAGTTGGGCGTTGGAATACGGCTTCTGGATGGTGACCGCCATCGCTGGACCGTTCAGTATGGTGGTTAACCCGTTGGGGCGAATTCTCGCTTCCGCCCAACCACAATACCAACCGTTGGTTTCGTTTCGCCTCAATTTGGATTGCCTCGTCGCTCACCTTGACTACAACCACGAGAAATTGCCTGCCCTTAAACAGCGTTACGGCGCTGACGCGGAAGTGGAAATTTGCCACCCTGAAGGGCGTTTTCTGCTCACTTGCCATCGCACGGACATGATCGTGTGGGATTGGGTTCAAGAGTTCGGGTTAGAGCCCCTTGACGATTACTTCGCCCGTGCCCGACGGGAGCGAGCCAAAGCCCTCGCCAGCGCCGACACACTGCCTTCGGAATGAGACTGAGATGTTGTCAAGGGAACAATTTAGCGATCCATTGATGGCTCGTTGGTGTCAGAAGGGGAAGTGGGTGAAGACGGGTTAGTGGGAACCTTCGCCCCCGATGGGGCAGATTGATTGGGGCTCTCCGAAGGTGGCTCACTCTTAGGCGGCCCAGGCAAAGTGGGGGGCGGGGAAGGTGTGGAGGGTTCGGCAGGTTCAACAGGCACCACCTCAATAGGCTCATGGTTGATGGGCACACCCTCCACTGCTTGCGCTTCCGAGGCTTCCTCCCGTCCTCCCCGACGGGTTCGTGGAACGGGCGGTTTTGCTGCCTTTGCAGGGCGTGCCGCCACCCGCACAAGCATACCCAAACTCCCTGCTCCTTGCTCCCATGCTGCTGCAAGGAAGGTATCACCGAGCAACTCCGATAAGACCTTTGGGGCTTTCTCTTTGTCAGGGATGATGATGCTGCCCAATCGGGGATGGCGGGCTTCTTTGCCCGAAAGCGTTGCCGTTTGAATGGCATCCAAGTTCAACTGTTTAGCGAAGTTCGCCAAACTCAACAGCGTCCGCAAGTCCATGTCGGTGGCGACATATCGGTGAGCGATGGAGATGAGCTGGGGCAATTTGACAATCATGCGCGACTCCAGCAACTTTTTCGCCAACGCTTTCAGGAATTGCTGCTGTCGCTCCACCCGCCCCAAATCACCTCGGGGATCAAAGTGCTCAATTTTGACCTTGCACTTGGGGCAATAGCGGCGGTAGCCCTTGCCGCGATAACGGACGAACCCAATGGCTTGCTCGCCGTCAAGGTGGTATAAGCCGCGCTGAAGGTGGATGTGCAGTTTGCCCCAGTTGTCGTCGTAGTGCATGTCATATTCCACGAACAAATCCACGCCGCCGACCAAGTCCACCAACTTGACGAAAGCGTCAAAGGTGATTTGGACGAAGTGGTGCGTTTCAATACCGAACTGTTCTGCCAAAACTTGCTGAAGCAGTTCTGGTCCCCCGATGGCGTGGGCGGCGTTGATTTTGTGCAATTTGCCATTGAAGCGGACAATGGTGTCACGGGGAATAGACAAGATGGCGGCTTTCCCGTTTCGGCTCAAACTGACAATTAAGATGGTGTCGGAGCGAGCAGGGCGAGGTAAAGGGCGTGCTTTGTTGTCGTAGTCGTAATCGGCACCAACAACGAGAATGTTCAAGCGGTCACGACCCGCAAAAGCGTAGTCGGGTGGCACGAACCAACTGGCAACTCGCTCCGCCAACCGGACAGGCAGCGATTTTTCTCCATGCCGGCTTAGGTAGACAGAGACACCTGCTAACGCCGACAGAACGGGCACCATGATGGCGGCAATGAGAAGCAATCTGCGACGCCACCGTTGTCGCCTGTCAATGGGGTTGCGGCGTCTCAGCAAATGTCGGTCAGGTTTCATAGCCGTTGCGCCTCCCGCTCTCATTCTAACGGCTCACAGACCGAACCGTCGGAAAATTTCGTCTACATGCCGCACGAAATAGCCGTAGTCAAACAATTCATCCAACTCCGAGGGCGAAAAGGCTTTAAGCACTTCGGGACGGCTTTCAAGGATGGCTTTGAAAGGACGCTCCTTTTGGATGGCTTCAAAAGCGCATTGCTGGACCAGTTTGTAAGCCTCCTCTCGCGACCACCCTTTCTTCACCAGCGCTAACAACACCCGCCCTGAGAAAACGACTCCCTGCGTCCTCTCCAAATTGCGCCGCATGTTTTCAGGGTTGACCACCAACCCGCGCACGATGGCAACGAATTGGCGCAAGATGTAGTCGGTCAGAATGGACGCTTCCGGCAAAATTACCCGCTCCACCGATGAGTTCGTCAAGTCTCGCTCGTGCCAAGTGGGGATGTTCTCCAGAGCCGGGATGACCATGCTCCGAACCAAGCGCGCCAGCCCGCACAACCGCTCGCTTTTAATAGGGTTGCGCTTGTGGGGCATGGCGGATGAACCCCGCTGCCCCGCTAAAAAGGGCTCTTCCACTTCGGCAATCTCCGTCCGCTGCAAGTTGCGAATTTCCGTCGCAAATTGTTCCACCGAAGCGGCGATAAGCGACAACACGCACAGGTATTCGGCATGTCGGTCGCGCTGCAAGATTTGAGTGCTCACTTTTGGTCGGTTCAAACCCAATTTGCGCAAAACAATTTCCTCCACGCGCGGGTCAACGGTTGCGTAAGTACCCACTGCCCCAGAAATCTTCCCAGATGCCACCCGTTCCTTGACCGCCAGCAGTCGCTCCTTTTGACGCTCCAATTCCGAGAGCCAAACAAGCAGTTTCAACCCAAAGGTGATGGGTTCGGCGTGGATGCCGTGAGTCCGTCCCATCATGAGAGTGTGCTTGTGCTCAACAGCGCGCTGTCGGACAGACTCTATGGCTTCGTCAAGGTCGCGTTCCAAAATCTCACAAGAGCGTTTGAGCAAAAGTCCCAACGCCGTGTCTTCCACATCGTAACTGGTAACGCCCATGTGGACAAAACGAGCTTCCTCGCCCATGTTTTCCGTCAAGGCTCTCACGAAGGCAAGCATATCGTGCTCCATCTCCCGCTCCAGCTGGAGCACTCGCTCAACGGTGAAGGAAGCGCGTTCTTTAATTTTGCGGGCAGCCTCTTTGGGGATAATCCCCAATTCCGCCCACGCATCGCAGATGGCTAACTCCACTTCCATCCACGCCTTGAACTTGCTCTCCAAACTCCACAACTTGCGCATTTCAGGATAACTGTAGCGCTCCCAAACAGCACAACCCATTCGTGACCACTCCGCTGTTGACAAGGCTTTTCAGTGCGCCCTTCAAATCTTGCCACAGGCGCTGGAAGGTTTGATAGCCGTCAACCGCCATAGCGGCGACGGCGTAAGGTGTCCAGTGTGACTGCTGAGACGACAACGCCACCAATGACGACTTCGTGCCAAGGGGCGGAACATTCCAAAACAGCAAGCCGTTTTTAAGCACGCTCATGAACAAGGCCCCAAGGATCGTCCCCCACAGCGTCCCTTGCCCCCCATCAAACTGGTTCCGCCAATAACCACCGCTGCAATAACATAGAGTTCCCACGCTACGCCCACATTAGGGTCACCGGAGTTTACATAAGCGGCTGTCAAGATTCCCGCAATGGCTGCACATCCACCCGAAGCCATGTAGCAACCGAACCGAACGGCATCAACAGGGACACCCGAAAGCCGAGCCGCTTCCAAATTGCCTCCAACGGCGAAAATATAGCGCCCCACCGCATCCGATAAAGCACCAGCAAAGCAAGGACAGCGAAAATAAGCAGCGGGATGACGGGCACAGGGAGCCAACCCCATAGCGACCCTTGCCCCAACACCGCAAACCTGTTTTGGAATGTTCCGCCCCCTTGGCACGAAGTCGTCATTGGTGGCGTTGTCGTCTCAGCAGTCACACTGGACACCTTACGCCGTCGCCGCTATG
>JGI25065J35084_100023_pt1 | contig 20370 bp, 22 predicted proteins | sample Antgeofumaro1A2A_FD_35084 | JGI IMG/M metagenome (IMG submission 35084)
TTAGTGGATGGCGCCGAAGTTTTCGTGCCCCTTGAGGGCATCGTGGATATCGGGAAATTGAAGGAGCGATGGCAGAAGCGCTTGAGCGAGTTGGCGAGAGAAATGGAGCGGGTGCAAGCCCGCCTGACCAATCCGCAATTCATAGAGCGAGCCCCCGCAGAAGTTGTCGCAGCGGAACGCCAACGCTTCGCCGAATTGCAACAGCAACGGGAAGCCCTTGAGCGCCGTTTGCGAAGTCTCGGCGGAAACCCTTAAAAGTGCTGGAAGCCGCCTTGCAAAGGTGTCAGGGTCCCATCCGAGTGCCGTCCCACTACTTCCCCTTCTGGGTGCGGTTCGGCAACGAAACCAATAGGGTGTGCAGGAATGCCCAATTCTGCCAAGGCTTGACAAAGGTCTTCAGCAGATTGAGGCGGGGTGGCAAGAAGCAGTTCGTAATCTTCCCCGCCCGTTAGCGCCAAAGTGAGGGGGTCTTGCCCTGTCGCTTTGCATACCGCCTGCAGGGAAGGGCTTAAGGGGACTTTCTCCAACTCCAAAATCACCCGCACCTTGCTGGCAATAGCCAGTCGGTGTGCATCCATCGCTAAACCGTCGCTAATGTCAATGGCGGCGTGGATGGGAAACTGCCGCAAAAGGGGCACCGCATCGGTGCGAGGGAAGGGGCGGCGAAAACGGGTCAAGCAACTTTCCCAGTCCGAAGGGGCATCCTCGCGCAAGCCGAATTGCTCCAACAGCCGAAAGCCAGCAGCGGCTTCTCCGGGATGTCCCGTCAGGACGAGCCCATCGCCCGATTGAGCCCCACTGCGGCGGAACGGTTCCCCTTCCAATCTCCCGACGGCAGCGCTACTGACCATCAGCCCCAACGGTGACCGGACGGTATCGCCCCCCAACAAGAGGATACGGGTGGCTTGGCAAAGAGCGATGGCGCCGTCGTAAAAGGCATCCACAAATTCTATGGGCTCCTCCCCCGTCAACCCCAAGCCCAGCAGCACTGCCAGAGGGGTCGCGCCCATGGCGGCAAGGTCACTCAGGCTAATAGCCACCGATTTCCAACCCAAATCGTAGGGAGGCATCCACCGGCGTCGGAAGTGAACATTTTCCAACTGGGTGTCAATGGTCAAGACCAAACGGACACCGTTCGCATCTATCACGGTGGCATCATCGCCCAGTCCCACCAGCACGCGCTTGTCCATCCCAAAAGTTCGCTCCAATCGCTCGCACAAGCGAGCGACCAGCGGATATTCGCCCAACTCCCGTACCTTCATCTTCGTTCACCGCCGCGAATTTTCGCCCAAAGTCCATACAACTGTCGGACCGCCGCAACAGGGTCCTGCGCACAAGCGACGGCAGAGACCACCGCCACCGCGTCTGCTCCCGCTTCAAAAACAGCCGCAGCGTTTGTCAAGGTGATACCGCCGATGGCGACCAGCGGGTAATCGGAGGGCAGAACGGCACGGACGCGCCGAAGGGCTTCCACGCCGATAGGGTCCCCCGCATCGGGCTTAGTTTTAGTGGCGAAGATAGAGCCGAGGCTCACATAATCCGCCCCTTCTGCGATGGCTTGAAGGGCTTCCTGCTCGTTGGCGACGGAGCGTCCGATGAGTTTGCCCGCTCCCAAAAGGCGACGGGCAATAGGGACAGGCATATCTTCATCGCCCACATGAACTCCATCCGCATCCACCGCAAGGGCGATGTCCACGCGGTCATTGACGATGAAGAGGGTTTGAGTGCGCCAAGTGAGTTCCCGAATTTCCCGCGCCCACTCTAAAAGTTGGCGGGTGGTGGCTTCCTTGTCCCGCAATTGCACGACAGAAGCGCCCCCTGCGACAGCGGCTTTGGCAATATCCACATGGGAGTAGCGAGGATTGACGAAACGGTCCGTGACCACATAGACACCCGCAATGCGCCGCACTGTGACTTCCCTCCTTGTCAGCGTTGGCTCCCCGTGATATAAACGATGGCACAAAGGCGTTGGGGTGTGATACGGTTGAGATGCGGAGGTGACTGAACGCAATGGGTGGCATCCTTTGGTTCCCGGAGGGGCGCACTTCTGCTTTGCGTCCCGTGACGGACCCTGAATGGGTAGAGCAGTGGATGCGTCGTTCCGTTCAACCGATGGGGTTGTGGACTTTGACAGTGCCGTTGCTTCCGGTAGGCGAAAACCTGACGGCTCCTTTCGGGATCACCGTGCCTTTGCTGGGAGTGGACGAAGGAGGACGAACGATTGCCGTCCTTTTTGACCTACGGACGGAGCGCCCCCTTCCTACCGTCTTGGGCGAAGGGTTGATGGTGCTCCAATGGGCGGAAGGGCTTGACAAAGACCAACTGGAAACTTTCGGGCGCTACTTTTGGCATGACCCCAAAGCCTCCCTCGCAGGTGTTTGGGCGAAAGTTTATGGGCGTTCTGGTGCCGACATTTCCTTCGGGCACCGTGCGCAGGTGCACATTCTCAGTTGGCGCTCTTTACCTTTGCTGTGGGACATCCAGTCTTTCCTGAACCACTATAACCTTGCCATCCTTTTCTTCGGCTTGCATACTTTGCAAGGGGAGCAAGGCGAGGTCGTTGCGTTGACGGAGCCAATGGGGGGACTGACAGGGATGAATGCAGGGGCAGAAGCCGTGTCAGTGGTCCGAGTGGGCGAAGCCGAAACCTTTCTCCGCTCGCTGGAGGGCGCGCCATGAGGAAGCAGTTCTCAGAAGGAAGGGGAGGAGCCGAGGTATTTGAAAGCATTGGTAGTGGACGGTGGGTGAAAGAGTTCGTCCGCTTGACTCTTGTGGCGGTTGTCCGGCATCTGAGAGCCGATGCTGCTGGCTTGGCATTTCATCAAGACGACGACCGCTTTATTCACTTCGCCCTTAACCTCCCTTCCCTTTCCGTGGAGGTGTCCTTTTTCTCCTTGCCCCTCTCTTTCGCCCGCCAAATTCCCCCTCGCCCCACTCTCCTTCGGGCGCCTCAGACGGTCTTGTTTTCCTCGCACCCTCTCTTGGCGTCCTCGCTGGCAGCGCGCCTTCTAGGTGAGACCTTTGCTGTGGTGTGGATTGGGCGGAAACACTCGGCTTTGTGGAGCGATAAGGAGCGGGAAAGGTTTGAGAGAATTTGTCAAGGCTTAAGGCAACTTTTCGTCCCCTTGCTCCCTTTCCTCACCGTCAACCGCTCCTTTCGGGTTTGGCTCACCCTTGCCAGCCAAGCGGAGGCAGGTCATTGGCTGGAAGAAGGGTTAGCCTTCCTGTTGAGGTTGCTGGCATGGGGATTGAAGGCGACCGATGGCGGCGTGGTGCTTATGGATGCCTCTCGCAAGCCAGTGCTTTGTCTGGCTTTTGGCAAGGAAGGGGAAAGGTGTCTCCAAGACGTTTTGGGCTTCCTCATCCTTCGGCGCCCTCAGTGGGTGACGAAAGTCTGGATGGACACTCAATGGGGCATGGTCGTTTCTGTCAATGCCCCCGATAATGCGGAGACAAACAGCGCCTTAAGCGCTGCCCTTCACGTCGCCCGCCATTTGGTTTCCTGGTCTTTGCACGCCTGCGCCACTCAGCCTTTGCTTTGGACAGACCCCTTGACAAACTTGCCAACACGAAAGGAGTTTGGGCGACGGTTAGAGAGCGAACTTCTGCGAGCGTCTCGCTACGGCTATCCGGTGAGTTTGCTGATTGCAGGCTTGGATGAGTTTGGCACTTTAAACGAAACGCTGGGTATTGAAGCGGGCAACCAAATTTTGCGGGAGGTGGGGCAACGCTTCCGACAAGCCGTGCGAGGTTACGATATCGTGGCTCGTTATGGGGAAGATGAGTTTGCTTTCCTCTTACCGGCGACGGATTTGAACGGGGCGTTGGTGGTGGCGGAACGGCTCAGGGCGCGAGCGATGGAGATGGACCTGTTGCCTTTGCGGGAAGTGCGTTTCCCTTTGCGCCTCAGCATCGGCGTGACCAGCGCTTCTCCCGCAACCCCGAAAGAGCTTGACCGCTTGCTGGCATTCGCAGAGAAAGCCCTCTGGACAGCAAAGGCAAAAGGCGGCAATCAAGTAGAGGTATTGCTCCCCGAAGAAGGGCAAATGGTGGGAAAACGGCTCCCAGCAATTTCTCCCGAAGCGTGGAGCGCATTGGTGCAATATCTCGCCCACATCCTCAACAATCCCCTCAACGGCATTTTGGGCTTGACCCAAATCGCCTTAACGGAAGAGCAACTGCCGCCCCATGTGCGGGAAATCTTGACAAGCATTGAAGGGCTTACGTTGCGGCTGCGAGAATTCAGTCGCTCTTTGACGGGACTTTCGCCCAAGCGGGTGATGGAGGAATTGGAGGAGTTTTGGCGGAAACTCCATCAAGTCCCTGACCCGCAGGGAAGTTTGAAGGGGGAGTGAGGGATGGCAGACTTGCGCGTTCTCATTGTGGATGACGAGGAAAGCACTGTCGCCATTTGCAAGTTCGCTTTGCAACGGTTAGGATTGGAAGTGGACAGCGCCCTCTCGGCGAAGGACGCCTTGGCGAAGGTGGGTCAAGAGGCTTTTGACTTGGCGATTGTGGATTGGATGTTGCCGGACGGCAGTGGGATAGCGCTCTTTCGGATGATGCGAGAGCACCTCCCCCAGTTGGTTGGCATCCTCATCACCGGTCAAAATGTGGCGGACACGAACCGAGAAGCGCTGGAAGCAGGTTTCTGGGCATTCCTCCCCAAGCCTTTTACCATTTCCGAACTCCAAGCAACGGTGGAACGGGCAGCCTCTTACATCCGCGCTATTCGGGAGTGCGAGCGGTTGGCGTTGATGATTTCCCTGAGCGAAGCAGCTTACCAGGTGGCAGTTTCGTTAGACATGGATGAAGTGCTCCAAAGCATCGTTCGGATTGCCTCTCAGCAGTCAGGGGCGGACAAAGTTTCCGTCATGCTGGTAGACGAAACTTGTTCGCCGCCTCGGTTGCGATTGGTCGCAGCGGAAGGGCTATCGCCAGACTTGCTCTCCTTGGAAGTCCCGTTAGGAGAAGGGATTGCCAGCCAAGCCGTTTTATCTGGTATGCCCGTTCTCATCAACGCCCACACCATCCAACAGCTGGCGCCGTCCGTGTTGCACTACCAAGGGATGGGGAGCGCTTTGTGTCTGCCCTTGAAGGTGCAGAATCGGATTGTCGGAGTGCTCAACTTAACGCGCCTTTCCAGCGAGCGTCCCTTCTCCGAGAGCGACATTCGCCTTTATCTTGTCTTGGCGGCTCAAGCGGCTTTAGCCGTTGAGAATGCCCAACTTCACCAGAAAGTTCGTGAAGGTTACATTGCCGCTCTGGCTTCCTTTGCCCGTTACGCCGAAACCTTGTTGCCTTACCGTCAAGGACACTCTGCCCGCGTGGGGATTTACGCCCAACGATTAGCGGAAACTCTCGGCTGGAAGCAAAAAGAGGCACAGCATTTGCGCATCGCCGCATTGATACAGGATTTGGGCTTGTTGAAGGTTCCGAGGGAAATCCTTGCAAAGCCTGGTCCCTTGACGGAAGATGAGTGGCAGTGGGTGCGCCAACATCCCTTGTGGAGTTTAGAATTGGTAGATCCCCCCGCTTTGTTGACGGAGACAGTGCAAGAAGCCGTCAAATACCACCACGAGCGGTTTGATGGGACAGGTTATCCCGAAAGGCGGCGAGGTCAAGAAATCCCCTTGCCAGCGCGAATCTTGACAGTGGCGGACACCTTTGATGCCCTTTGCTCGGAGCGACCCCATCGTCCTGCTTTTTCCCCTTTCCAAGCCCTCCAAGAGATGCGTCGGGTCGCTGGCTCCCATTTAGACCCCGACTTGACAGAGGCTTTCGTTCAGGTGGTGGACAATGAAAGCATCGCTTGATCGTGGGCTCTGGGTTTCTCCAAACCAAAGGTGGCGAGATTGGTTTTCGCTCCTTCGCCCTCACCAATGGGTCAAAAACGCTTTGCTGTTCGCTGGTTACATCTTCGCCGGTAATTACAAACTGCCTTTTCCTCAAGCCCTGTCAGATTTCGGGTTTGCGCTGGCAGCGTGTCTCAGTTTTTGCCTATTTTCGGGCAGCGTTTACGCCCTCAACGACATTTGCGACCGAGAGAAAGACCGAATGCATCCTGTCAAGCGGCACCGCCCCATTGCTTCGGGAAGGGTGTCCGTGATGGAAGCGGCAGTGGTTGCTGCCCTTAGCGCCCTTGGTGGGACCCTTCTCGCCGGGTGGGTGGCGTGGCGGAATGGAGTGCCGCTCTTTTTTGCTGCTGCCCTCGCCTATCCCCTTTGGGGCATCGCTTACTCCTTCTGGCTAAAGCGGCTCATCATCGTGGACGCCTTGGGGGTGGCGGCAGGATTTGTCTTGCGAGTCGTCGCCGGTTGCCTTGCCGTGAAGGTTGCCATCTCGCCCTGGCTGATTTTGTGCACCTTGCTCCTTGCCCTCTTCATCGCTTTCAGCAAACGCCGCCACGAACTTTTGCTGATGGGAAACAATGCTTCTTCGGTTCGCTCCGTTCTGGGCGAATACTCGCCGCAATTGCTGGACATGTTCATAGCCGTCACGGCATCCATGACCATCATGGCATACGCCCTTTACACTTTCACTGCACCCCATATCCTGTTGGGCAACCGAGAAGAACCGTGGCTGATGGTCACAATCCCTTTCGTCGTCTATGGGGTTCTGCGCTATCTTTATTTGGCTTACCAAACCGACACAGCGGGTGCGCCAGAACTCATTCTGCGCGATAAGCCCTTCGTCATCAACCTGCTTTTTTGGGTATTGACAGTTATGTTACTGGGTTGGCTCGCCCGTTGAAAAGCGAGTGTGCCCCAAACTTCGCAATGCTTCCCGCGCCACCTCTCGGTCGTCAAAAGGGATCTTCTGCGTGCCGATGATTTGGTAAGTCTCATGCCCCTTCCCAGCGATGAGCACGAAATCGCCCGGTTGAGCAACGGAGAGGGCATGGAAAATGGCACGCTTTCGGTCAGGCTCTACATAGAAGGGAGCGCCGGGGAGGACGCCCGCAACGATTTGTTGAGTGATGCTCAGAGGGTCTTCCGTGCGGGGATTATCGGAAGTGATGACGGTGTAGTCTGCCAATTGAGTGGCAATGCGTCCCATTTCGGGACGCTTCGTTGGGTCACGGTCCCCCCCGCATCCAAACACCACAATAACTCGCCCCTTTGTCAATTCTCGCACTGTTGTCAAGACCTTTTCCAATGCGTCTGGCGTGTGGGCATAATCAACCGCTACCGTGAAGGGTTGCCCCTCTTCCACTAACTCCAACCGTCCGGGAGGGGGAGTAAACTGAGGTAGCGCTTTGGCAATCGTTTCCCAATCTACGCTGAAATGTCTCGCCACCGCAATAGCAGCCAAAGCGTTGAGCACATTGAAACGCCCTAGCATACGCATCCAAAAGGAGTGGGCTGTTGCAAGCCCCGAAACTGCCAAGCGGAAAACGGTGCCTGAAGGGAAAAGCTCAACGGACACGGCGCGAAAATCGGCTCGCTCCCCGAAGCCGTAGGTGGTAACAGGTGCCGGGGTGAGCGTCAAGAGGCGCTGCCCATAGGGGTCGTCAAGGTTGATGAAAGCGTGAAAATTTTTCCCATGTGCTTGGGCAATGCGGGCGTAATCGGTGAAGAGCCGCGCTTTGGCGGCAAAGTAGGACTCAAAGTCACCGTGAAAGTCCAAATGGTCGCGGGAGAGGTTGGTGAACACGGCAGCGTCAAATAGGCAACCGTCACTGCGCTTTTGAGCGAGGGCGTGGGACGAAACTTCCATCACCACGAACTTCGCCCCTTCGTCCCGAAACCGAGCTAACCATCGCACCAGCACGGGAGCATCGGGTGTCGTCTGCTCCAATTCATGCCATTCCCCCCGCCACCAAACGCCCACTGTGCCCAAGACCGCCGCCTTTTCTGGTTGGCACGTATTGAGCAAATGAGCGATCAAGTGGGTGGTGGTCGTTTTGCCGTTCGTGCCGGTGACTCCGATGAGGGTCAGCGATTTTGTCGGGTCACCGTAAAAGCGGTGGCAAAGCCACGCAAGGGCTTCGCGGGTATCAGGCACAAGCACCAACGGTTTGCCATTTGTTGGGACAGGGCGCTCTGCCACAATGGCGACGGCGCCGCGTTTTAGCGCTTCCGCCGCAAACTCGTGTCCATCCACTCGCAACCCCTTCAAGCACACGAACAAGGTACCGGGGGAAACTTGGCGTGAGTCGTGGACGATGGCATTCACTTCCACATCGTCGCCGTAAACTTGAACCGACGGCAGAGCCGCTATCAACTCCCTCAAGCGCATAGTGACACCTCCGCACTCAGACCGTCTCGTCCAAAGGCATTCCCAATTCCTCGTAAAGGCGCCGTCGGGCTTGCTTGTCTGCTTCCAACTCTTTTCGCGCCCATTTGGCAACTTCCGAAGCCACCTCGCGAGGAACCACGATAACGCCATCGTCATCGGCAACCACGATGTCGCCTGAACGCACTTTCACACCCCCGCAGTTGACGGTCTCGTTCAACCCTGCGAATTCCAAGCGTCCAATCACTGTTGTGCGGGCGATATGGCGTGCCCATACAGGGCAGTGTTGCTTTTCCACTTCGTAGGTGTCGCGACAACCACCATCAATGATGACGCCGACGATGCCGACTTTCTTAGCGGCGAGGGCAACATTGGAGCCCCAAAACCCTACCTCCAATCCGCTCAAATCCAGAACGAGCACATCGCCCGGTTGAGCGATTTGCAGGAAGGGATAAGGACACTTTTCGGCATACCAACGACGGGCATACTCAGCATACTCTTCGGGCAACATGGAGGGCACAACTTCGTTCGTGGGCACATAACGGGCGGTGATAGCACGCCCAAAAATGCGAGCGCCTTTCCATATAGGGCGAATGGCACGGTCTACCAACCCGACATTGCGAAGCCCCACCGCATCCATTCCATCCGACACATCGGCTACCCGCAGTCCTTCAAAGAGCCGAGCGATTTCATCCACGCCACTTTTCTCCCCCTTTCTCGGAAAATTGGGTCACCCCAAAAGTTTGTCACTTCCCAGAAGCCTTACTTGCCTTCTCCCGCCATCAACCACAACCATCCTACTTCCCGCACAGCCTTTACTTGTACTTGACAAGCGCTTTCCCCGCAAACGCAGGGAAAGTGCCTACTGCGGTCAAAGTAGCGTTCCGTCCTTTCGTTGACCGAACTCCCATTCCGACATAAAATTAGGGATACTGAACGACTTTGTGAGAGAGGTGACCTGTGATGACGCAGAGGCAAGCCGCCCGACAAGGCATCATCACGGAGGAGATGCGCATTGTCGCACGGGATGAAGGTGTGGATGCCGAATGGCTTTTAGAGCAAATCGCATGTGGGCGCGTTGTCATACCCCGCAACATCAACCATCAGGGCTACTACCCTATCGGCATCGGCGAAGGATTGCGGACGAAAGTGAACGCCAATATCGGCACTTCCCCCGACCATGTGGATTTGGACGAGGAATTGCTCAAGGTGGAAATTTGCGAGCGCTACGGCGCCGACACCATCATGGACTTGAGCACTGGGGGCGATTTGGACTTCATCCGCACGACAATTTTAAGCCGTTGGCGCAAACCGTTGGGCACCGTGCCCATTTATCAAGTGGCGTGGGAGTTGTTGCGGGACGGCAAGTCCATCGTGGAGATGGACCCAGAGCATCTCTTTGAGGTCATTGAGCGGCAAGCCCAGCAAGGGGTGGACTACATGACGCTGCACTGCGGGGTCACTAAAGAGGCGGTCCGAATTTTCGTCCAACAAAACCGCGCTTGCGGGATGGTCTCCCGAGGGGGCTCCCTGTTGGCGCACTGGATGGCGCACCACCGAGCCGAAAATCCCCTCTACGAGCAATTTGACCGCTTACTGGAAATTTGCGCCCGCTATGATGTGACCATTAGCCTCGGCGACGGTCTGCGCCCCGGCGCTATCGCTGATGCCGGCGATGCGGCGCAGTGGTATGAGACTTCTGTATTAGGCGAGTTGACCTTGCGGGCATGGGAAGCGGGCGTTCAGGTGATGATTGAGGGACCTGGTCATGTGCCCATCCACCACATTGAGGCACACATCAAGATGATGAAGCGGTTGTGTTATGGGGCGCCCATTTATGTGCTTGGTCCCCTTCCTTGCGACATTGGGGCAGGTTACGACCACATTACGGGCGCTATCGGTGGCGCTATCGCGGCAGCAGCGGGGGCTGACTTTCTGTGCTACATCACGCCCGCCGAACACCTGCGGTTGCCTAACCCTGAGGATGTGCGGCAGGGCATTATCGCCACTCGCATCGCTGCTCACTGTGGCGATATCGCAAAAGGGGTCAAGGGAGCGTGGGAGCGAAACTTGCGGATGTCTCAAGCCCGCTATCGGCTGGACTGGGAAACCATGTTCGCCTTAGCCATCGATCCCGACAAAGCCAGGGAATACCGCTTGTTAAGCGAAGACTATGAGAAGGGCGTCTGCACCATGTGTGGCGACTTTTGCGCTTATGTCAGTTCCATGGCGACCGAGCGCAAAACTTTGAAGGCGTTGGCGGAAGAAGAAGGCGGAAATGGGGAGACGCGGCGCATTGACCCGAAAGAGGCAGTGCTGCGGCGACTGCGGGAAAAGTTGGGGTCGTTGGTGTAAGCGCTCCAGCAAACAAAAAAAACACCGAGGCGGCGGGAGGGGAACCGCCTCGGTGCCGGGAGGGAGGTATGATGATGTTGGTATCCGGCTAAATGCGACGTCGCGTCACCGCTTCGTTGTGCGTTCGCCAAGTTATTATGACAACCTGATGCCGCTGATGTTGCCGGGAAATTTTCCCGATATCTTCGTGCTTCGTTGCGCCGACTATTTAGACGATAGAGTGAGGAGAAGGTTTCGGGACGGTTTGGCTTAGGAGCAAAAGTTGGGCGGTTGGACTTTCGGTGTAACCCTGTCAGCAGCCGATGCGGGTGTGGCAATCTTTTTATCGCCCACCAACCTTGGACAAGGAGGCGAGGGTGATGCCCATCAAGTGTCCGCAATGTGGGACGGAAAATCTGGACGGAGCACTTTTTTGCGACGAATGTGGGGCTTCCCTGTCGGAAGTAGCGGCAGCACCGGCAGAAACCGCTGCTAAAGAAGCAGCACACCCGCCAGCGGAAGTTTCAGCACCTGCCCAAGTCCCTGCTGTCGCGGGAGCACTGAAATGCCCGTCGTGTGGACACGAGAACCCGCCTGATGCCCGCTTCTGCGAAAATTGCGGCGCTACATTGACAGCCCCTGCTGGAGTTCCCCTCCCTGCCCCCACAGAAGTGCCGTCCGTTGCGCCACCACCTGTGGCAGCATTGGTCATTGAAGGGACAGGCACTGAGGTGCCTCTTGACCTCTCCAAAGGCGAGGTGCTTATCGGGCGAGCCGACCCCGTCAGCCGCATGTTTCCCGATGTGGATTTGACACCGCATGGAGGCTATGAGGCAGGGGTTTCCCGCCGTCACTGCCGCATCTTCCGTCAAGGCGACCAATTCTTCGTCGAGGATTTGCAAAGCACGAACGGCACGAAGGTCAACGGGCAATTCATCCCCCCGAATCGCCCCCATCCCCTCAAGGATGGGGATGTGCTGGAGTTGGGAGCGTTCAAGGTGACCTTCAAAGTAAAGGCGTAGGAAGGAAGTGCCGTCGTTGGACATCCATCGGTATCGTAGTTGGGCAATTTGGCGGGATGCTTTTAGTGGCAACCTTGCCGTTTTCTGCAGTGACGAACGATTTGCGGAAGCGACTTTGGAGCTCCTGCGGCGCGGTTTGGGGCTGGAGCGGTGCGATTTGGTTGTAGTGGCGGGCGGTCCTGCCTTCATCCCTCAAGGGGAGACAGCGTTAACAGAACGCCTTGACTTGTTGCTCCGTGCCCATCATATCCAAACTGTTGCCCTCATTGCCCACGATGACTGCGGTTACTACAAGCACCGCTTTCCCGAGTTATCTCCTGAAGAGTTGCGCCAACGGCAACGGGCTGATTTGCAGGAGGCGGTAAGATGGCTTCGCAAAAAGGGCGTTCAAGCCAATGCTTTCTTTGCTTTCGTGGAGGACGGGGACATCGTGTTTGAGAGAGTGGAATAGCCATGGCTTTGGCTATCCCACAGCCTACGATGATGCTGGACCAAGTCAAGCCCTTCTCACGCCACTTTTGAACTTCGTCCCGAGGAGCGTTGAAGAATTGGATGACCCGTTTAAACACGAAGGTGTTGAGTTCTGGCTGTCCTAATGAAGGCTCGGGTGAGGGGCGTTTCCTTTGCTAGTGAGCAACATCAACGCCGTTTGTCATCTCACCTCCACGCACCTACACTTGACAATTTTTGTTACCATCACGGGCGAAGAGCCAACACACCGACGGCAACGATTGCCCAGTAGAGAACAACTGCCCATCCCACAACAGGTAGGAACACCAACAGGTGAAGCACCAACGCCCCCAAGAGAGCAACTGTCAGGTCTTGCCGCTCGCATCCAGCAATGCTGGCAACCCGTTGTCCGATCACCCAAGTCACGGGAACCCAACCGAGAGCGTAGAGGATAAGGAGTGCCAAAAAGAGCAAAACGACAAGGACACCCGCAGGCGGAAAGTGTTTAGCGACGCCACCCAGAATTGCCCCCACAACTCCCAGAAGGAGCACCACAATGAGCCCGAACAGAAAAGCCCGAACACTTTTTGTTTGAACGGTTTGTGCCTTCAACTTCACCCATTCGGGAAACAACGCCGAAAGGAAACTCACCCACGCTGCCAACAGAAGGTAGGACATCAGCATGAACCAGACGCCACTGATAACTCCCACCGACTGAGCAATTTGCTGAAGCGGTTCTGGCTTTGAGGCTTGTGCCCATGCGACAGAACTTACCCCTAAAGTCCCAAGAACAAGCCACTGACTTCGCTTCATCCTTCTCCCCCCTTATGCCCAGTGGCTAAAAATGTCCCAAAAGCGCTGAACCCATTGGACAGGAAAAATCATCCATTGTGCCGTTCCCAAAATCCACTGGACAAGAAGACGAAGCAAGTCGGTAAGGCTTGTACCCTGCCAAAGTAAGGTGGCTCCCATCAAACTCGTCGTCAACAACCCCGAAATTCCTAATACTCGCCACGAGAGGAGTGGCTCGGGCTTTGGAAGTCGCCATATGCCCTTCTCGCCATGCGAGGCAGTGACGAGGAAGGCGGCACGAATTTCTTCAGCGATGCTCTCCCATTCCCGCACCACTTGCTGACACGAAAAGCATTGACGAAGGTGCTGCTGCGCTATAAAAGCAGTCTCTTCATCAGCCGTTCCCTCCACCCAGTCGTGGATGAGGGGCAATAACTTTTGGCACTCCTCTGTCATAGCAACCCAGCCTCCTTCAGCTTTCGGTGCAGAGTTTCTCGCCCCCGAAAGAGCCACGCTTTGACTGTGCCGACAGGAACTTGCAACGCTTGGGCTACCTCCTGGAGGCTCATCCCTTCGCCATAACGAAGTAACAAGGCTGCCCTTTGCGGGGGTGGTAAGGTCATCAGTAATCGCCGCACGAAGAGCCGTTGCTGTGTCGCCCACCAAATTTCTTCGGGCGTTGGCACTTCTTCCCACCACTCAAATTCCGTTGCCTCTTCTTCCCACGCCATTTGCCGATGAGTTTCAGCGTTGCGCTTTTTCAGAGCGTTCAAGCACAACCGAGTGGTCATGGTCATAAGCCACGAAGCAAAGGTGCCTTTGTTTGGGTCAAAAAGTGCCAACCGTTGGAAGGCGCGCAGAAAGACTTCTTGCACCATATCTTCCGCCCATTCGCGGTCAGCCAACAAGTGCACCGCCAGACTGTAGGTTCGCTCTCGGTAGCGCGCTACCAATTCGTCAAAGGCTTGGTAGTCACCCTGCAAGCAGCGCTGCACCAACTCGCGTTCATCCATTTCACCGAACCTCCACAAGGATATACAAGCCTGCAGCGTCAAAGGTTGCATCGCACAGGTGATGGGTGCAATCGTTTTGAAGGGACCCTCAGGGCTTGACATTGGGGCAATGGTGCGCTATTATTTTGAACGCCCACTGACCCATCGCCCGTCATCGGATTGCATGCCTTTTCCTTGCCATTTTTGGGGTGTCCTCAGTGCCGGAAAACTTTGCGCAAGGGGGGTTGGGGTATGGCATCGGTCAGCCCATTCATCTTCCGCCAATACGACATTCGCGGCGTCGTCGGAGAAGATTTAACGCCCGATACTGCCCGTCTCGTGGGGCTCGCTTACGGCACCCTTTGCCGCCGCAACGGCATTTCCCAAGTGGTCGTGGGACACGATAACCGCCACAGTTCCAAAGATTTGCACGCCGCCGTGATTGAAGGACTGATCGCAACAGGATGCGATGTGGTTGATATTGGCGAAGTGGTTACACCTTTGCTCTACTTCGCCTGTCGCTACTGGCAGATGGACGGCGGGGTAATGGTGACTGCCAGTCACAACCCGCCCCAATACAACGGCTTCAAGTTGGTCTGGGGGCACGGGACACTGTTCGGCGAGCAAATTCAGCAATTGCGGCGGATAATTGAAGCCAACGATTTTGAACAAGGCGACGGCTCTGTGAGCCAGCGAGACGCCTTTCGCGATTACTGGGCATGGGTGACGGAGCACATTCAGTTGGGAAGCCGGCGGTTGGAAGTGGTAGTGGATTGCGGGAATGGGACAGCTAGTCATTTCGCACCCCAATTGTTCCGTGCTCTTGGATGCGAGGTGGTGGAACTTTACTGCGAGTCAGACCCGTCGTTCCCGCATCATTTGCCTGACCCTGTGAAGCCCGAAAACTTGACGGACTTGATTGCGAAGGTTCGGGAAGTTGGCGCTGATGTGGGATTGGGGTTTGATGGGGATGGCGACCGATTGGGCGTAGTGGATGAGCAAGGCAACATTCTGTGGGGCGACCAGTTGATGATTTTGTTCAGCCGTGAAGTCCTGCAAAAGCACCCCGGTGCGAAAATCATCGTAGAAGTCAAGTGCTCTCAAGCCGTCATTGAGGAGGTGACCAAGAACGGTGGTGTCCCTATCCTGTGGCGGACCGGGCATTCCTTCATCAAGGCGAAAATGCACGAAGAAGGGGCTTTACTGGCAGGCGAAATGAGCGGTCACTTGTTCTTCGCCGACGAATATTTTGGCTATGACGATGCCCTTTATGCGGCTTGCCGATTGTTGCGCATCTTGTCACACACGGACAAACCTTTGTCGGCACTTCTTTCCGATGTCCCGCATTACTTTGCGACGCCCGAAGTGCGTGTCCATTGCGATGACACTGTCAAGTTTGATGTGGTCGCGCAAGTGGTGGAGCACTTCAAGCGCAGCGGCTATCAAGTTATTGATGTGGATGGCGCCCGCGTCGTGACTGATGATGGTTGGGCGTTGGTGCGGGCATCCAATACGGAACCAGCATTGATTTTGCGCGCCGAAGGCAAAACCCCTGAGGGGTTGAAGCGCCTGCACCAACTTATCACTGACGCTCTCAAGCCCTATCCGCAAGTTCAATTGGATGAGTGGCTGAAAGCCGCTTGAAGGGGGTGGAACCGATGGCAGAAATAAGCCCGAAAGCAGTGACCTATCCAGAGCCGCGCCAAGAGCCGCCCGAACCTTTGGTCGTGGAAAAGCCGTGGGGGCGGTTCATCCAATATGTGCTCAACGAGCCCGTGACGGTGAAAATCTTGGAAGTCAGGGCAGGCGAGCAGTTAAGTTTACAAGCCCACAACCACCGCAGCGAACTCTGGGTGCCTTTGGACGAAGGGGCATGCGTGGAAATTGACGGGCAAATCATCCGACCAAAGCCCTTAGAACCTGTCTTTATCCCGCAAGGTGCCAAGCACCGTCTCATTGGCGAAGACAAGTCTTACCGCGTGTTGGAAATCTCCTTCGGCTACTTTGACGAGGACGATATCGTTCGCTTTGAGGACAAATATGGTCGGGTGTGATGCGTCGGTTCAAAATCGTTGTGGAGAAACGCCCTGACGGCTCTATCGCCTACCCGTTAGAGCTTAAGGGCAAGGTTTATTACGGAGAGCCTCAAGGGAGGTGAGGGGAGCGATGCAGGCGTTGGTTCTGGTTGGTGGGTTCGGGACTCGTTTGCGTCCGCTCACCTACCGCGTGCCGAAAGCGATGGTGCCCATTGCCAACATCCCCTTCATTGAGCGGTTTGTGGATTACTTGGAGCAAAACGGCATCACCCACATCGTGTTCGCGATGGGCTATTTGCCTGACCCTATCGCCAATCACCTTGCCAAGCGCAACGGGAAAGCCAAATACGAGTTTGTGGTGGAAGAGCAACCAATGGACACCGGCGGTGCAATTAAGAACGCAGAAGCCTTTCTGGGGGAGCGGTTCTTCGTGTTCAACGGCGATGTGTTGACAACCATTTCCTTGCGCGAGTTATTGCGGGCGCATGAGCAAAAAGGAGCGTTGGTGACGATTGCTCTCACTCCCGTTGATGACCCAAGCCGTTACGGCGTCGTGGTGACGGACGGCGACGGTCGCGTGCAAGCCTTTGTGGAAAAGCCACCAAAAGAGACTGCTAAAAGCCGCCTCATCAATGCCGGCGTTTACCTGTATGAGCGCGAAGTGTTGAAATACATCCCCGCTGGACAGCCTTACTCGGTAGAGCGGGGCTTGTATCCAAAGTTGCTGGAAGTGGGAGTACCCTTTTACGCCATCGCTTTCACCAACGATTACTGGTTGGACATCGGCAAGGTGGAACATTACCTGCAAGCGAACTTTGATGTGATCAGTCGGAAAGCGCCTTTGCCTGTGCCCGGTCGGGAAATTCAGCCGGGCATTTGGGTCGGTGAGGGAGGGCACATCGCTCCCACTGCCATATTGCATCCCCCTGTGCTACTGGGCAATCGCTGCGTGATTGGGGAGGGCGCGGTGGTCGGTCCCTTTGCTGTTTTGGGTGATGAGACGGTCATCGGTGAAGGGGCGACAGTGCGCGAAGCCGTTTTGTGGGACAAATGCGTCATCGGGGCGGGGGCAACGGTTGCCCGATGCGTGTTAGGGAGCGAATGCCAAGTTTCCGAGAAAGTCACCGTTGCGCCTGACCGCGCCTATGGGTGTGGGGAACGGATAAGCGAGGCGGCGTAAAGGCAGGCTTGGTAGCGCGGGCGGTCACCGAAACGCGGTGGGGCTTGTCGGTAAATCTTGGTCAAGGAGGTGACCGAGCGATGGCAGGGATCCGTTGGCAGCGTCCGACGCGGTTGGTGCCCAATATCGGCTACATCGGCACTTTTGTCCCGCGAGAATGTGGCATTGCTACTTTCACCGCCGATGTCGTCAATTCTGTGCACCGCTATCCCTTCGTTGGCGAGCCTTATGTCGCCGCAATGATTAAGTCCGACGAAGACATATCTCGCTACAAACCGCCTGTCCGCTTCTTTACCCGCGAGGACAGTTACGGCGACCATTTGCGGATGGCAACTTTCTTCAACGAAGCGCCGGTCGCTGTCGTTAACTTACAGCACGAGTTCGGGATTTTCGGCGGAGAGCGGGGCGAATTCATCTGCGACACTTTGGAACTCCTACGCAAACCCGTTGTGACCACCTTGCACACTATCATGCCCAAGCCTCATCCTGCCTATCGCGAAATCACCCGCCATATCGTTGCCCATTCCGAGCGAGTAGTGGTCATGAACCCGTTGGCGTTTGACCTTTTGGAGCGAGACTACAAACTCAACACCCGCAAGGTGGTGCTCATCCATCACGGCGCTCCCGATATGCCTTTTGGTGATCGGGAGGCTGCCAAAGCGGCATTGGGCTTGACAGGACGCTTCGTCATCACCACCTTCGGACTCATCAGTCGCGGGAAAGGGTTAGAGTATGCCATCCAAGCGTTGCCACCTGTCGTGACGAAACACCCTGAAGTGCTTTACTTGATTTTGGGCGAAACCCATCCCAATGTCCGCCGCCAAGAAGGGGAAAGTTACCGAGAGGAACTGCAAGGGTTGGTGAAGGAGTTGAAGTTGGAGAATCATGTGCAATTTGTCAACCGATACCTGACGAAGGCGGAACTGATTCGCTACCTGCAAGCGACCGATGTTTACTTGACCCCTTACCTGAACCCGAACCAAATTGTCAGCGGAACGCTGGCGTATGCGATGGCATGTGGGAAAGTCATTGTTTCCACACCTTACCTTTACGCTCAGGCGTTGTGCGATGGTGGGCGCGGCCTTCTCGTCAACTTCCGAGACCCGCAGTCCATTACAGATGCGCTACTGCTTCTGCTGGACAACCCGACATTGCGGTTGGAAATGGAGCGTAGAGCTTACGCTTACGGACGCCAAATGACATGGCAAGCCGTCGGGAAGCGGTATGCCGAACTGTTTGTGCAAATAGCCGAGGAGACCCGCCCAGTGCGGGTGTTCGTAGCAGCCCCTTTCAGCCGCCAGCGCCCCTTGAGCGTTTTGACCGAAGCGGAAGCGACGCTTTCGTCGGGACAATGAAGCACAGCCTTGCCCATTGGAATGAGGCACTGCAACCTTAACGGCGAGGTGAGGTTCGGCTATGCCCGCAGTCATCACCGATGAGCGATTGGTGCAGGAGTTGTTGGTGGAGCGCCCAAAAACCGGTGCCGCCCGTTGGGACGAAGTGTGGGATGGAGTGGTGCATATGAGCCCGATGCCTTCCATTGAGCATCAGCGAGAAGGACGGGAGCGGTGATGTCCATGAGCGAGCAAATCAACTTGGCGCACTTGCGCGCTATCACGGACGATACAGGCGTCTTGCAGTTCACCTTCTTCGGGGTGCCCGACCCAAGGTCAGGTTACACAACGGACGACAACGCACGGGCGCTCATTGTAGCGACTTTGCATTACACCCTCACAGGCGACAAAGAGTCGCTGGAATTAGCCCAACGCTATTTGGCGTTCCTGCGTTACGCCCAGAGAGAGGATGGGAGGTTCCACAACTTGATTGGCTACGACCGCCACTTCCTTGACGAAATTGGGAGCGAGGATTGTTTTGGGCAAAGTTTGTGGGCGTTAGGCACGGTGCTCAACAGCACCTTCCCTGCGCCGATGCGGAAGGCAGCAATGGCAATGTGGGAACGCAGCCTCCCCCGCACCACCGAATTGCACCACTTGCGCCCTAAAGCCTTCGTGCTCATCGGCTTGCACGAAGCAGCGCAAGCGTTCAGCGGGGCGTGCCCGTCCCTTGTTGGGCTCGCTCGCCAGTTGGGACGGGACTTGACAAATGCCTACTTGCAAAACGCCGACCGACATTGGTGTTGGTTTGAGGAAACGATGACTTACGCCAATGGCTTATTGTGCGACAGCCTTTTGCGCGCCTACCTGCTCACGGGCGAGCAAGTGTTTCTCACCGTCGGGTCGGAAACTTTACGCTTCCTCAACAAGGTGTGTTGGGACGAAGCGAGCGGGTGCGTCAGTCTTGTGGGCAACCGAGGTTGGTATCGGAAGGGGGGAAAGAAAGCCGATTTCGCTCAGCAACCCATTGATGCCATGTGGTTATGCTGGGCGAACTTGACGGCATGGCAGATTACGGGCGAAGAGATTTTCCGCCAGATGGCAAAAGCGAGTGTGGATTGGTTTTTCGGTCGTAATGTCATCGGAGCGCCCCTTTACGACCCCGAGACAGGCGCTTGCCATGACGGGCTGGAGCCAGAAGGGGTCAACGAACACTGCGGGGCGGAGTCCACTATCTGCGCGCTGCTGACTCTGTTGCGATGGCGGAAGGAGCAAATCATGCGAAGTGGTGAACTCTGATGCGCTACATCGTCACCACTTTGCGGGGTTTGGAGGCACTCGTCGCTGATGTGGTAGCAATCGCACCATGGTGGGATTGAAATGCAAACGATTTTGGACGCTGCCTACGAGATTGACCGGTAGCAATCGCACCATAGTGGGATTGAAATAGCCTTTGAAGTGCGGGAATACATCGTCGCCCCTGCCCAACCCCTTCCGCTGGACGAAGTGCTGCCCTTCTTGGAAGGGTTGCAGGAAGGCATCCAATCCCGCTACAGCGTCCAGCAACGGGCTTACCCTTTCCCTGTCCGACGAACGCAGTTGCTGGTTTACGAGTTGTTTCAAGCCGTTCGGCTTAAGCGCGGGCAACTTAAAACGGTGCTCCTGCACACTGACCCGTTAGGCACGCCTTTCCCAAAAATTCGCGACGAATTGATGAGGGCGATGGAGGGGGCAAAAGAAGTGGTCATTTTGGCGGGAGCACGGGAAGGATTGCCCGTCGGGCTCATGCGAGCATGCGATTTCGTGGCTGTGACCTCCCAAAGCGCAAGCGGTCTAAAACTATGGTCGTTCCGATCACACTTAACCGACAGGGGGGAGAATTCATGCGCCGGCTTGTCAACTTGCTGGTTGCCTTTGGGCTCATGTCGCTAGCTTTGGCGAGTTTTGCTAACCCGAACGCCCAACGGCTTGTTCAAGCCTTGGAGCAAGTGC
>JGI25065J35084_100027_pt1 | contig 18907 bp, 14 predicted proteins | sample Antgeofumaro1A2A_FD_35084 | JGI IMG/M metagenome (IMG submission 35084)
GTCGGGAAGGTTCTCCAACCAACCAGCACGAGGCAATGGGTGTGGTGCCTGATTTTTCGGCAATCCGTCCACTTCGCCCCAAGGCGCCATCGGCGGGATGCCTTGACTGATAACATAGTGCCAATGGCGGTCATCATGGCGCGGTTCCATCCAATCGCTGGGCTCTTTCCCCAAGTTTTCGCCAACCCGCAACCGGTGCAAAGTGCGCCCATAGAGCCGCTCATTATCCCTGTCCGTTTTGCGGTGAAGGGAGTTCCTCACCTTTGGGACACAATGACCGGGGAAGTTCTCCCCCTTCCTGCGCGAGTAACTGAAAAAGGCACGGAAGTGCCGTTGGACTTTTCACACGCCAACGCTCTGGTTATCTCCTTCCGTCGCGGCAAACCGTCGGAACCTACTGCCCCTGCCCGCGAGGAAGAGGCATTAAGTTTGACGGGCGACTGGCAAATCACCTATGTGCCCACTCTGGACAATCGTTGGGGCGATTTTGATTTGCCCCCTTCAGACACCGTTCCAGTGCAGGTTCGGCGTTTTCGTTTCCGCGCCGAAGGCGAAGGGGAAGATGGCGTAACTTTGGGTTGGTATTTGCCCGATTTTGATGACCGAACTTGGGAACAACGAACTTACTCGTTCGGTCCCTACTTGCTGCGGCGCGGACCATTCCCACCCGACCAAACTTCCTCCCTGCGTGTAAGCGGCACCGAACCTGATTGGCAACCCGTGCTCCTATCGCTGAAACTGGGCATTGAAAAGGACCCTGCTCATGGGGGAACTTTGGGACCGAAAGGAAGCGTGCCAGAGGAATTCGTGGATTTGGGAGTGGGGGCGGAAGGCGAAACTTTTGACCTGTTCACCAAAGTGCATGCCTCTTCTGAACAGCAACAGTGGCTTAGCGTGTTTGGAAGTTGCGGGAAGGAAGTGTGGTTGAACGGTGAACAACTGTTCCCGCCAACAGACGCTGACCTCATTTGCCTTCCCGTTCGGCTGCGGGTGGGGTTGAATTCGCTGCTGCTGCGAATAACTCGGCGAGTGGGGCGAACGCGGGTTTCCTTCCAGTTCCTTGACGAACCCAACCGTGCCTTGATGCCCAACTGGATTTGGTTTCCCGAACTTCCCTATCCCGACTTTGGCATCCCTCGCTGCTCTCGCGCCTTCCGCCGCACCATCACTATTCCGTCACTGGTGCGGGAGGCATGGTTAGGCATCGTGGCAGAAAGCGGCTATCGGCTTTGGGTTAATGGGCACTTTCTCGGCGAAGGACGCATTGACCACTCCCGTATCGCCTTAGACCGCTACGACATCGGCAGTTACTTGCAACAAGGGGCGAACACAATCGCGGTGCGGGCTTGGACGGAAGGGGGAGCGGCTGGGTTGTTGGTTTACGGCGAAATTGTGCTGCGCAACGGAGAACGGGTCGTTTTCACCTCCAACCCGTCGTGGCGGACGAATAGGTGGGAATTGGGGAAAGAGCCCAGCGATTGGATGGAACCGCGCCATGATGACCGCCATTGGCACTATGTTATCAGTCAAGGCATCCCGCCGATGGCGCCTTGGGGCGAAGTGGACGGATTGCCGAAAAATCAGGCACCACACCCATTGCCTCGTGCTGGTTGGTTGGAGAACCTTCCCGACCGACCTTTTGCCCCACCCTTTGAGCCCTTCCTTGACAGAGGCAAACGCGCTGGTTGGGTGCGTTTCCTTGTTCCGCCCGGTGCGACCAAAATGCGCCTTAAAATCAAAGGAGAAGCGCGGGTTTTCGTGGACGGACAAGAAATAGCGCCAAATGGGGATGGGGCATATCCTCTTCCTAACCCTGAAAAGGTGCGCCGCATCGCTGCTATCCGCTTCATATCGGACATCGGTTTTCCCGAAACGGCTGCCTTTTTGGAGCCTGTGACTTTTGAGGTAAGGACTGGTCGGATGGGACTTGGGGCTTGGGCGGATTATGGGCTCTCTTGCCATTCTGGCGGCATCACCTACGAGAAGACTTTCACCCTTGACAACCCCGAAGGGGAATGGGTGTTGGATTTGGGCAAAGTGCGTGGGACGGCAGAAGTATGGCTTAACGGCGAGAAAGTAGGAGTGCGCATCTGGTCGCCCTTCCGATTTGACTTGACGGGGAAGTTACGCAGAGGAGAAAACCAACTGCGCATCGTCGTCTTCAGTAGCCTCGGTCCGCACTACTTTGAAGCCGTCCCAACGCCTTACTTGTTTGCCGAGCAACATTTAGCGGGGCTATTCGGTCCTGTGCGGCTCTTGCGGCGAGTTTCCGCCGGCTAAGAGCGCCCTTCACAACATCGGCACCCCGTTGATGACCAACCGATACCGGCAACCGAGGAACTCCGCCGCCTTGCGAGAGAACAGCATGCGGCTCATAAAAATCTCAAAGTATTCAAACACGCTCCCGATGCTCGTGTCAATGGTCAAGTCCAGCGTGATGGTTCGCTCTTGTGGGTTGACGAAAAGTTGGGCATGTTGGGCGGCGTAGTTGATGCGGTCGTGGATGTCAAAAGCCGCCATGTTGGGATTTCGGACGCGAGAGCGATGGACATCGGCTTTATCGGCGATCACAACCGCGGCGGTGATGGGCGAGATGACAGACCCGCCTTCTTGCTCGTCATGGTTACCAATGGCGGCTGCTACCATCCCTGCCTCCTCCGCTGACATCCCCATTTCCATCAGCACTTGTAAGGCAATGAGCGCTCCCGTCTTGCTGTGCATGATGCGGGAAACCATGTTACCCACATCGTGAAGGTATCCAGCGATGGCGGCTAATTCGGGTTGGCGGTCGTTGAACCCTAAATCTTGGAGAATGCGCCGCGCATTGTGGGCAACCAGACCGACATGGCGAAAGCCATGCTCCGTGTAGCCGAGGGCTTCCATTTGCTCGTCGGCAAGCCGAATGAAGGTGCGCACCTTCTCGTTTTCCTTCACATCGTCCAGTGTGACGAGTCTCGGTTCCACGAGCATCTGCATCGCCTCCTGAAACTGCCGCATTCCCTGAAACCATCGGCAAAGGCACGGCGCATTTTAGCACACCCTTTTTCGCTTCGCTGTAACACTTCTTTCCCTGCAATTGTCAACTACTCCGCCACCCAGGCCGGCTCGGGAAGGATGCGTGGAATTTCTGTCAAGCGGTAGCCGAACCCGCTCCCTCGCACTGAGTTCCAGTCCACACATCCTTCTCGGCGTTGGTAAAGGGCGGGATGGACTTTCGCTTCGGGCTTTAAAGCCTGTGGATAGAATTGCATGGCGTTCACTTCCACGCCCATTAAAGTGCCAGCATGGGCAGCAAGTAATACATGGGGAATCATCGCCAGCATCGGATTGGTCAAGTCCTGAACCATTAGCGGCATCCCGTGCGCTTTCGCCCACGCTTGCATAAGCAACGCTCCCGTTTGGGTCTTGCAAGTTTTCAACGCTACCCCCGTCCAACCCAACTGCCGCCCCCTGCGCACGAACTTCCAATCGTGAGCGCTTTCATCCAGGAACAAAGGCTTGCGGGCAGCGATGGGACGGACATCAAGGGGATATGCTTCCAAGTCATAAGGGAACGGCTGCTCAATGTAAAGGAGCATCTGCCACATGCGGGGATGCTCCCGCATCAACTTGTCTAAGATTGCCACCACATACTCTGGGTCAGTCACGGTGCAGTTGAAATCCGCTGCGAGCCACCAAACTCTGTGCGCTTCCGCAATTTGCCCCACTCGGAGGAGCCGTTCGTAGTCCCATTCAAAATCCGTGCCCGTCAGTTTGACCTTCAGGCACTTGAGCCCGTCGCGAGTTATCCAGTCCGCTAACAGCACGGGGTAACCGTCGTTCGGTTCGTCCCCTGTTAAGTCCGCTTCCGTGAGGGGGTCTTTCGCCCCAACGAGGTGCCACGCCAGCAATTTGCGAGGCGGGTCGGCAATGAGAAAGGCGGCGGGGTATTTGCCCCGAAAATCTACTCGCTCGTCCTCAGGCTCCAAATAGGCGCTCAGGTCATACCGAAGGAAAGGGGGACGGTAAGTTTCGTAGACGGGCAAGCCGACAAGGTTACCATAGGCATCGTGAAGGGCGATGTCAAAAGCCGAGTTGCAAATGAGGGCTGCCAAATAAGGCATCGGTTCCGTTCTCGCTCCTTCCCGGTTTCCCTCGCGCAGCAATGACGGCAGCACTTGCGTGAGGAAGGCATACCCGATTTCTAAAGCGTGTCCCGTTTCTTCAAAGGTCGTCCACACTCTCGCCAATCGCAAGCAGAAATCCTTCATGGCTGTCAAGCGCTCTGCATAAGGCAATCCACTCGGCCAACCCCACTGGACGATGAGGGGTGTTTCGCCCCAACCGTCGGCGGTGTTGCCTTCTTTGCCGACAACCCGCAACCGCACCCGACAGCACACCACATCGGTCACTGTCTCTCGCCCGAACTTGAGTGGCATCCGCATCTGGATGGGCAGGAAGTAAACAGCCCCTCCCACAGGCTTTACCTTTTCGCTCATCGGCTCTCACCTCCATCGGTGAACTTTGGCTCAAGGGCAGCAGTTATGGCATTGTTATCGGAATGGTGCAAGAGTGAAAGTCAGTTTTGTGTGCCAAACTTTGCGGCGGAGGTGAGGTTGGATGAGGCAAAATCACCGTCCGCTTAACATTGTCGTTGTCATCGCCGACACTTTGCGGCGCGACCATCTGGGGTGTTACGGCAACTCGTGGATTCGCACCCCGAACCTTGACAAGTTCGCCCAAATGGCAGTTGTTTTTGACCGCGCTTACTGCGGTTCGTTCCCCACCATCCCTGCCCGAACTGATTTGTTTACGGGCAGGTGGACATTCCCGCACCGTGATTGGTCGCCCTTGCCTCGCGAGGAAATCGTGTTAGCGCAATTGCTCTCGCAAGGGGGCTACACAACCATGATGATTGTGGATACGCCCCATCTGGTTCGGGATGGTTACTACTTTGACCGAGGCTTTCACGGCTTCCTTTGGGTTCGGGGGCAGGAGAACGAGCGCTACCGCACTGACCCGGAGAAGGTGGAATTCCCTTGCGACCCGCGCAAACTTCGCAACCCTTACACTTCCTTCGTCCAATACTTGCGCAACATTGCCGACCGACGCTATGAGGAGGACTACTTTGCCGCCCGCACTATCACAGAAGCGATGCGATGGTTGGAGCGGAACTACAAGCGGGAGCGCTTCTTCCTTTACCTTGACTTGTTTGACCCGCATGAGCCGTGGGACCCGCCCCGTTACTACTCCGATCTTTACGCCGACCCAAACTTTCAAGGCGAAGAAGTCATCTACCCGCGCTATTGGTATTGGCGCGATTTCTTGACGGAAGCCGAATTGCGCCATTGCCATGCCCTTTATTGCGGCGAGGTCACAATGGTGGACTATTGGTTCGGTCGGTTAATGGCGCGATTGGAGAGCCTGAACTTGCTGGAGCGAACCGCTGTGATCTTCACCAGCGACCACGGTTTCTATTTCGGCGAGCACGGCATCATCGGCAAGGCACTGCTTGAAGAGCGAGAAGGACGCAATGTGATGCATCGCTCCCCCATCTACGACGAAGTGGCGCGCATTCCGTTGCTGATTTATGTTCCCGACACCAAACCTGCCCGCTGCCATGCCTTCACTGGCTTCGTGGACTTGATGCCGACGATTTTGGAACTTTCTGGGGTAGAAGTGCCCGATTTCGTGCAAGGCAAATCCTTGTTGCCTTTCCTTCGCGGGGAGCACCCCCAGTGGCGAGACTTCTTCGTGACTTCATGGGCAATTGTCCACTCGCCGAAAGAAACAATCACGCGTGCCGTTGATGGCACGGAGCGAGTTGTTCTTTCGCCACGACCTTCTACTATCCACACTGCCGAGTGGACGCTGATTTACAGCGTCGCAGACGATGAGGCGGAGTTGTATCACACCCCCAGCGACCCAAAGCAAGAAAGCAATGTCATCAAGGAGTATCCACAGGTAGCCCAAGCCCTCCACGCCAAGTTCCTTCGCTTCTTGCAGGAGTGCGGCACTCGTGAGGAGTTCCTAAAGCCTCGCCAAACCCTTCGGGTGTGAAGTCAGGGGCGTCCCATCCGCTGGAGGTCATCTCGCACCTGCTCCGCCTGTTGCCGAACCGAGTCGGGCAAATTGGGGCGCTTCAGGAACGCCTCTATGACGGGCAAAGAGGCGCGCTCGCAGATGCTTTGGATAGCGTTGAGAGCTCTCTGCACCACTTGCGTGTCCGTCGGGTTCTGGACGCGCTCTAAGGCTTTGTAAAGGGAGGGAAGAGCGCTTGCATCGGCAATTGAGCCCAAAGCGTCGGCAGCAGCGGCTGCAACGCCCACATCTTTGGCTTTCAGCAAGGGAATCAGCAAAGACACCGATTGGCGGTCGCGAACCATCCCCAACGCTGACGCAGCGGCTTCCTGAACGCGTGGGTCGGAAGAGCGCAACCACTGACGCAAGTGAGGAATGGCTTCGGTCAATTGGCTGGCGCCAATCGCCGAAATCATAGCCGGTGGCGGGTTTTTTCCTTCCTTTGCATATCGCTCCGCTTGCTCCAACAGGAACCTTTTTGCCTCTTCCGTCCGCAAGTTTCCAATGGCTTGCCATGCTGCCGTCTCCAACATCGGGTCTTTTAAGGCTTCTTGCAGAACGGGTAACGCTTTGTCGCTTCGGGTGTTGCCCAACGCATAGACTGCCATTTGCTTTGTCTCTTGGTCTAAGAGCGTTTTCGGTTGCTCCTTGCTTTCCACCACGAATTTGCGCAAAGTGTCAACGGCTTTCTCGCCACAAGCGCTGATGACGCTTAAAGCGACAAACCGCACTTCTCGTCGTTGGTGGTTCAGGTAAGGCAAAATGGCAGGTAACGCAGCGGCGCCAACTTGTTGCAAGGCTTGTTGGGCAAGGCTGACCTCCAACGGGTCACGGCTTTCTAACAATTTGGCGACCTTCTTTGCACCTTCGGTGCTTCGTGCAATATGGGCGAGCACGAAAACAGCGGCTTCACGGGGTTGGCGGAAAAACTGTCCTTTCAGGAAATGGAAAGGCTGTTGAGGGTTCTTGGCAGCTTCTTCTGCCGTCCGCTTGACAATGCTCAAAGTTGGTAAAATGGCAGGTTCCCCCATGCGAGCGAGAGCGACCGCTGCGGCTAACCGCACATGGTCTTCCTGGTCTACCAACCGTTCCGCCAGTTCCTCAGCGGCTTCCGGTATCGGATTTGCCGCCAACGCCCACGCGGCTTCCGTCCGTTGGACAGGATCAGCACTCTTCAAGTTGGCTATGGCTCTTTTCAGCGCTACTTTCGTTGGCAATTGAATTCCTCGCACCCACCAACCTAACGCGAACCCAAGCACCAGTGTTCCAAAGGCGAGCAGCCATTGACGCCCTTGCATCCCTGTTCGCTCCTTTCCGATGCGCTGTGGGGACTTGCTTTGCTCGTTTTTTCGTTTACCCTGAAAGGCACCTACCCGAAAGCAAAGGATGGCAGGCTCAATGACAAAATTTTGACAGCCGCAACAAATTGCGTTTCGGCGCAGGTGAGATGCTTGCACCGTTGAAATAGGGTATTGCTGGGGAGGCGCCAGGATGGCAGTCAAGACAAAAGTGAGTGAGCGGCAACCGAGTGTGCAAGTTCAACGGTTGAACCTCATGGAGTTGGTGGCGTTGATAGTGGTGTTGGTAGTAGGGCTTTCCCTTCGCCTTTATGGCTTGGATTGGGGCTTGCCGTCGCCTGAGCGGGTGCACTCTTACCATCCCGACGAAATCACGGTCATCGGACCGACACTGCATATGAACATTTTCTCGGGGGAGATGAACCCGCACTTTTTCAACTACGGCAGCCTGTTCCTCTACGCCGTTTACTTCGCTCGCCTCTTAGCGGAAGGTTATGGTTGGCTGGACTTGACACCCTTTTTCCGAGCCTTTAATGCGGGTGGATGGGTGAGTGTGGCAGAATCGCTACCCGCAGTGACAGAGTTGGCAAAGTTGCACCTTTTGGCGCGCCTCCTTTCCGTCCTGTGCGGGATGGGGACGATAGCCCTCGTTTTCCTTTGGGGGCGCCGATTGGCAGGATGGCAACCTGCTACTGTTGCTGCCCTTTTGCTTTCCTCCTTCCCGATACATGTCCAGCACAGCCATTTTGTAACGGTGGATGTGCCTTTGACCTTGCTCACGACTTTTGCCCTTTACTTGGCAACTTTTGCCGAGAGTGGGCGCCGCTTTTTATGGGCTGCTTTTGTAGCCGGACTGGCAACAGCCGTCAAATACTCAGTCGCTCCTGCCATGTGGTTGACGCTGGCAGTTTTGTGGGCGTGGCGGACGGGCTTTTGGACGACCTTAATTCGCCTCGTCGCCTTGAGCGCTGTAATGGCTGCCGGATTCCTGCTCGGATGTCCCTACGCCGTGTTGGCGTTTCGGGAATTTTGGCACGACTTTTACTGGGAAACTTTCGTCCACAGCCGCATCGGGCATGGCTACATTTTCGTCAATACAGGCAACGGACACTGGTTCCATTTGACAGTCAACTTGCCTGCGGCGATAGGCGTTCCTGCTCTCTTGTTGGCGCTTGCGGGAGTTTTGCCCTTTGCGACAGCCAGCGAAACCGGTGAAGGCACGTCGTTCCTCCCCCGCAACCGAACAATTGTGGCGACGACCCTTTTCACCCTCGCATACTTTTTGCCGTTGGGATTTGCGCAGGTGCGTTTTGCCCGCTATTTGATGCCCCTCTTACCGCTTTTGGCAATTTGGGGAGCGTTGGTGTGGGAGAAACGCCGATGGCGAAATCTGTGGCGATTGGGAGTGGTGGCGACCTGCGGCTATACGCTCCTTTGCGGTATCGCTGTTGCCAGTCTCTTTGCACCACCTGACCCGCGCGATGAAGCCGCTCAGTTCATTCGCCAGCAAGCCACTCTCAAAAAGCCCCTTACCCTTGCCCTGCACGATTTGCCCTGGTTTTACACCCCGCCTATCTGTCCGCTCAATGGCGGGATGAAGACGAAGAGGGATTTTGAAGTGTGGCAGGTGACTGCCCCGATGCGGTTTGCGTTGGTTCGGTTTGATGTAGAGGAGTTGCAAGCGAGCGAGGCGGATTTGTTCGTTGCCAGCGATTTTGAGTATGGTGACCCGCTGCGGTTGGGGTTGGACGATGCTGAACGGTTTTACGATTGGCTCTACGCCAACAACCGCCAGGTTCGGGTATTCCGCAAAGAGCCGTGCCTTCCATGGCGCACTGAGCCGTTTCGTTGGTATTTCCGTCCCCTCCCGCACGACATGCGTTATGTCAACCCCATTGTCAAAGTCTTCGTGCTTCGCTGAATGGGACAGCAGCGAGTTTTTATTGGAACGGCAGCGTCGTGGGTTTCCGCCCCTTTTGCCCCAATTTACCTGGCTACTTCAGGCGAGCCAAGAAGGCGCCACCGTCTACGACGAGCGTTTGTCCCGTCACAAAATCCGACCACTCGCTGACGAAAAACTCCACGACCTTTGCGACATCCTCGGGTTCGGCGAAGCGTTCCAAACGCCCTTTTGGCTTGATGTCCTCTTCGGTCAAACCGCGTTGACAAAGGGTGGCTAAGAAGCGACCTGTCAAGGTATCGCCGGGAGCGACACAGTTGACATTGATGCCGTAAGGGCGCAGCATCACCGCAAGGTGTTGCGTCAAGTGCACGACACCCGCTTTCGCCACCGAGTAAACGATTTCTCGGTCACGAGCCATAAAAGCAGCGATGGAGGCAATATTGACAATCCTCCCGCTCCTTTGTCGCATCATCACTGGCACGACAGCACGGCACATGTGGAAGGTGGTGAGCAAGTTGCGGGCAAGCACAACATGCAAGTCGGCTTCTGAGATGAACAAATTGTTTGGCTCTGGCTTCTCACCAGTTGCGCCGAAATCGCCACCTGCGTTGTTGACGAGAATGTCAATGCGCCCAAACTCGGCGAGCACAGCGTCCACGATGCGGTGACAGTTTTTCGGGTCTATCAAATCGCCGAACAGAGCCAAGGAGCGGCGCCCTAATGAACGGATTTGGTCAGCGACTTCCTCCAAACTGGCGCTCTCGCCAAATTTGCGCGGGGCTTCTCTGTCCTCATCGTGGACAATGACATCTGCTCCTGCCTTTGCCAGTCGCAGAGCAATGGCTTTTCCCAATCCCCGCCCCGACCCCGTCACAATGGCGATTTTGTTCAGCAAGTGTGTGCCCACCATTATTTGCCCACTCCCTTCGCTTTACTGCTGCGATGCTGGCACGAGGACTTTAGAGCCGACCCGTACAATAGTGTTGGGGCGAGGCTCCACGCGCCCGACCGCTTCCATCGGCTTCACTTGCGTCACCACGAAAAGTTCCCACTTCTTCACCCGTTATAGCGTCCACGATGGGCAAGCGCATCCCGACCTTGACACCGTGACGCGCTCCCGCCGAAATAATGCCNNGNCTGCCTTTGAGAGAAGTCAGCCACGCTATTTCGCCTTTGAGCGGCTTCGTTGTCGGCAAAACAGTGAGTGGGCTCGGTGGAGACGGCGGAACGGGAGTCGCTGACCACGACCAGAGGTGGCGCACCTCTAAGATGACGAAGCGGGCTCGTTCATCGGTTTCCGACCAACCCCCACCAACCCCCCAGCGAGGTGGGAAGCCGCGTGTCCAATGGAGCACCAAAACAGTTCGCGGCGTTGCTAACCATTGCAAACTCAGTGCCCAATGCTGCTCAAAGTCTTTAGTCGGCGTTTTGCGGTCCAACCAACTGCGAGTGAGCAGGCCGCTAACTTGCAGTCGCGGCAGCAGTTGATAGCGTCCCCAGAACGCCAACACCTGTGAGTCGGCACCTGTCGGGTAACCTAACCCGACACCGTGATACAAGTAGGGCGCTTGGACATGGTGCGTGAAGGTGAGGCGGTCAAATTTGGCATACTCGACGCCTAACGCCCGTTGGGGCCTTTCTTGCTGCACACCCAAAATCCAACCCAACTTCCGCTGAATTTGCTCTTCCTTACGCCACCAACGCAACTTCAAGTCGTCCACCACCATCACACCGTAAGCCGTTAAGTCGCCCGAGCGATAGGTCAGGTCAAAGTTAAAAATCACCTGGTCGCTTCCTTCCTTGCGCCATCCAGCGTTAACGGCGAGGCGGGAGACAGGGTAGAAAGGCAAGAAAAGTGCCAGCGGAGTTGGGAAGGTGTGGGAGAGGTTGATTTCGGTTGCACCGAATTGCCAACGGCTTCCCAACGACTTCTCCCAGCGCCTTGCCAGCAAGAAGCGACCGGGTAAGTCGCCGTGCAAATAAGCGTGCAATTGCCGAATGTGCCATCGCCCCACCAAAGGCAACTTCGCGGTAAAACCAACGGCAATTCCGTCCAACGGGTAACCTTGGTCGGAGATGAGTGGTGCGCCCAGAAACCCCGGACCCCAACGGTAGTAGTTTCGCCCGAATTCCCAAACGGTCGTGCCGATGATGCCGCGCACCGTTGCTACTTCCAGTGTGGGTGTTGGATAGGCGTCCAACAATGGAAGCAGGTCGTGATGGCGCACCCGCACCAACCCACCCCACCTTCGGTTAGGATGGTAACTGACTGTCAAGGCACTAAGACGCTCCCATCGGTTGTCATCTCCCACTCGCCGCGCCACCATCTCTCTCAAGTGCAGTTGCACCGTCAAGGAAGGAACGCTCAACTCCTTAACTTCACCCCACTGTTCGGAAAGCCACCATTTTGCCAACGCCAGCGAAGGCGAATTGGACGCTTCTTCACTCCACCACGCCAGCCACCGTTCCGCATCGTAAGGCAGCCAAACGCTTTTCCCCGCCACACCTAAAGCGAGTTGATGGCTTGGAGCGGTTTGCAACCAGGTGCCAAGGGGGGTTTTGGCGTGGAAAGCCGTTTGCCCCAAACCCCACCCTGTCCATGCCACCAACATCAACCAACACCATGTCAGCCGCATCCCTCATCACCCCTGTGGAAGATTTGCCCGTTCAATGATGAGGCGGCAACGAAACGGTGTCTATGCGGTCAGGCATTCTGCTCTATCGCCCCTTGAGGGGTTGAGGCAAACTTGCGCTGTGACGAATTTTCGTGGCAACGCTGTGTGTGAGGGGGGTAGGAACGATGCGTGTTCCGGTTGTTGTGGCGAACTGGAAGATGCACAAAACGGTTGGGGAAGCGAAAGCCTTCGTGGCAACTTTCCTGCCGCTGGTGGAAGGGGTGAAGGGCTGCACTATCGTCCTTTGCCCACCTTTCACCGCTTTGCCAGCGGTAGGTGAGATGTTGAAGGGCACCCACATTGCTTTGGGCGCACAAGACCTTTTCTGGCGTGAGCAAGGAGCGTTCACGGGAGAAATTTCGCCCATCATGCTCACCGATGTCGGCTGCACTTTCGTTATCATCGGACACAGCGAACGGCGCGGGCGTTTTGGGAAACCGGACCCAGAACTTGCCGACCCGCAACTGCGGAGCATTTTCAGCGAGACGGACGCATCCGTCAACAAGAAAGTTCACGCTGCCCTCAAACACGGGCTCACGCCTATCATTTGCGTTGGGGAAACGCTTTCAGAGCGGGAGCAAGGGCACACCGACGAGGTCGTTCGCACCCAATTGCGGAAAGCATTGGAGGGTTTGACGAAGGAGCAAGTCGCGCAGGTCGTGATTGCCTACGAACCTGTTTGGGCAATTGGCACGGGCAACGTTTGCGACGCAAAGGAGGCAAACCGCGTTTGTGGGCTTATTCGCTCCATTCTCAGTGACCTGTTCGGCACCGAAGTTTCGGAAAAAGTGCGCATTCAGTATGGCGGCAGCATCACTCCCGAAAACATTCCCGATTTAGCGGCTCAGGAGCACATTGATGGTGGCTTGGTCGGTGGCGCCAGCCTGAAGCCAGACAGTTTCGCCACCATTGTCAAAACGGTTGCTCACGCCAAACAGACACCGATGGATTTTTCAAACCTGTGGAAACCCTAACTGCCAGATAGCGATGATGAGGGCGAGAGCCGCTAAAAAAGTGACCCCGGCTACTTGCACGAAGGCTTGTTGCCACAAGGGACGAACTCGCAAGAAGGGAAGGTCGGAGAGCAACATGGCAACAGGCGAAAGCAAAAGCAAAATCGCGACGATAGGGGGAAGGTCAGCGAAGAACATACCCAGCGCAACTGTCCCGAAAAGAGCAGTGATGACCACACCGACAGCGCCGTTCGCCATCGTCAAGTCACGCTTCATTGTGCCCACCAAAGCGACGGCGCCGAGGATCGTTGCCAATACTCCCGCCAACTGGCTGATGGAAGCCGTGTGCCCGACGAGAAGGGCAGCACTCTGGAAAAGACAAAGAGGGAAAAGTGCCGCCGCGATCAAGACACCTTGCTGTCGTTCGGCTTTCCCGTTCACGAGCGTCCAAACAACCCCCATCCCGGTAGCGTAAGCCACTGTCCACACCGCCACTTTCCCGAACCCCCAATAGCCTGTAGCGGGACGAAGGAGCAAGCCCATCCCGAGGAGGGCAAAAAGGAATCGCCAAAGCCTAACGGCACGCGCCATCCTTTCCTGCCCGAATGCTTCAACGATGCCCACAAAGGCGGCAACGGAAACCAACAGGAAAAGCCTTTGGGTCGCATCGGCAGGTTTAAGTGACGGGAAACCTTGCGCTAAAGCGTGTCCGAAAAGGTAACCGATTGCCACTACCCACCCGCTCAGCCATTGGCGATGCGGAAGGGTGAAGCGATCGCCCGCTTTCCAAACGAGCAGCAAACCCACCAACGCAACAGCAAAAGGCACCCCGCCTACCAACGCAACCGTGCCAAACAACATCGCCGAACACCCCGTTGTTGTCAACTCAAAGGACGCACACTCACATCACCGGCTGCAACGGTTCGCTCTGAACCGTCAGGCAATTGCAGTCGCAATTCCCCCGTTTCGGTTACACCCTTTGCCACTCCTTCCCAAATTGTCCNGTCAGGCACTGCGACCCGCACAGTCTTTCCACGCAACCAATCCAACGCTTCAACGGCTTGCCGTAAAGTTGCAAGGTCGCCTGCTTCCCACCGCTCCCACCAACTTTCCACTGACAGTAAAATCGCCGCCAAAACTTCCCATCGGTCAACCAACTCCCCCTTCAAAATGCACAGCGAGGTTGCCACAGGGCGCAGTTTGTCGGGGAACTCCGTTTCCGCCAAGTTGACATTCACCCCGATGCCAACCAACACCCAACCTTTCGTCCCTTCCACCAAAATCCCCGCCAATTTGCGCCCGTTTGGAGCAACGATGTCGTTTGCCCACTTGACAAAAACAGGAACGCTCACCTTCGCCCGCAAGGCTTCCGCAACGCTGACACCCACAAGGAGGCTTAAAGTGCCGAGGGGTGGTGGGTTAGGGGGTAAGCGCAGAGCAATTGTCAAGTAGATGTTTTTGCCCGCTGGCGAGAACCACCATCGCCCCAGTCGCCCCCGCCCCGCTGTTTGTTGGTCCGCAACCACCAATGCCCCATGAGGCGCTCCCTTAAGCACCCATTCTTTGGCGATGTCCTGTGTGGAGGTGACGACTTCCTGAAACTGCCACGCTTTGCCCAACCACTTTGTTTGCCTTATCGCTCGCTCCATGCTTTTTCACCTACTCACGTTGGCATCCTCCCCCAATAATTCTGGGCAGCGCGGTGAAGCGATGCTGTGAGGCGTCTGATGGTTGTCCGCGCCAAACTTGTCAGCGAACCCCGTTGAGGGAGGGATATCCGAGATGATGATAGAAGAAACGCTTAGGGCATTCGCTGCGGCTTTTGAAATGGGCATCCGATTGGCGGCGTTGATTTTGGTTGTCTCCATCGTTGGGGCTGCAGTCATCGGGCGCGTCATTGAGGGCGAGTTGACAGGTAGTCATGCTGGCATTGCTTTGTTGTTCGTTGCGGCTTTGTTGGTGGGTGTCGTTCTGCTTTGGGACACACCTTTTTTGTTCGCCCTTTTCCTCGCCGCTGCGGGGTTAGCCGCTTTGTGGCTAATGGTGCAGGCGGCTGCCCAACGGCGATTGGTTCAAGAGATGCGAAGCGCCGAGGAAGCCCGCTACAAAGCGACTTTGGAGCGCGACCCGCGCAATGCTGCCGCATGGAGCGCTTTGGGCGACCTTTACTTGGAGATACACCGCTACGATGATGCCATTACCTGTTACGAGCGCGCTGTCCAACTGAGCCCTACCGATCCAACCGAAAAGCGCAAGTTAAAACGAGCACAGCAGTTGAAAGCGGAGGCAGAAGCGAGAGGGCGATTTTGCCCCCAATGCCATGTGCCCGTCCCTCTCTGGGTTGTCCAATGCCCTGCCTGTGGGTTTGAACTGAGCGCGCCCGTTTGGGCTTACCTGTTCGCCGCTGCCCGCGACAAGGTTGCCATGAAGAAAGTTGCCCTTGCCTTCCTCATCGCGCTGCCGATAGCCAGTTTGTGGGTAGCGTTGCTGGTCCTGCTTCCCCCACTTGGTCGTGCCCTTTTGGTGCTCTTCTCCCTTGCCGCTATTATCATTGTGGTGCTGGTGGAATTGCGGCGGTAAAACGACAACCGAAAAGAGGGGCGGACTCCCGCCCAACTGAAAATTGGCTGCCAAGCCCACTAAAGAGGGCTTCGCTCAACCTTACCGTCGGAAACGATGAAAATGCGGAGGGAAGCAGAGATGGCGGTGCGAAGTTTCGTAGCATTGGAGTTGAACGACGAAGTGCGAGGGAAGTTGACGGAGTTGCTGCACCAGTTGCACCGTACGGGGGCGGCAGTCAAGTGGGTGGAACCCGAAAACTTGCACTTAACGCTGAAGTTTCTGGGCGAAGTGCCCGAGGCACAGATTGCCAACATCGCTGAGACTTTGCGTGCCATTGCCCAAACCATTAAGCCTTTCGCCTTCACCGTTCGGGGCGTTGGCGGGTTTCCCGATTTGCGCCGACCGCGCGTTTTGTGGGTCGGTGTGGAAGCCGTCCCGCCGTTGATTCAGTTGCAACGATTGGTGGAGCAAGGGATGGAGAAGTTAGGGTTTGCCCCCGAAGGGCGCGCCTTTCATCCCCACATCACCTTGGGGCGCGTAAAGGCGATGGCAGGCATAGAGAAGGTGAAAGCCATCCTGAGCCAACACGCCGACACCCTTTTCGGCATTGTTGCTGTCTCGCATCTTACCTTTTTCCGAAGCGACCTTTCGCGGGAAGGTCCCACCTACACCCCACTAGCCCACCTTCCCTTCGGAAGCGAGGGAGAGCCACCTAATCGGCACTATGATTCCTCCACCACTCGCGGCACTCGGAAGTAGCCATCCACTGCGTCGGGAGCGTTCATAAGCACTTCTTCACGAGGCATCGGCTCGCGCGGCTCATCGGGGCGAAAGACATTGAACAAAGGCACAGCATGGGAAGTGGGCTCCACGCCCTCGGTGTCCAGTTCCTTCAGTTTCTCAATGTGCTCCAAAATGCGGTTGAGTTCCCAGGTGTATCGCTCAATCTCCGCTTCGTCCAACTCCAATCGCGCCAACAACGCCACATGCAAAACTTCTTCTCGGCTCAACGGCATACTCATCACCCCCTGAAAGCGATGCACCAGATACTGCGGAAACGAGGTCGCCGCAGACTTCAGCCTGCTTTGTTTTCTTTGCTGCCGACTTCGGGTCAGCGGAGGTTTTTGTCGGGACGACATGGAAAGCCATTCCTACAGGACTACCACGCTCTTTTGCGCAAGGGTTCGCAACTCTTCCGTGATGGCTACCCAATCAGTGCTGCAAAAAAGATGGCGCACTTCGCAAACTTGGTCGCTGTTCACAAACACGAACACCGTCTCCACTTGCTCAGCGCCGAAGACGCGATGGACGGCGAGGGCATAGGCTTTTGCCTGCACCAAGTAGCACTGGGCAAAAAGTTGCTGGGCATCTTCCGGAGATTTGACGGCATCGGTTTTGAAGTCCACGACCAGCCACCCCTCGGGTTGCGCCAACAAGTCCCATCGCCCCACTAACTCCACCGGCGGTTCGCCCACCAATCGGACACGGAAATCCAACTCGTGCCAGCGCCGATGCGTTTCGCAAGCCCGCTGCCATGCCGTTGACTGGACGGCACGCCGAACGAATTGCCGCACCACTTCAGCGTCGGCTTGCGCGGCATCAGGGTCTGCCCCCACCATTGTCGCCACCCACCGAATTTGCTCGTCCGTCGGTTCTGTTGCCCGATAGCGCAAAAGGGCGTGGACAATCAAACCTGCTTCCCGTGCCGGCAAAACGGTCAAAGGCGTGGGCGCATCGGGACGCTCCTTCAGCGTAACCATTTCTTCCAACGCGGTCACGCTAAGCGTCAAGACAGGTGCCGGCAAACGGGGCAAATCCAAGTTGAGGCGCTCAGCGGCGGGAATGGTCTCTGGCTTTTGCAGCCACTGTTCGCCTACCGCTTCCGCCATCACCGCCCAGCGACGCTGCAAACTGTCCGCCGTCACCGTTTCGCCCCTCAACCACACCCGCACACCGTCAGCAATTTCTATGGGTTCATCCCTTGTTTCCCCAACGGGCACTTGAAGCACACTTGATACCAACTGAAGCCAATTGTCCCACCCGCCATCGGAGTTGCCTTTGCCCTTTTTGTTTTCGTCCACGCATCCGACCAAAATCAGTCGGTCTTTCGCACGCGTCCATGCGACGAAAAGCAGCCGCTCCGATTCAGCCCGTTCCCGCAAAATTCGCACTTCGTCCACGGCCTTGAAACGAGCCATTTGCAGGTTATCTCGGGGCAAACTGTGTCCGGCTTCATCCATCAAGCGGACAGCGATGCCTTTGTCAGGGTCGGTGACGAAGTCGTCCCGCGAACTTTGCGGGGCACTGACTTCCCCCAGCATGGGCACGATGACGACGGGAAACTCCAATCCCTTAGCGGCATGGATGGTCATGACTTGGACGGCATCGGCAGTTGCTCCCGCCAAAGGCGGTTCGCCGATGCGGACCTCGCCTTCCACCAAAGCGCGGGCATAACGAGTTAAACCGCGAACATTCAACCGTAACTCTTCGCTAAGTTGATGCGCCAGGCGGATGAATTTGCGGATGTTGGCGAGCCGTTGCCGACCGGGCAAAAGTGCCGCCACCAGAGCGTCGTAACGGGTTTCACGGAGGAGCCACTCCAACAACTCCCGAACGCTTTCCCGCTCCATTTTCTCCCGCGCTTTCGCCAATAATTGCCTTGCCCACTGCAACTTTTCCCGCTCGGTTTCTTCGTTGATTGGCGGCTCCCCTTCCCCGCTTTCCCACCAATCCTTCCCCCCGCATTGGAAGAGCCAAAAGAGCGTTTCGTCGTTCACACCTACCATCGGCGACCGAAGCCAACTTGCTAAAGCGATTTCGTTGTCAGGCTCCGCAAGGACTTGCAGGAAGGAGAATAGGTCTCGGGCTTCGGGGGTTGCGAAGAAGCCGTAACTGGCGATGATGTGGTAGGGGATGCCGTAGCGGCGCAACGCTTCTTCGTAGACGGTGGCGTTCACTAATTCCCGTAAGAGCACAGCGATGTCGCGGTAATTGATGCCCCTTTCGTGCAACTCACGGATGCGCTGAGCAATCCACTCGGCTTCCACCCGCAAGCGCTGCCACTTCCCCAATCCCTCGCTCACTTTGAAGAAGGCAAGTTCAACGGGGACTTCGTCTTCTTCGTTCCGAACTGCCGTCATGGGTTGCAACGGCATCCGCACTTTCTGCTCAATCGCGGTAGCGCTTTCACTCACACGGAAGATGCGCTCAAAGGCGCAATTCGCCAAGGCAACGATGGAGGGAACGCTGCGATAGTTTTTGTCAAGGCGCTCCCGTCGCCACCCTAACCGAATTCCCGCTTCCGCCCAAAGTTGGTTGAAGACACTCACATCAGCGTTTCGGAAACCGTAGATAGATTGCTGACTGTGTGCGGGTGTGGTTGAGGGGCGAAACGGTGACGGCGGACAGTTTGCAGCGTCGCTGGGCGGTGATGGCGGAAGCGGTAGGCGAACAGTG
>JGI25065J35084_100032_pt1 | contig 16888 bp, 11 predicted proteins | sample Antgeofumaro1A2A_FD_35084 | JGI IMG/M metagenome (IMG submission 35084)
GCGCAACAGCGTGTACAAAGAGGAAAAGAAGGTGAAGACGAGGGATGTGCTTGTGCAAAAAATTGTGTTTGAAGATGGTGAAGAAGTTGGAACCTTTACGTTGCGAGCCACCATACTTGTATTTGATGAAGATGAAGACGTAGCGCTTTTGAAAATGCGCAGCAAGACACGGCTGTGGACAGAAGGGGCGATTATTCCACCTGCCGAACGGCTAACCCCCAAGGTGGGCGATTTCGTGTTCCACTGCGGCTCGCTGGGTGGCACGGACCTTGCACCCGAAAGTCTGACCTTTGGTGTTGTCAGCGCTGTCGGGCGTGTGATTGGTGGTATCGGTAAGGGCAAAGTTTTTGACCAGACAACCGCAACTGCCATCCCCGGTTCCTCAGGTGGGGGTGTGTTCCTGAAGGAGACAGCGGAATATATCGGCATGATTACTTTGGGTTCGGGGGAAACCATCAGCCTGTTTGTTCCCATACGGCGCACCCTGAAAGTGCTGGGAGATTGGGGGTACGCCCATGTCCTCGGTCGCCCCGACCTGAACGCACCCAAGCCCAAGACGTTGCAAGACATTCCCCTTTCCGATAAGCCCGAAGAGGATGAGGTGTACCAGCGACCGATAAAGAAGATTTTTGTAGGAGGTGTTGAAAATTGAAAAGTCCGTGGGTTGTAGTGACTGCGATGATTTGCGTGACAGTACTGGGGGTTATCGCGCTGGTGAAAGGGATTGACGGGACGGTACTGACGTCAATTGTCGGCGCTTTAGCGGGATTGGGAGGATATACACTCGGTTCCTTGCGAAAGGAGGCAAAATAATGCCTGTACCGCCCTTGAATGTTCCTGCTGGTATCGTTCCATTCCGAAAGCCGACATGGTTGGACATCCTGTTCCCCCATATCCCTTTAGCCCTTCCTGCTGCCCTTACTGGACCTGGAACATCCCCCGGGCTAACAAAACCAACACCAACAGCATCTACACCACTACTACCATGGATGGGGGGCTCGCTCCCGCCGCATATCCACCCAGCCCTTTCTGCCGTCCTTGCTGCATCTGTAATGCCTTGGGGGCTATCGGTAGCACCAGGAACACCAACGGCACCCCCGGGACCGCCACCAACGCCAACAGCACCGACACCGCCACCGACAGTAACGCCAACACAACCGCCGCGGCGCCGACTTGGAACGCTTTTACCAATCTTGCAAATGATTGCGCAACTTCCCGAAGCAGGCGTTCTCCCTTACCGTCCCAGTTGGCTTGGTGAAGCATTACAGGCAGTCTCCCGCACACTTTTGCCCATCGCGATGGTACGGGAGGGATTGCTTAATGAAGAAGAGATGGCACGCCGGCAGTGGCTTGAGAACTTGTCACAGAGGATGCAAATGCGCCAACTCGCCGGAGAGCCAATCCCCGAAGAGGAATGGCGACTATATGAGCAACTTTCTGGATTACCCCTGGGGACACGCCCACCAAAAACACCAGCGGAGATACGACATATCTTGGCACAAACAAAGAGGATAGAAGAACTTACGCCTTTGGAAGTTGAAAGCCTTCGGGTGCAATTAGAGGGTCTGAGACAAAGACTTCCATTAGAAAGCCAACTTCTTGAAGCACAAATTAGAAGACTTAATCTTTCAATTGAACAAGAGGAAATGTTGCGTAAGCCGTTAAGAGCCATAGTTCCCGAACTATCTTCTCGCCTTCAGGCTTTGGGAATTAGTCCCGACCTTGCAGACATGCTTGCTGATACGCCAGTTGGGTTACTTCCCACTGTTTACCCCATGATAGGAGATACCCTCATCAAACTTGCTCCTGCCCTAACTCCATTCGGACATATTCTTTCTCAAGAGGAAGCACAAAGGCTAGTAGGAAAGGGACTAGGACATTTGTTGAACCTTCCCATCCATATTGTTACTCAATTCCGACCTACTATTTGGGATGATGTAGCCCCCACCGTTGCTGATGCGTTTGGTGCCACATGGATTGACCTTATTAAAGAAAATCCAGTACTGGACGGGTTTAGCAACCTACCCGCAACTCCCCAGAATTTGATGAGTATTATCAACACAGTGCTTAAGGATGAAAGTGTTAAACAGGAATTCAAGGCGGCTCTATGGAACTCTGTTAGAGATACATTGTTCACGTCAGTTAGGGAAGGAGCGCCTAAAGAGTCCGTAAGGGTACTCGCTCAACTTTGGAACGCGGTTGCCCCGGCAGTAGGATTGGCACCGTTAAGCGAGGCAGAAATAAATGCGATGACAAACAGTGCACAGCAAATATGGGATGAAAGGTTAAGGGCGCTTCAATCAGAAACAGCAAAACAACTAGCAACTATTGCTAAAATTCAGGCTGATACACAACTTGCTCATGAAAAATTCCAGTGGCAGGTAATAGAAGGAGCGCGACGATTAGTGATAAGTGCAGGACAGTTGGCGTTAGGTTGGGCAAAGTTGAAAGAGGAACAAGCGTATCACGGAGAAATGATAAGCCTAAAGAAACGAGAAGTATTGGCAAAACTTGTCGGTGAATTCTTTGGTGCATCAGATAAGGCTTGGAAGAGAGCAGAAACCTTTGTGGCAGATGCGGAAAAGAGTCCGCAGATTATTGACTTACCAGGTGGAAGAAGGGCTTTGTATGACCCCTACCAGAAGGGATGGGTTGAGGTTGACCAATCTGGGAGAGAAACAGGCAGGCGGATAAAGCGCGCCGATGTTGTTAAGGCGTTTGCGTCTCAGTATTTGGATGAAGAATTAGGGCAGTTAGCACCCCTTCTACAATCCCCTCCCGCAACGACACCGTCCAAGCAGCAGCAGCCACCAAAGAAACCCCAACCATCAGGAACAAAAACAGGACCACAAAAAGGAACACAAAAAGGAACACGGACAGGAACACAAAAAGGAACACAGACAGGAACGCAAACAGGAATAACACCCCTCCCACCAGTATATCCTTCCGTTTTTGGGTGGGGGACGCCACAACCAAGCGGGAATGTGACCGTGCAATAGGCAAGGGTGATGAAAGATGGATGCAAGGACCATTTTGGACGAACTTAACGCATTAACACGGACGATTTACAGAAGGGGCACTGATTACCGCAAATTATCGTCGTTTGCCAAACTCGTTGTTGCCCTCGCTTATGCTGACCCCGAATTTCGTCAACTTGCCCTCTCTGACCGTTACCGCGAGAAAGTAAAGTCTGCGACATTTGTGAAAAACTGGCTTGTCTTGCGAACGGACGCAATACCTGAAGAAGTTAAGACGTCTTTCCAGAGAGACATACATTTCTTCAAGATACACCAGGATTTTACTTCAAAGGGGATACCTATACCCAGCCCCATGTTCTTTTCCGACGCAGCGCGGGAATTCATACAAGGGCTAGCAGATGAAGCAAGGCTTAAGATTAAAATCCCCCGATTTAAGTACAAAACAGGCAAAATTTTAGGACCTTATGTTGAACAACTTTATCGTGGTCTTACCTGGCAAGGACCACAGCCACAGATAAAACGCGCAACGCTGAAATTACCCGAGGGAGAAGTTCAAAGCCTTATATTGGTACCGCCTTCCACAGGTGAAGCAGTAACATCAATGATAGGGAGAATTGGAGCCGAGGCTGTTGCCTTGACTGGGATAGGGAAGTTTATTAGAGGGGCGGCGGGCGCCCTTGCTGGGGCGGGGCGTGTGGGGCAGGTAGTTGGTCGGGCATTAATGGCGCCACCGGCGTACACAGGATTGTCATTTGCCGGTCTGGGGGCGGCTCATGCACTAAGAGAAGGACAACCTCAAGAAGTTCCCCGTGCGGCAATCCGTGAGGGGCTGTTTGGTGTATCGCTACCTTGGATGGAAAAAGTCGGTACTTTCCTCGGAAGGCTACCCGTTCTAAGAGAAATCGGAGCGACATTGATGGAAAAGGCGCCCTGGCCGGCCTCTATAGGGGGCGAAGCGTTGAAAATGGCGGGGGCGGCATTGACTACACACGGAGTCGCCGAGCCCATCCTTCGCAAAGCCCCGTACGTTGGACCCCTTTTTGAGCCTTACCCGGGCGAAGCCTCAGTGGGGGAAAGCGCATTGTGGGCGGCTGCCTTTGGTGCCTTCTTGGGTGCCCTGAGGCGCGGGCAAACGGCGAAAGACCTAACACAAGCATTGCGGGATGCCGAACAACGTTACATGCAGGGCATACGGACAACACGGCAGCGACCCCTTACGCTCCAACAAGAGGAACAAATCCGCACCAATTTCCGCCAAACAATGAGGAACCTCCTTTATAGTGGGAAGTTTCGTGAATTAGCGAGAGATTACGGGGTCCACTTAGAACGGCGTGTGTGGACACAAAAACAAATACAGAAAGCATTGGAAAATGCCTTTCCAGAACAAAAACGCCCTACACAACGACCAGCGCTACCACCTACTAGACGACAAGCACTACCACCCGCTAAATGGGAAATACATATGCAGCCCGACGCCTCCATCACAAAACTACCAAAAGAGAAGGTAAAGGAAGTAGGAGACGTTCTAAACCAAATACGAAGTAAATATGGTGACCTAAGAAGTTTTGCCCAACTTGAAAAACAGCATGGACAAGTAGATATCGTGCAACGGATATCTCAAAATGTTGTACCTCAGGTTATTAGAGCGGGGGGACAGGAGTGGCGTCTCAAACCCGAACTTCTTGAGGAATTTCCTATTCTTTCTGAAATTACAACAAAAAGTAGTTGGAAATATCTACCGTTTTACGAGCCCAGAGGAAAAGCAGACCGCCCCGGAGAAGCACCACCAGCAGCGGCACCACCACCAACACAACAACCCACCACTTCAGCAGCAGGAGAAGAAGCACCACCAATTGCTAAAGAGGAAGCACAGGCACGACAACCAACACTATCACCTACCGAATCAAAAGTAAGAGAAGAAGCGCCACCAACTTCTCCACGCATTGATTGGGGGCAAGAAATAAGAATGCTGCCCTATGACCTTACAGACGAAGGGAAGAGAAATCTAGCATCCCTTCTACAACAAATACAGGAGAAATATTCTCACCTCAAAAGTTTTGAAGAACTTGAGCGGCAAGGAAGAGTGAATATTGTACAGCAAGTAGACCATGATACCGTGCCCCGGATTATTAAGGTAGGGGAACAAGAATGGCATCTCAGACCCGGACTGAAAGACGAATTCCCCCATCTCTCTATCTTGACAACAAGGAAGAACTGGAAAAGGATACCATTTTACGAACCCACAAAGCCAGAAGTAACAGCCCCTCCTATAGTAGAAACACCGCCTCCTGTAACAGAAACACCACCTCCTACAGAAGAACCACCACGAGGAGTAACTCCTGAAGTTGAAGGGGTAACAGAGGGGCGTCCTAAAGTAGAACCCCAAGCCGTTGAAGAAGGGAAAGCAATAACGGAGGCGATACCCACTACAGGAGAGCAAGCAGAACTGCTACCACCCCCGATAGAAGCGTGGGAGCAACAACTTCCGGACGAAGTGAAAGCGTTATTGCGGGGGCAAAAAGACCCATCGTTCGGAGAGTTAAGGAAGAAATTGGGCAAGTTGGCTGAAAAGCCTTTTGGTGACAGAAATGTTCAACAAAGGTTGAGGGGGATTTGGGAGAACTTGAGTGATGAAGATAAACAAAAGATGTCTTGGCTCTATAAGGGGGCGATAGATTACGCTCGGCTACAGCAAACGGGGAGGCTTACTGGACTAGCACAACTTAATCTAGAGAAGCGCCCCGCAAAAGACATACTAGAGGCTATATACCTTGCAGAGAAGGCAAGCAGCATTGCAAAGAGTCTTGAATCGTTCCCAATAGACCCAGAAGGAATACAAATGGGATTGTTTGAGTATATGGGGAAATATGAATTAAAACCCCAAGAGGCATTACGGTGGACGCTAGCACCCCGAGAAGTAAGAGAAAGGTGGATAGTAGAACGGGAGCGAGAACTTGGTTGGGAGGAGGAAGCACCACCTCCAATAACGGAAGAAACGGCGGCAAAAGAGACGCCCGAGCCACGGGAGAGGCGTCCCGAGGAAGGAAGGACAGTGGCGCCAACGGAACCGTGGACAGAATGGCGCTTTTCAGCATTGAACAGGGTCCTGGAGAAGTTAGGAGAACTAGCCAATAGACCATGGGGTGACCCCGCAGTCCAAGAAAAACTGAGAGATATTCTCCCACGAATTGAACAAGAAGTTCTCCAAGAAATGACACAAGTTTCCGAACGGTTAGCCGCTCAACCCGAGGCAAAGGAATTACGAGATTTAACTGCCAAGTTATATACGACACTCGAGAATTTAAAGAACATACAGAGGGGTCTTCAGACCCTTGAAGAAAGACTTACTTCTAGGGAATTAGAGGCATTAAAACAACGCCGTGCAAAAGATGTACTAGAAGCAATTTCATCTGATTATTACATGTCTTTAACATCAAGGGACCTACTCAGAATAATGGCAAAATATCCAGAGCTGGCGCCACAGGAGGCTAGGCGTTGGGCGACAGAAAGTAAAGAAGCCTTAAGGGAAGTTGTAACAGAAAGTACGAAAAGGGCGCTGGGGAGACCAACCAGCCCGGCAATCCAAGAGGTATTAGGTAGATTGGGGGGCGTTGCCGATAAACCCTGGACTGATAGAAGAGTTAAACAACAGGTATCTAGCCTTTTGGGTACACTATCTCCCGATACAATAAGTGCCTTGGGCGAAGAATTGGGCTGGTTTAATGCACAATGGCGCTTAAAGCCCCCGGAACTAAAACGCAAATATGGAGATGAAGTGCGCAACCTTCCTTTTAGAGACGTATTGGAAATTGTACACCTTTATAAAGCCTGGTACAAGGAACTTCCCCCAATTAGTCACGACGTTGCTGGCTACTCACTATTTGAAGAGGTACTAGATAGAGCACTTAATATCAGAGCAACAAGAAATGTAAGTCCCCAAGAGGCGTTGCGCCAGGCAATACAACAGCGATTTGAAGTAGAAATGCCGCCACCAGAAACAACAACACTACCGCCGGCACCGACAGAGCAACAAGTAATACAAGTATCGGAACCACAATCCAGTATTGAGCCCCAAGCCTCTACTATCATTGAAGCCTCGGACCAACCAGGCGCCAATGTTATTATGCGAGGAGAACCGAATCAACTTTTCCGTTCTGATATGCCGCCACCTAGCCCACAACAAGCACAAGACCTACTCGGCAGGGGCATCTATTGGGTTCAAGTTGCCAACAAAGAGCAAAGCATTGTCCGTACAGATAAGGGACCCCAAGGAAGGGAAATCCTCTTTGAATTCCCCTTAAACCTCCAAGAATATGAGGAAATTAAGCCCGGGGACATCATTTACATTTGGAACCCAACAAACAAACCTATAAGAGAGACGGCAGAAACGCTGCTGTGGGATGCGTTCCAACTTATGGAACCCACATCCAGGGGCGAAAAGCCGCTGAAAATAACAGTCCAAGACCCTAGAAGCGGGAAGCAGAGAAAAGTGAATGTTTTTATCTTGTCCCCTGTGCAAGTGGGCTCGCGCATGCCCGATAAATGGGAGGCTATTAAAAGTAGTATCCGAGAAGCCCTCAAGGCTCAGAAAGGCTTATTACCAGAAGAACAGGTAAAGGAAATTATGGCGCCTCAAGAGCCCCCTTCGGGCGAGTCGCGATTGCCCCCCAAACGCAGTAGGGGCTTTGTCTCTATCCCTTCTTTCCGAAGGTTGTTGGACTATTGGCGCCAGGGGCACGATATCACGCCTCAGGATGTGGCGGCGCCTGGAACTAACGTGGAATGGCACGAATCTGACATGTCAATAAGCACCTGGGCGCGGATGATTAGTTGGCTTCGGTGGCCCCGCGGTATCGCAGCAGAACTAAAAGGTGCCGATAATGCCGCTTTAACGGAAATGATTAACTATGCTGAAAACTACTCCGACGCGATGCAGCGCAAGCGAATTGAACTATGGAAAAAGGTGGAAGAAGCCCTTAAAGGATTGAGCCGAACGGAAGTGGAAAGTCTGTCATATGCCCTACAAGACCCCGCATATTTCCAAGCCCTTGCTCCCGAATATCAGGCACGAGCGCAAAAATTGCAGGATGTTATAAACGAGTTGACACAACTCTTACGACAGAATGGGTTTAGGGTGCGCAGCGTCTTTGATTTCCCGCACGTCCTATTCGGCGATTGGGTCCCCGAGATTACCTATAAAGACCCACAAGGTAACACTGCTACAAAAATTCTCGGAACCTGTACAACAGCACAAGAAGCCCGCGATGAAGTGCTCCGAGAAATTCAGAAACTCCACCAACAGGGAGTAACAGATATTAAAGTAGACATCATTCACAACTATCACCTTCCCTCAGACGAACTGTCGTATTCGGGACGCTTACCATTAAAGCGGATATTGGAGTTATGGACAAGAGTAGCCAACGACATCACGGAGGCAAAGAACACGTGGGCAAGGCTGTTGACGGAAATCGCCCGAAACCCCAATAAAGTCCACCAATACCAGGCAGATTTAAACGATTTAGCCCAATGGCTTGACGACATAGAGTCAACCGTAGACCTTCAACAACTTCAGGCAAAACTAAAAATACAGCCTACACGGTCATGGCAAGGACAACGTTCGCTGAACCTTTCTACGTACACGCGTGACTTACGGGACATTCTCCCTATGTACATTGACAGCGTCATACGTGCTGTTTACAACCGCGGCATCCGCAATATGGAGCGGACGATATTGGCATCGCATGGAGGAAAAATGTCACTATATGCCATTTGGTACCTACGAGAATACACAGACATGCTAACAGGAGGGACGTATTGGCTGGCTGTCCTGGATAAATTGATGCAACGGTTAGGCTTTCCCGCATACCAGCGGCTTGCCGCTAGGCTCATGACGCTTTCCGCAATTAAGTATCTCGGGCTGAACCCCGCAAAATTCATCGTTAACCTGACGCAGCCCATCATGATGACGGGACCTATCGTCGGCTATGAGCGCCTGCCCCGAGCATACCAACTCGCGTTCCAACTTTACCGAAAAGGCAGTATCACAGTCAACGGTCACACGATAACGTCGGATGAATTAGCGAAAACGATAGGTTTGGATATACCGCAAACAAAATTCTTGTGGGGTTATGCAAACTGGTTAGGAGATGCATGGGAAAAAGCCTCAACAATCCTCGTACAGCCCTTCGCTGCTGCCGAAAATATCAACCGCCCTGTTTCTGCTATTGCTGGATTTGAGTGGGGCGAAGAGATTTTGCGGCGATGGTTTACTGACCCACAAATTCTTGACCAACTCGCCAAAGGGGAATATAAGCCACCACCCCGAAGCGTAGAAGAATTCCTCCTTAAAAATGTTGGACCTAGCGAAATTGCTCAATTAGCAATCCGTGTTAAAACAAACCCAAAGGACATGAATGATATCATAAAAGAGGGCGCCCTTTCTGTCGCTCGCATGATTGTTACTAGGACGCAATTTAGATACGACCCAACAAACCAACCATTATTTATCGGTAAGGGTGGTGCGGCAGCGCGAGTACTCTTCCAGTATATGAATTTCTCCATCAAACAGTTGGAAAACCTCTTTAGCCCCGCTATTCCACGGGATGCCCAACTGAAGATGCTTGCCGCGTTGTTATTCGCAGCAGGATTGAAAGGACTTCCTTTCTTTGACGAACTAGATTGGGTCATCAGGCAAGTAACGGGGTTCAGCCTCAAAGATGCGTTGGCGTTGGCAAGTGGCGGCATAAGTCCCCTCCGTGCTTTTAGAATCGCATCAGGAAAGGCGGAATATGATGATGTAACACAAGCCGTACAAGAAGCAACGATAACGCCATGGCAACACAGGAAATTTGCCCAAATTCTGTATTACGGGTTGCCAGCGGCAGCGGGGATAGACTTCTCCCAATCTTTGGGTGTACCGTTGTGGCAAATCGCTGGACGATTGGGGATTGTACTGGAGCCGCGGGGATTGATTTGGGGACCACCACTGGAACAACAATGGTGGCAGTCGGCTTTGCGTGCATCGCCCGCCATCGCATGGTTAGTAGATACAATAACTGACGGCATTGAGTATGCTCGTGCGCCGACAGACACCAACCTTCGCCGCCTGTGGTATGCACTCGTTCCCGTCGGTATCGCCCGCGCCACCCAGGCTTGGTATGCCTACAAGGAAGGCGGAGTGAGGTCAACTGTAAAAGGAAAAGTCATCGCTGAAGAACCAGACCTATGGGAAATGGTTGTTCTTGCTTTTGGTGGGGTTCCGACACGTATTACACAAATCAACGAAATCCGTTTCAGACTTACGCAAATGAAAGAAGAATTCCGCAAGGAAAGGGAGCGGCTTGCTAACATCATCGCAGACGCCCTTGAGAAAAGTTATCGCGGTCAATTATCACCAGGAGAACAGGAACGAGCCCTACAAGCCTACATGGCTTTCATAAACATGGGGGGCGACATGAATGCGGTTTGGAGGCGAATTCGTGAAAGGGCATTTCCTAGTCCGAAAGCGCTCGTGCATATACCTGAAAAAGATATAGGACCCGACCGGCCACTAGCACACGTAATGTATAAACTCCTACAAAGATTATGGGAAGGAGGGACACAATATGGCGCGGAAGTCACGCTCCAGGGACCCGCTCGTTAAGGCGGGATATAAGAAAGCGAAACTGCACAAGGGCGAGCGGAAGGCAAAGGGGCGCGGGATTGTTGGTTATCGCATCATTGAGCCGCGCCCTGGCGTCAAAATCCGTATCGCCTTGACGAAAAAGAGAGGACCGCGGGGAGGACGTTCGGTTGCCGTTTCTAAATTGAAGAAGCGGCGAAGGTGAACCCAATGCCACAACTAGAAAGCCTTGTGTTAGTTGTAAGCGATGTCCATATCGGCAAGAAAACGAAGAAATACAACGTACAAGTAGCACGCAAAATTTTGCACAAAATCGCAGAAAAACTCAAAGATATCGTGCGCATCATGGATGGCGAGTATGAGTTTGATGAAGTCGTTTTGTGCTTTCTCGGCGACATCCTTGACGGAACAGACATCTTCCCCGCACAAGCAACTGTTCAAGATATCCCCAACGTCTTCGCTCAAGCCCTCGTTGCTGCAGAACTGTTCATGCCGGTCATTGAAGCGGCGATAGAGATTGCTGACAAGGTGCGCCTTTGCGGTGTTGCTGGAAACCACGGTCGTTCGGGCAGAAACGCAGCAGAGGCGGCAAACTGGGATATCGTCTGTTATCAGCAACTAGCAATGCTGGCTACGGAGCGCTTTAAGGGGAAAGTTATCTGCCAATTCAACATCCCACAGGTGTTGCCAACGAGGGTAAAGGAAACGGACCTATTCTGGTTGCAACTTGTCAGCATAAAAGGGCATTATTTCCTGTTACATCATGGGCATAAAGCGCGGATGGTGCTTGGTGTTCCTTGGTATTCGCTGAAAAGTCGGGCGCTATCGTGGCGGAGTGCGTTAAGGGAAAAATGGAAAGTACTTTTGCACGGTCATTTCCACCAGTTCGGCAGGATGGACTTCAACGATATCACCATCCTGCTCAACGGAACATCCGTACAACATGATACGTGGGCGCTGGAAAATTTCGGGCTGCAAGGCATCAACAAATGGTGGCTGTTTGGCACAAGCAAAAAGTACCCGATGACCTTCCAGTTCGCACTGGAGGTGACGGCAGAATGAAGAAGTTTCTCTTTATCAGCGCTACGGGCGATTTCTTGCCCGTCGCAAGGCGGGTGAAAGAAGAGGGAAACAGCGTCGCTATCTGGATAAAGTCGGCGAGGGCGAAAGAGATTGAACTGTATCGGGGCTTGCTGAGCGAAGACGAAATGCCAGCAACGCTTTCTAAAGCACTTGACAGGTTTGACTACGAGCCCGATGCCGTCATCTTTGACCACGTCGGGCAAGGCGACCTTGCCGACGAGTTGCGTGCACACGGACTTCCCGTCTTTAACGGCTCAAAAATCCAAGACCGCTTAGAAGACGACCGCTATTTCGGGCTGCAAGTGATGCAGCGTGCTGGCATCAAAATCCCCATAACGAGCCCCCGCCTTCAAAGCATCGCTGACGCCCGTCAGTTCATGAACGCCCACAAAGACATTGACCGATGGGTTGTCAAGTTCCTCGGCGAAACCACGTCGCCAAGAAGCACCGCTATCGGAACCCTAGACGAAATCATGGACGAGTTGGATACCCTACTCGGTGAAGGTGAAGGCAGTAAGTTCATCATACAGCAGTTCGTTGAGGGTGTAGAAGTCAGTACAGAAATTTGGGTTTGTAACGGAAATATCGTTTACCCCGCCAATGCGACGCTGGAGACAAAACGATACCTTGCTGGCGATATTGGCATTAATACGGGTTGCATGACGAGCATCGTGTGGGTGTACGAAGAGGCAGAACCACGGATAGTTGAGGAAGGTATCGGTAAACTTGCAGAACAACTCAAAGAGTGGAACTATAGCGGGACGCTGGACTTAAACTCTATTGTCAATGATGACGGTGTTTTCGGTCTTGAATGGACGCCACGGTTCGGCTACAACGCCATCTTTGCCCTCTTTGAACTTTTTGATGGCGAAATTTCTCGTATCTTTTATGATGCTGCAAATGGAGAACTTGAAGAAATTCCATGTCGGTTTGATGAAGCCGCATATGCGATACGCCTTTACACCCCGCCCGCACCATTTACCGATTACCTTACAGGCGACATCTACGAGCGCCTAAAAGACTTGTCAGAAAAAGGCGAAGACATAAAAGCGCTTGCAGAAGCGCTAACGAAGGTTGGTATTGATGTTTCCTTTGAGCGCGGTACAGGCAACCTGAAAAGTGTTGACTTAAAGGAAGTCGGCGCAGGAACGCTTGTGACAATCCCCGAACGAGCACCTGCAACGATTTGGCTTCTGGACGTCAAGGAACGCTACGGGAAACTCGTAACGGCAGGTATGGATGGCATCATCTGTGAGGTCTCCGCTGCCCGACCCCGTCTTTCCAACGCCGTAAAGGCGTGTGAGGAAACCGTGCGGGAAATCCACCTACCGGGTAAGTGCTGGCGCTGTGACGGGCACTTGCGGGCGTTTGATGCCGCAAAACTTGCCGCAATGGGATACGAAGTACCCGAAAGCGTGTTGCATTGAGGGGGTAGCGAATGAGAGAGCGTTGCGCCATACTAATATCGCCCACAAGTATTACAACCAAGGAGGGATGTACCATGAAGTGGCTTTACCTTTGCGGCACCGCCGCAACATTAGTAGTGTTGCTTGCCTGCTGGGGTTGCTCAGGCTCAAAACAGCCGATTGACGATAGACCGTCACATATCGCCAACAGCCCGTCACTTCCCACCCGTGGCGGACAACCACCGGCACCGCCCACCCTTTACTTTCCGCCCGACAAATCTCTCTATACGACCCCGCTGTTAAACCTTCTGTTCGCCCTGCGAACCACCGACCCAGAAGGCGACCGCGTCCAGTACAAGATAGAACTTCTGAAGGATGGACAGGTGGTCGCTGTTTTTGACCAAACCCAAAACAAAACGGGTTGGCTGGACCGACAAACTCTTTTTGCGGGGAAACTTGATAGCGTGGAGAGTTTCGCATCGGGCGAGTTCGCCTACCTCAAGGTCTTCGTGCCAGAGTTGCTGAAAAAGGGACACAATGTGTTCCAATGGCGGGCTTACGCCTTTGACGGAACGAACTGGAGCGACCCCAGCGTGGTGCGTACGTTTATCTTTTACGTGTGGTAGGGGGTGTTAGAGATGTTGGAGATACGCCTAGACCCGCACTCTCTCCGGCAGTGGCTAATGAGCAAGCCCCCGGACACCGTAGTGGGGCGGGGGAAGTTCTGTCACGCCTGCCCCATCGCCCGCTACCTCCACGAAACTACCGGACTGGAGGTACAGGTAGTTGCCTTCCAGGGTGGATTGGCGATTAAGTTGCCCAGTGGAGAGTCAATACCGCTCCCTTGGGGGTGGGCAACAAAGTTTGTCTCCCGGGTGGATGCCCTTCACTCAGACGGCAGCGTGGTTACCGCATCCGAGGCGCTCTCGCTGCTAGACGAGGTCCTCTAAACTAGCCATCACCCTCCCCCGTCCCACCCGAGGCGGTAAACGCCGCCTCGGGTTTTTATTTTTCGCCCCCGTCATGCCCATCCTGATGTTTACATTGCGGCGGAGTTAGGTAAAACAATAGTGACGCTGCCGCGTGAGCGGCGGCGAAATAACTGCAAGGAGGGATGTAGATATGAAGGAAACAAAGCAGACCATTCAGGAATTGCTCACCCCCGAGGCGTTCCTGCAGTGGGTCCGCCAACATTCCCCCAACGAAGTCATAGGACAAGCATGCGATGCTGCGGCTTGCCCGTTAGCCCGTTATCTCCAGGATAACGGGCTAAACGCAAGGGTTGCCCAGCCGTTCGTTTTCCTTGAGGGGGAGGAAGAGTGGATTACCCTCCCCGAGTGGGCAATCCAATTTGAAAACAAGACAGACTTTCTCCTCGGTGGCAATATCACTGCTGCTGAGGCGGAGTGGCTCTTTGAAACACTGTTCGTCCACCGTATTCCCATAGAACGTTTACGTCTGTACCGCTAATGTTGGTACAGCCCGCTCCCTCCCACTCAGGGGCAGGTGCGCAAGCACCTGCCCCTTTATTTTTGCCCCGTCAAACCCCGTCATGCCCCACTAGTCCCAGCCTTACTCCAGCCCCGACTTAGCCATAAAAAATAGGGGGAGGCGCATTGCGCCTCCCCCGAAAGGGGCGATGAAGGGATGGCGACGGTTTATTGCTTGAGGTTGTTAATGACAAGTTCTGCTTCTAGCATTTCTGCAGCCCTTTTTTGTTGCCTTATCACCTCCTTTGCCGCCCTCAATCGTCCTTTGTGTCGGGCTTTGCACCACTCCGTCGCTGCTTGGATGCGACGGATGGCGCGAAGGACGTTGCGGGGTTTAAATTGAGTGCGCGCTGCAATGTCATGTGCGACGTTGCAATAATAACTGATGGAGCCGGGTAAGTAACCCTCATTTCCCCCAACCTTTACGCTTTCCCAATTAGGTTCACCCTTTTTGTTAATGTACGGATATTCAACTCCGCGGACGAACACGAATCGGCGGGGACGGGGCAGAGGAGTGGCGGGTACAGTATCCTCCACCATCTTTTGCGCCGCCTCCTTCAACTCACAGAGTGCGGCTTGAATTAAACGAATTATCTCTGCCTTCGTCATCTTGTTGACACCTCCTCTATCTGGACTACCCGCGCCCAATCAGGCGCGGTACCGCCCCCTAACAGCCCAACGACCACCCAAACACCAGGAGGCGGTTCGTCGGACCAGGTGGTATATCCATCCGTGAGGACGATGACCACCTGCGGCCGGGGGCGCAGCCGCAAGGCAGCCTCAATGCCCGCGCCCATGTCCGTGCCGCCGCCACCCGCGAGCCGTACCTGCTCCGGGCGGAACACGCGACGGCACGCCTGCACCTGTGCGTCTACTGCCAAAACAGTAACGCCCTGGCGGAGACCGCAGGCACGGAGAACGCCTGCCACCTCTGCCAGGGCTCGGGCAAGTAGGTTATCGCCCATGCTGCCTGAAGTGTCCACGACAACAGCAACTTCAGGCAGCGGCTGACGCAAGGAAGGCAACACTACATTCGGCACAATGGCTTGGCGACGGGAGGGGCGGCGGTAGGAGTAATCCGCCGCCCCCATGACGTCAGCGAGGGCGGCACGAATCGCTGACGCCAACACCCGCCGCCAATCCACTTTGGGACGGAGCCTCTCCTCTGCCCAGCGTCGCCAGTGCCCGGGGATGTTGCCCCGATTGGAGGAGGATTGTGCGATGCGCACAATCTCCTCCGCCACCTGGCGGCGGATAATCTCCGCCTCCGCCCGGCTAATGCCGGGCGGACCGCCTTCGGCAGGTGACGGCTCCTCCCACGGCTCCTGATGTCCGTGGGCGCAGGAGCCGCACCTGCCCTGTCCGGGGGCAGGAGTCTGCGCCCGAGCGGCAGACGACGTGCCCGCTGCCCCGCCAGCGCCGCCCTCGCGGACGGAGCCAGTGGGGGGGCTGGGACGGGACGCCACCGTTCGCCGACCCGACACCTGGCTGACCGAACGGGGCAGTGGACATGGAGTCCACAGCGCCGCCCGGCTGTGAGCCAGGCACGGAGCCGTGCTTGGACGGCGACGTGCCGCACCCGCCGCCTGCCTGGGTGCGGTCGCCCAGCCGGTCCTGGTCATCGCCACCAGAACCAGCCGTTGACGCCGCGGAGGGAGCGTCCTCTCCCTGGCCGGCGGCGCCACCAGCCTGGGTGGACGACTCCTCCTGCCCCGACTCCCCGACGCCCTGCCCGACGGAGCCGCCAGCCTCCTGCTGGCTCCCCGTTGCCCGGGCGCCCTCCGACGAGGAGGACTGAGGCGGCGCACCCTGCTCGGGCGCAGAAAGTGCAGCGTAGTACTCTTCTGCAAGCAACCCCTCCGGCTGCTCCAAGGCAGCCGGCGTTACTGGCTGTCCGGGGAGCAGGATGCCCTCATTCAAAAGGTCATCGTTAATTTCGGCGTCCCCCGCCAGGTTGAACAGGCTAGGGTCCGCCGATATCGCTTCTGCTCGTGAATGGTGGTCGCGCAAAAGATGGCAGACTTCATGATATAAGACGCCCGCAATCTGCTCTACCGACCAGGTAGAGCAGATAGCGGGGTCAAAGTAAAGTCGCCACCATTTATCCACAGCAAGCGTCCCTAAGCCGGGACGCTCAACGGGCTGCAGCGCCCAGAGCGCTGCAGCAAGATAGGGACGCTCCCGTGAAAGACGCAACCTCGCAGCGGCGATTTCTGTGGGAATACGGTGGACGAACAGTGTTTCAAAGAGCCACTCCGCCTCAGCAGCAGTGATATTGCCACCGAGGAGAAAGTCTGTCTTGTTTTCAAA
>JGI25065J35084_100033_pt1 | contig 16542 bp, 14 predicted proteins | sample Antgeofumaro1A2A_FD_35084 | JGI IMG/M metagenome (IMG submission 35084)
TTCGTCGCCCAAGAAGCCAATAAACCGCACAAAACGATTGTCCCAACGACAAGACCGCTCCGCTTTCCCTTCATGGTCGCTCCCTCCTCCTTGCATCATGAACGAGGCTTAACGCCACTGCCTTAAAGATGTTTGTGACCGCTTTCGTCTAATAAGTGCCTACTCAGCGATGCGAATGATTTCCCCTCGCAAAGCCCTGTCAACCCTCACAACCAATGCCTCATCGCTCACCGTTATGTCTGCTGGCGTCAAGACCCTCCACAGACCGAAGCACCACTCCCCGATTTCGGCAACTTTGACAAGCATTTTGCTATGGCGGCACAACTTGACGGTGGTCGCTTCCGTCGGGATGAGCCAAAGTCGGCGAGCAGTGTGGATGTCACCCTCATCAGCCCAAACGATGAAATGCCCATCCCCTTCCGCTCTCCACTCATCGCCCACNCCGATTTNNCCGTTTCCTTCCAGCAGGAACACANGCCTTCGCTGGTCTAACGCCACCATACCGACCTGCCACGCTCCCAAACTCATGCNAATAGACGGCATATCGGACGGATAAGCGGCGAATGAGACTGGAGCGTCGGAAGCATTGACGAAAACGAACACCACACCATTGAGCAAAGGCACGCGAAAAGCGAGTAGAGTAGGGAAGTTGGGTTCTATGGGTATGCCTTCCACGCCTGCTTGCTGAAGGACTTGACGATATCGCTCCAATTGTTCGGGCGTTTGCATGCCTACTTCGGGACAGTTCACTTCCCAAGCCTCTTCGCCTCCTGCGCCGCTCCGGTAAATGACACCCCCTCGTGCAATAAAGGCTTTCAACACCGCCTCCGTTTCGGGCGCAACCTTCAAGGCGCCAGGCAGGAAAGCGACTTTAACGCCTTCCAACAATTCGCCGCTCAGGTCAAAATCATTAGCGACGGCAAAATCTACTCGCAAACGCAACAGTGTGTCGGCAGCGATAAGGGATGCCCACCAAACCTTTTCGCCGCTCGGTTCGGCAAGGTTGCTGAAGGGCACAATTAGAACTACTTTGGGTTTGCGCCAAATAGGTCGTAGTTGCTGCAATAGGAACGCTGCCGCTCGGTAGGCTTTGAAGGCGGGCTTTAGAACATTGTCGCACGGGTAAACCAAACCCCACGGGAACACTCGGTCGTCATCATCGCGCCAACACCAGTTTTGCACCTTGCTGGCACCCAACGCAAAAGCGAATTGCGGGACCAGCAACATCATTCGCCACTGCTCTTCCTCCGTCCGACGGATGTGGTATCCAATAGCGCCGAGAGTTCGTTCCCACGCTGGATGGGTTTTGACTCCGAATTCACCGATGTTCAGCGATTTGCCGTAAAGGCGCATGTCTGCCAATTTGAAGACGGCACCGAAGCGGCGCAAATCCTTACCGGGCTCGTCAAAGTAGCCGATATTGGCGACATCCAATCCGTCAATCGTTTGGCGCAATTCGATGCCGCCAACGGGGCGTTGGTAGTATTCGCTGGTAGTCGGATGTTGCGGGTCAACGGCTTTGATGGTGCGGGCAAGGCGCTCGTTCCACTGGCGCACTTGGGCAATTTGCCAACAGATGTTTTGCTGCTCAGGCATCTTAGGGCGCAGTTGGTAATCGCCGTTCAGGTAGTAAATAAGCCCAACCGCATCCCGATAGCGGCGGGCAAACTCGGTGACAAACTGTGCCTGCCGCTCCAACTCGTCATCGTCAACGGCGACATCGTGCCCGATGAGCAACCCTGCCATGTAGACAAGCCCCGCATGATGGCTCAGGTAGATGAGAGCGTCAAGTTGCCGCCATTCGGCTTCAGTGAAGCGATATTGGGGCGGCGTCCACTGCAGGTTCTCAAACACGGTCAAGCCCGCATCGCGCATCAGCAGCAATTGCCGCCACCAAAAAAGCGGGTCGGATTGGGACGGCGAGTGGAACCAATTCGCCCAAGTATCTGTGCCGAGCAGGAAGGTTGGTTGACCATTGAGCGAAAAGTAATTATGGGCATAGCCAAAGCCCGACAAAGGGGGCAATCTGTCTGGGGAAAAGTGCCCGTCAAAAATCACTAAACCCGCCTCTGCAGCATCTATTTGGGCTGTTTCTGTCCCAACCCTTGCCGTTACAGAATACAGCCCCTCAGGCATTTCTAACCCTTCCCAACGCACGGTCACTGTTTGAGTTTCGCCTGCGGCGAGACGGATGGGTAAAGTTCTCTCAGACGCTTCAATAAATGGACGCAAAAGGTCCTCTCGCCACTCCGGCTTAAGGGTAAACACAACCATGCCGTTGAACTCTTCGCCACTCGTGTTGCTCGCCTGAACACTCACTTCCACTGGCTCGCCTGGTCGGTAGCAAGCGGAATGGCTGCGCAGGTTAAATAAGTAGACGCCTTTGCGCAAGCGGTGCAGCAGCGGAAGTAGGACCCGTTCGTTGAAGCCCTGAAAAGTTGTCAAGTCCACATTGTCCATGCCGAAGAAAACCCAAGTGCTGTCTGCAAATGGACCGGAAAAGTGATGCATCAATGCTCCTACCGTTCCAACTTCTCGCCCAAAGCGGTCGTAAGCGGCGACAAGCGGTTGCCAGCGAGCACTCCGGCACAACACACCGACAGCGGAAAAGCCTGTAAGCGGTTGCTCTGCTTGCCATGCCCACTTCTCCATGAAGGGCGAAACGGTTTTCAATTGCACCGCATTATGCAATAGGTGGTGCGGGTCAAACATTCCTAATTGCAACGACGAAATTTCCAACCCATCATGAGGCTTTCCGTAATGAGTGTTGACGCAGGGAGGCAAATCAACACGCTCTAAACGCACTTCATCAAAGTAGGCAGTTCCGCATGCGTTGTAAATGCCAAAGCGAACTTCCACTCGGTCAACTCCGTAGGGGACGACGAAAGTCGTGGAGACAAATTGCCAATCTTGCGTGGTGCGGAGTTGAGCAATGTCACGGGGATCGACCCAATGGTCGCCGCTGAAAGGGTAATAAGCGACGAAGGCATAACCGTTCCCCGTCACATTGTCCACCTTCACCCATGCCGAAAGGCGTAAGTGGTCGCCCGTCTGAACAGGTACGGACGCAGACCACATTGCCGAACCCGCACTCCCTTGTGGGAGACGAACAACGGCGCACCGTTGCCCTGACCGCGCTGTTTGGATTGTCACGAAGCAATGTCGTTCGTCCGTCCGCTTCCATCCCAACGCGCTTTCGTTTACTCCCACTCGCTCAAAACCAGGGTTCTCGTTGAGCAGCGTCGCTGTCAACGGCTCACCGAATCGGATGGGCAAATAGCCTTGCGAGGTGCGCACCAACGGGGCATCAAAGGCATAACCGCCAAAGGTCAGCAAGTCAGTGCCCTGCATCAACAACTTCAGCAAAGGACGGTGGGCTTCCAGCGGAAAGAAAGGAGCATTGGGTAGCACTACCAACCTAACGCTATCAATTGGTATTCGGGCGAGTTGCTCAAAAGTGACGAACTGGGGACGATAGCCTGCTTGTCGCAAGAGCGATGCCAATTGCTGCGGCGAAGGAGCAGCAGGGTTGGAAGGCAACATTGAGTCATCCACCACCAAAGCAACCAAGCCCTTAACAAAAGGGGCTTCTGTATAGCGGTCGGGCACTTTGGTGTCTTGCACCACTTGCACCCCGTCAAACCAAGCAATGCCTTCGGCGTTATAAAGCCCTAACCGAACTTCGGTATAGAAGGCTCGCGGATGGCTCGTCCAAGTTGCTTTTGCCTGTTGCCAATCTTGCGTGCCCACTGCTTGGACAAAATCGCGGAAAGCAAGCAAGTTGCCATGAAAGTCAAACTCGTAGACGGCAGCATAAGCGTAACCGCTCCCTTGCAACGGCTTCACGCCCTCCATCCGAAACCACAAGGTGAGCGAGTAAGGCGTATTCGGAGTGACGATGAACGGTTGTGATGCCGAAGCCCCATCTCCTTGACACTTTAAGGCGAACTTTCCATGCGGCGCCCCTTTAAGACTGACGATGGTTACGCCTGATGACATTGCCCACCCCTTCGCCCCTCGTTCAAAACTGCCATTTCGCACCTCGGTTGCCGCAATGGGAAGCGCTACAAATGACAGTAGCCCGCAAATAAAACACCAATACCGTCGCAAGCCCATGAACTCTCACTTCCTACCTTCCTACCTTGACCAACTTATAGCGTTCATAAAGTAGGATCACGCGGTCGCCATCCATGAAGAATTCGGCGATGACTTTGCGACTGTGCTGGATAGTGAAGAAGCGGGCGTAAGTGTCGGTCAAATCGTCGGGCAGGAAGGGGACGGAGCTTTCCAGCAAGCGCCCTTTACTCTCTAACAGCAATGCATCGCCTTTGCTGGTCACTTGCAGCCACATCGTGCCTTTGTAAGTCTCGTAGCGCCCCACCAATTTCTCCAACAAACGGTCACGGCGGACAAAAGTCAAGGTTTCGGGGGCTTCGCCCAGCATTGTTGCGAGGGCATACATGCCCATTTGCGAAAGTGGGTGACCACTCCCATTTGCCAACAAGGCTACGCCGATGCCTGTTTCAGGGATGTAGCCGGAAAAAGCGGTGTGCACTAACACAGAACCGCTGTGGGCGACTAACTTGCGTCCGAAAAAGTCAGGGTAGACGCTCCACCCGAAGCCGTATCCTTCCGCCCCGAAAAGAGGCGATGGCAACGGGATGTGGGGCATCTCCATCAGTTGTAAACTTTGCTCGGAAATCAATTGGACTCCGTTCCACCTGCCGCGCGCCAAATACAAACTCAGGTAGCGGCCCAAATCTTGAACAGTGCTGATGAGACCGCCATCGGCAGAGATGCCAAAGGGGAAGCGGGAAGGGATAGGTTTGCCTTCGCGGTCAAGGAGATACGGTGTCGCCCAATCAGGGTCAGAAGTCGCTTCCTCAGGGCGGAGACAAGTTCGGCTCATGCCCAGCGGCTCTAAAATCTGCTGCTTGACAAAAGTTTCGTAAGGTATCCCCGACGCTACCTCAATAATGCGCCCCAGAAGCAGGTAACCCTCGTTCAGGTAGAAGAAGCGTTCGCCCGGTTTCGCTACCGCCCATTCGTTAGCGTCGCTCAAGAAAGTGCGCAAATCGTCAAAGGTGGCAATAGGCGTCCATGCGGCTTCCTCTCCGACAACGGAGCGAATGAAGGCTTCAGCATAAGCAAGGGCAGGAAGTCCCGACGAGTGGGTGAGCAAATGGTGCACCCGAACAGGTTCGCCGAACGGGCGCAAGTTGATGGAGACAAATTTGTCAATGGGGTCGTCCAACGAGAGTTTCCCCTCTTCCACCAGCATCATGACGGCAAGGGCAGTAAAGGATTTGGTGATGGATCCGATGCCGACACGCGTTTGGGGCGTCATCGGGGCGCCCCTTTCCACATCCCGAAAGCCAAACCCGCGCGCGTAGACGACTTTGCCGTCCTTAATGGCTGCCATGCTTACACCGGGCAAATTTGTCGCCCGCATCTTGTCAAAGATATAGGCTTCCACTTTCTCCCAGTCCATCGCCATCACCTCATCGCTCAGGCTATCCGAGCGCTACATCTAAGTAAAGCATGACAAGCACGCCCAAGATAGTGCCGAAAGTCGCCCACCGCTCGTGTCCTTTTCGGTGAGTTTCAGGCACAATTTCATCGCTGATAACATACAACATGGCGCCCGCTGCAAAACCCATTGCGTAAGGCAACAAGGGTTGCGCAAGATGAATCGCCCACGCCCCCAAAAGAGCGAGCGGAATTTCCACTAAGCCGGAGCGAATGCCGACAACGGCGGCGTAAAAATGTGCCCCCAACCCTGCACCAAGAGCGGAGACAGCAACCGATAGACCTTCCGGGATGTTCTGGATGCCGATGGCGAGCATTAACTTGACAGCGTTTGACAAATTACCTGCGCCGAAGCCAACCCCGACTGCCAGACCTTCGGGCATGTTGTGGAGCGTGATAGCGATGATGAAAAGCCAAACGGCTTTCAGCCGCGATGACGAGAGCCCTTCATAGCCCATGACCGCATGCATGTGGGGCACGAGATGGTCGGCGATATCAAGNGCAACAGCGCCCAATGTTACCCCGATGAAGGTAGGCAAAAAGCCACCGTGTTGAATGGCAGGCAAAATCAGACTGGTGAAACTGGCAGTCAGCATCACGCCCGCTGCAAACCCTAAGGCGGCATCTAAAAAATGCTCGGATGGCTTTCGCCATACTAAAATCGCCAATGCCCCAAGCGTGTTCATCAAAGTGATGATGATGCCACCAAAGAGCCCTTGAATGACAGGATTACCCCCTGACCACTTGACAAAAATAGCCTCCACGAACTCCAAGGCCAATCACCTCGCCTTTCACCATTTCTCGGGTGAACGGGCACAGAAATTTTGGCAGCAAAGTTCACGGGGACGGTGGCAAGTCTTCGGGAGATTGGGAGGCTTGTCCAAAGTCAGCAGGGCACGGCAAGTGCTCAGTGGCGATTTCAGTAGGAGCAGTCACTCGCCCAGTGCCCAAAGACTTTCCGACGAAGGTGCAAATGAGCATTGTTGAGAAGCGCCAGCAAAATTGGGGTTGCCTCTTTGGCTCTTAATCGCCCAAACCCTCTGCTGCCAGTTGGTAAGTGAGGTTTCCATCCCAACTTCCCAATTGTTCGGAGCGGCGGGGCATTTCAAACGCCTGCGGGAAAAGGGGGATGGCATCTTTGCCTCTTCCCCAAAGGCGTTCAAAAGCCCTTTGTTGCTGTCGTTCGTTCAGGCTTTCCAAATTGCGCACCGGTCGCTGTCACCAACCAAACCATTCCTGCCAACAGCCATGCAAGGATATCAAAGTTGTCCCGCACAAAAGTTGCCTTCCTTTCGCTCCCTTTCATTTCTGCGGGTGCATTGTGGCGGCAAACCATGCCCTTGCGATGCATTGTGCCAGTTCGCCGAGTTCATCGGGCAAGACAGTGCGCAAGTCAAACCACAAGGCATCTTTTTGGATTCGGCAAAAGACGGATGGATTGCTAAGCCGCAACCGTTGAGCGAAAGCGTCAGGGTTGTCCCCATCGGGCGGGGTGAGCACCACACACCAAGTAGGCAGGAACTGGTCAGGAAGTGCCCCTCCACCCACTTGGGAAGTGGCAGGGCGAAGGGCGATAGCGGTTTCAGGGACACCCAATTTTTGCAAAGTGCGAGCCACCCGTTGAGCGCGCCGCTTGATTTCCTGTGACGGCAAGTCCATTTGTTGCAGGGTCGGAATTTCGTCCCATGCCCGCTCTTCGTCAAAGTAACTGAGCAGTGTCGCCTCCAAAGCGGCAAAGGTCAACTTATCACAGCGGAAGGCACGGTAGAGGGGATTGCGGCGCAGTTTTTCAATTAAGTCCTTGCGACCGACAACAATGCCCGCCTGCGGTCCGCCCAACAACTTATCGCCACTGAAACTAACCAAGTCCGCTCCTGCCTTCACGCTCTCTTGCACCATCGGCTCTTTCTCAATGCTCGCTTTGCTCACATCCACCAATGCCCCACTCCCCAAGTCCTCCACGACAGGAAAGTTGTATTTGCGCCCCAATGCTACCAAATCGTCAAGGGGCACTTGTTCGGTAAAGCCGATAATGCGGAAGTTACTCTGGTGGACTTTAAGCAATAGCGCTGTTCGCTCGTTGATAGCGCGCTCGTAATCGCTCAGGCGTGTTTTGTTGGTCGTGCCCACCTCCACCAACACAGCGCCGCTTTTCCGCAGAATTTCGGGGATGCGGAAACTGCCACCGATTTCCACCAACTCGCCCCGCGAGACGATGACTTCCCGACCTTCCGCCAGCGTGTTCAAGATGAGCAACACGGCGGCGGCGTTATTGTTGACGACGGTAGCGGCTTCCGCTCCGGTGAGCAAGCAAAGGAGTTTTTCCACCCGCAAGTCTCGGAAACTTCGTTGTCCTGTCACCTCATCCACTTCCAGCGCACACGGTCGGGTCGCAACTTCCACCAATCGCTTTACGGCTCGGCGCGACAAAAGGGAACGCCCCAAGCCTGTGTGAACGATGATGCCCGTTGCGTTGATGACGCGGGGCATGAGGGGGATGACCTCTCGCCACAACACTTGCTCCACCCGCTGCGCCACTTCCTCCGCTGTCGGCACGGATGTCCCATCCCCATGTAGGATTTGTTGGCGGATTTTGTCAAGGGTTCGGCGAATGGCTTCCGTTACCAGCGAACGGGGCACTTGCTGCGTTAATGTCTGTGCGGTGTTCGTTTGAAAGACTTCGTGAACAGCAGGTAATTGCCGCAACAGTTCTTTTCGGTTCGCCATCGCCATCACCAGCCCAGATTGTGGCACCGGCGCAAAAGGGCTACCGATGACGGCGGGCGAAAGCGTCTCGGTAGCGTTCTTCTGCCCAAACATCACCCCGCATATGGTAGCCGCGCTCTTCCCAATAGCCGGGTTTGTCTTCCGCTAGGAATTCCAAAGCGTGCACCCATTTGGCGCTCTTCCAACCGTAGCGGCTGGGCACCAACAACCGGAGCGGATAGCCATGTTCAGGTGTCAGGGGTTCTCCGTTGACTGCCCATACGAACATGCCGTCGCCATCAACACTTTCAAGTCCAAATTAGTCGTGTAGCCGTCGTAACAGTGCACCATAACGAACCTTGCTTCTTGCTTCGGTTTTGCCAAGGCGACTACATCCCGAACCCAAACTCCTTCCCAAACATCTCCCAAGCGGCTCCAACCTGTTACGCAATGGAAATCGGCTTCTCGGCGGGCGACGGGCAAGGAACGCAACTGCTCGTAAGTAAGTTCCACTTCGTTTTCCACCAACCCGAACAGGCGCAGGCGCCATGCTTCAATGTCAATGTGTGGCGCGCCACCAATGGACAGGACAGGGAAAGTCTTAACGACCCGCTGTCGGGGTGGCACTCGCTGTGTTTCGCTCATGGCAATCCCTCCTTGTTGCCTTTGCTAAACTTTGCGATGGGCGCTGCTCAAAGTTTGCCGCTAAGGAAGCCGAAAAGGCAACAAGGAGACGGGGGCGACAAAGATGGCGTTTCCTTACCGAAGAGTGCACATGATTGGCATCGGCGGTGCTGGGATGAGCGCCATCGCCTTAGCCTTGCTAGCGGAAGGGGTGCAGGTGATAGGTTCAGATTTGGAAGCGTCTTCTTATACTGAACGCGTGCAGAGGGCGTGCGGGACAGTTTTCCTCGGACACGACGCAAGCCATCTGGGGGATGCGGAAGCCGTCATCGTCAGCACCGCCATTTCTGAAGACAATCCAGAGTTGACAGAAGCGCGCCTTCGGGGATTGCCCGTTTTACATCGGTCAGACGCATTAGCCCTTTTGATGCGCGGGAAGTGTAGCATCGCTGTGGCAGGCACGCACGGGAAAAGCACCACCACTGCCATGATTGGGCACATCTTGACACAATTGGGCTACGAACCAACCGTGTTAGTGGGGGCGGAAGTGGTGAATTGGGAGAGCAACTGTCGGTTGGGGCAGAGCCTTTGGTTTGTCACGGAGGCGGACGAGTCGGACAGGTCTTTCCTGCGCTTGTCACCCACCCACATCGTCGTCACCAACATTGAACTGGACCACCCCGACCACTATGAGGACGAGCAAGAGTTTGCGGATGCTTTTCGGCAGTTTGTGGAACAGTTGAGCGAAAAGGGCTTGTTGGTGGTGAACGCTGATTGTCCTCGTGCTTCCCGCTTGCCGTTCCAACTTTCCCGTCCTGTTTGGTGGATGAGTTTCGGCATTCAAAAGGAAGCCGATTACAAAGTGCATGGGTTGCGGCAACTTCCCGATGGCTCGCAGATTTTTCAAGTCCAACGGCGCCCCCAACTTCTGGGGGAAGTCAGACTACGGCTTCCTGGCGAACACAATGTCGCCAACGCTATGGCAGCGTTAGTGTTGTGCTACGAAATTTTGGGTGTTCCCTTTCCTTTGCTTGCCGAAGCCATCACTACCTTTCGGGGAGTTAAGCGTCGGTTTGAAATTGTTGGGACGGTTAACGGCGTAACGGTGGTGAGTGATTACGCCCATCATCCGACCGAAGTGCGAGCTCTATTGCGGACGGCGCGCTCCCTCTTCAAGGAAGGGCGCCTTTGGGTGATTTTTCAGCCGCACCGATACACCCGCACCCAACGATTGTGGCGCGATTTTGGCTTTGCATTTCAGGAAGCGGACGGAGTGTGGGTGACAGAAATTTTCGCCGCTTCCGAACCGCCTATAGAAGGGGTGTCGGGAGCGCTCATTGCCCGCGCCATCACTGAGTGCGAGCCGGAAAAGTTTGCCCGCTTTGAACCTGATTGGGCAAAAGTGACAACGGAACTTCTTGAGCGCGTTCGTCCCTCCGACGCCGTTTTGGTGGTCGGGGCAGGCGACATCTACAAGTTCGCCGCAAAATTATTGACGGTGCTGTCTAACGCAGCAGGGGAGGGTGGAGGGGACGAGGGTGTCGGGCGTTGAAACCGCCCTGCGCCTTGCCAATGGAGGTTGACACCAACATGACCGAAGCAGAACGCCGAGTATTGGCAAAGTTGGTCAGCGAACCGCCCAAATTTGACGAGCCGATGCGTTACCATACGACCCTTCGGGTCGGAGGTCCTGCTGATGCTTTAGTGACTGTGCACACTTTAGAGGAACTAAAGCGCGTTCTCCAATTTGCCCGTGAGCGGGACTTGCCCCTCCTCATCTTGGGCGAAGGGAGCAACTTGATTGTCCGAGATGGTGGAATTCGCGGGATTGTCGTGCGCCTGAGTGGGGAACTGACCCGCATCCACTTTGATACGCGAGAAGTGGAAGTAGGGGGAGGAGCCTACTTGCCCCACCTTTTGGTCAAAGCCGCTCAACGGGGCTTAAGCGGCTTGGAGTGCTGCACTGGCGTTCCGGGCACAGTCGGGGGGTGCGCTCATTTCCAATGCGGGCACGGCGGAAGAATTTATCGGAGACCGAGTGGTAAAGGTCACGCTGCTGACTCCTGACGGCGAAGTGCGGGAGGCGGCGCGGGACGAATTGAAGTTTGGCTACCGATGGAGCAACTTGCGGGAATTGGGGTTAGTGGTGGTCAAGGCGACCATTCGGTTAGAAACCAACGCCCCGAAAGCCATCATGGAGCGAATCCACCGGCGATGGCGGTATCGGTGGGAGACACAACCTGTCAATATGCCGTGCGCTGGCTGCATTTTCAAAAATCCACCGGGCGACCGAGCAGGTCGGTTGCTGGATGCGGTGGGCTTAAAGGGAGTGCGTGTTGGTGATGCCCAAGTTTCTCCTGTCCACGCCAACTTCATTGTTAACTTAGGCAACGCCACCGCTAAGGATGTGTTAACCTTAGCCGAATTGATGCGCCGAACCGTCTTGGAAAAGTTTGGCATTGCGCTGGAGTATGAAGTGCAAATTGTCGGTGAAGACTGACCACTCTCGTCTCGGAAGTGACCTTGACAAGGTTTCAATGGGCAGGTGATGCTTCGCATGGCTCGGGTGTTAGTGTTGATGGGGGGTGATGCGCCAGAACGGGCGGTTTCGCTGCGCTCGGGACGGGCTGTAGCGCGCGCTTTAGCCCGCAAGGGACATTCCGTCTGGGTAGCGGACATCTCCTACCGCCACGAAAATGCATTCCCTCCATCCTCCCTCCCAGCACCTGACGCTGAGCAACCCCTTTTTTGCTCTCCCTTGACACTCCCTCGCTGGTTGGAAGTGTTGCGTCCAGAAGCGGTTTTCCCTATCCTCCACGGTGGTTACGGGGAAGACGGAACCCTCCAAGCCATGTTGGAATTACTGCGAGTGCCTTACGCTTCCCCCCCCGCCATTGGCATGCCAACTGGCTATGAACAAAGTTCAGTTCAAGCGAATCCTTCTCGCTGAAGGCATTCCGACCCCTAAGCATTGCGTCGTTTCCAAAGCCCTCTTTGAGCGCGATCCTGAAGGGGCAGTGGACGTGGTAGAGCAGTTAGTTGGATATCCATGTGTTGTCAAGCCATCTTGTCAAGGCTCCACTATCGGCGCCAGTGTGGTCAATCGCCCTGACAGGAAGGCGTTGAAGGAAGCCTTACAAGAAGCCTTTCGCTATGATCCAGAGGCGTTGGTGGAGCGGAAGGTGGAAGGCAAGGAAATTACGATCGCTGTATTGGGGAGCGGTGAAAGTGCCAAAGCGCTTCCTGTCATTGAAATTGTGCCTAAAACGGGCTTCTTTGACTATGCGACCAAATACACGCCGGGGATGGCAGAACACCGCATCCCCCCATCCATCTCGGAAACCGCCCAGAAGCAAGCGCAGGAATTAGCGGTGCGCGTCCACAACCTTTTGGGATGCCGTGCTGTCACCCGCACAGACATGATGGTGGATGAAAAAGAGCACCTATTCGTGTTGGAACTGAACGCTGTCCCTGGGATGACAGAAATTTCGTTGGTGCCCGAAGCGGCACGGGCAGCAGGTATCAGTTTTGAAGCCCTAATGGAGTTGCTATTGCAAGAGGCCCTTCAAACGCCCCTGCGGAGTTGGTGAAAGATGAACGAGCGCACCAAGAAGTGGCTCTTTCGGTTGCTACTTGCGGTTACTTTGCTCCTTTTGATGGCGAAGGTCTTTTCGGTTCGCCATATTTTGTGGGAAGGCAGTGCTCCTGTTGGCTTTGAAAGAATAGCGCAAATCAACGAAAGGCTAAAGGGACGCCCTCTCTGGTGCGCAACCAGCGAAAGGGTGCGAAGGTGGTTAGAAGGGGAAGTAGTGAGCCGCGTGACAGTTCGGTGGCGTTTGCCCTCCACCGTCATCATTGTGACAGAAGCCCCGAAATTTCTCGGTGTCGTGTCTTCAGGAGGGAAATGGGCAGCAGTGGATGACAATGGACGGTCTTGGGGCAAGGTGCCTTTGTTCGCCACCCGCTTGCCCCTCTTGATGCTTCCTTGCCATGTCTCGCCCGACCAATGTCTGCCTTCGGTAGAGCGAACCTTGTCCACCTGCTTACGGGAAGGCTTGACAGTGAGAGCGCTTTGGGTTAGCCCTTTTGGCGAAGTGGCAGTTTACTTGATGGAAGGGGTTTGGTTGCGGTTGGGAAACCCTACTGCCCTTTCCTTGAAAGTGCGGTTGGGAAAAGCCTTGCGGGAAAACCAACTCCTTTGGACGAAGGGCGTGGTAGACTTGACTTTGCCGAAAGTCATCAGCCTTTGGTCACAACGGTGAGAACGAAAAGTTCAGGAAGGTGACCAGCCCATGCGTTCGCTTCATTGGCAGCAGCAACAAATTGCGGTCGTCATTGTTGGCTTGACTTTGGGGCTTCTCGTCGGGCTGCAAGTGCGCACCTTGGGGCTTCAACAGTCGACTCTCGGTGCCACCCGAGCAACGGTTTTGATGGAACGCCTTTTGCAAGCCCAAGAAGAGAGCAGGCAATTGAGAGCGGAAGTGGACAAACTTCGGGAGCAGGTGCGGGAATACGAGCAAGCGATGGCAGAAGGACGCACCGCCACCCAACGCTTGACGGCCGAACTGGAGAAGTTGCGGGTGATAGCAGGCTTGACAAAAGTGCGCGGTCCGGGCATTATCGTTTGGCTGACTGATGCCCCTAAAGCCTCCTTTGAAGACCCTTCCCTTGGCATCGTCCATGACACCGACCTGTTAATGTTGGTGAACGAACTTCGGAACGCAGGTGCTGAAGCCATTGCCATTAACAACCAACGGGTTGTCGCCACTACCGCTATTCGGTGTGTGGGCAACCTCATCACGGTCAACGGCGTGACGGTCAGCCCCCCTTACGAAATCGCTGCCATCGGTGACCCCGATAAGTTGGAGAAAGCCTTAACCATGCCGAAAGGGATTGTGGAAGAGTTGCGGACTTTGGGCATTCCTGTTCGCATCTTTCGCCGCCAAGATGTTATTGTGCCTTCCTTGAGTGTGACACCACGCCTTGAATTAGCGCGCCCAGTAGAGCCGTGAAGAAGAGGAGGGGAGAACATGTGGCTTGGGTTTCTTGCCTTAGCGATCGGATTGTTGGTGGGGCTGTGGTTGCCTTCTCTCTCCCTCCTTCCGCCCGCCTTCCAAATACAACTGCCCAACTACTTAGGGCTAGCGCTTTTGGCGGCAATTGACGCCACCTTCGGGGCGTGGCGTGCAAACTTGGAAGGCACTTACGACACGGGCGTGTTCCTCTCCGGCTTTTTCGTCAACATGGTGGCAGCAGCATCGTTGGCATACTTGGGTGACTTGTTGGGTGTCAATTTAGCATTGGCAGCCATCGTTGCTTTTGGGACACGCATTTTCAACAACTTAGCGGCTATCCGTCGCATCTTCCTGCAACGATGGCGTCAAAAAGCGACGCGGTTGGGGTGACCCAAGTGTATCGGTGGTCAGCAGCCCCCTTAGTGGTTGGCTTGGATGTTGGCACAACAAAAGTGTGCACGCTAATCGCCCGCATTTTGCCGGAAGGGTGGGATGTGGTCAGTTTCGCCACTGTCCCATCGCGGGGTGTCCAAAGAGCGACCATCGTGGATTTGCAAGAAGCAACGACTGCCATCGCCAATAGCATAGAGCGCGCCGAGCAATCGGCGGGGGTGGAAGTGTCAGGAGTTTGGGTAGGCATCACAGGACACCACATTCGCGCTTACCCAGTGGAAGTGAGTTTGGTGTTGGAAGACAGGGAGGGGAGGATCACTGCCGAGCATTTAGACCTCTTGACAGAACGCGCCCACCGAGTTCCCCTTTTGCCGGAAGACCATGTCGTCCTGCACACCGTCCCCCGCCACTTCGCCATTGACGGTGTTGGTGGAATCCGACGCCCTTTGGGGTTGACAGCGCGGGAAATAAAGATGCACGCCCTCCTTGTCACCGCCGCTGCTTCCTTTGTCCGAAATTTGACCACTTGCGTGCAACAAGCGGGGGTGAGCGTCAACGGCTTGGTGTTGGAGCCCCTCGCTACCGGATTAGCGGTCTTGACGGAAAGTGAGCGGGAGTTAGGGACGGTGCTTCTGGACATTGGGGGAGGGACGACGGATGTGGCGGTCTTTTTGGAAGGGGCTTTGGTGGACACTTTTGCTCTCCCCGTTGGGGGAAACCATGTGACCCGAGATTTAGCCATCGGGCTTAGGACACCTTTAGAAGAAGCCGAACGCCTCAAAGTCACGCACGGATGTGCTTTACCAGAACGAGTAAGCGCAGAAGAAACGGTGGAAGTGATGGAGTTGGGCCGGGGAAAGCCACGCCCTGTCCCCAAGCGGGCGTTAGCAGAAATCATAGAGCCACGCATGCGGGAATTGTTTGAATTGGCAGCGGAGCGATTGGCACGTCACGGTTGGATGTCTCTTCTTGCAGGTGGCATCGTGTTGACGGGAGGGGGCTCCCTTTTGGAAGGCGTTGTAGACTTAGCCCAAAGCGTTTTCGGTTTGCCTGTTCGCAGCGGCGACCCCATTTTGCCTCCTGGTGCCCCTCAAGACTTACGCAACCCTATTTACGCGACAGTTGTCGGATTGGTGTTGCATGGCATCCAGCATTATCGCTCAGAATCAGAGAGCGCAATTTCGTGGTGGCAACGCTTGGAGCAGTTCTGGCGGCGCCTTCGGCAATGGTTACCGTGGTGAAGTGTCAAGTCAAACTGATGCTAGGTAAACGCCACTAAGGGCGCCTCTAAGTTGCCAAAGAAAATTGGGGCGAGCGGGGGGAGTCGAACCCCCGACCTTCAGGGCCACAGCCTGACGCTCTGACCACCTGAGCTACGCCCGCCGTGTGGCGTTTGCAATTATGTCACACCACTACCTGCAGCGCAAGAATATCTCCTCGCAGGTTAGTCAACAAAGGGAAATTATCGGACATTTTTCCGACCAAAAGCCTTCTCCCTTGATGGGAAATGGCGGTTACTTTCGCTCTCCCATTGCTGCTTTTTCCGCCGGGCAATTTCCTCATGGTGGTCGCGATAGCGTTTATCTTCGTTCCTCAAAGTCAATTGGCCAGGCGTTGTCCGTTGAGCGACAACGGCGAGAGCGTCATTCCACTCTACGAGGATGGGCAAGTCTCGCAGGCTTGACGGTGCTTCTGCCAAATTCACAGTTTCGCTGCGACATTTTCCGTCTTCAGCCTCAATCGCCCCTCCCCCGCTTGCGCCTCCATGCGCGCCGGTTTGCTTAGCTCAACCACTGCCGCAATAGTCAGCCAGTAGGCACGGGAAGCGGTTTTCTCGTTCGTCCAGAAGACGATATGGTCAGGTGACTTGATGCGGCGGTGTTGGGCGAAGAAGGCGAACATTTCAGGGAAATCCACGCCCCACCAGTGCGGCTTGCCTGCCACAGACACCCGCCCTAACGGGCTCAGCCGCAACGAAGCCACCTTCAAGTTGGTCTGGACGAAAGCCCCTCTCACGAGGATGTAGCCCAAGCAAGCGAGGTGGGATGACAATGTCCCTTTGAGGCGGCATTGCCCCATTGTCCAATTGGTCAATGAGTACTTGAGCGGCTTTCCGTCCTAACTTATCGGGAGCAATGTGGGTGGCGGTGCCTGGTGGGAGCAATTTTTCCGCTACNNNCAAACGAACGCCCACCTTTTCCGTTATGACAGCAACTACGGCAGGTTTGAAGGCACGGTGGAAGTGAAGGGAGACGCCCTCGTCATCAACGGGCAC
>JGI25065J35084_100034_pt1 | contig 16304 bp, 12 predicted proteins | sample Antgeofumaro1A2A_FD_35084 | JGI IMG/M metagenome (IMG submission 35084)
TTGGGTGAAGGTGGACGAAGACGATTGGCGAGTGGCATTGCCTTCGCCGACCCACTTGCTCGGCATCATTTACACCGACCGACCTGTTTACCGCCCCGCCAATACGGTGCACTTCAAAGGCATTGTCCGCCGACAAACGCCACACGGTTACCGCCCCGTTGAGCCGACCACTTTCACCGTCGTCGTCCGCGACCCCGACGACAACATCGTGCACCAAGCAAGTATCCGCTCAAACGAGTTTGGCTCTTTTTCGGGCTCATTGACCCTTAACGAGGAAGCGCCGACAGGCACTTACACGCTGGAGGCTGTCCCCGAAAAAGAGGGCAGCGAGCGTATCATGGGCAGTTTCATCGTCGCTGCCTACCGCAAACCCGAAGTGCAAGTAATTGTCAAGCCCACCAAGCGCCGCTTTGTGCGAACGGAAACCGTGACGGTGGAAGTGGTGGCTCGCTACTACTTTGGCTTACCCGTTGCGGGGGCGAAAGTCTCCTATCGGGTGACGAGGTTGCCGATGGCGGACGAAAGAGAAATTGGCAATTGGGGCGAAGGTTACGGGGGCGAGGGGGTGTTGGAAGGCGAAACACACACCGATGCCGACGGACGCGCCATCATCCGCTTTCGCCCCGACCATTTCCTTGCAGAGGCAACTCCCTTCACCGAGTTCCGCTACGAAGTCTCGGTGACCGTTGAAGCGATGGGCTACCAATTCGCCGAAGGGACGAGCAGTTTCTTGGTCACACAAGGCGATTGGCGCTTGACAGTTTGGAGTGAACCTTCTTTCGCCGAGAGGGGAGCAACCGTTTTCGTCAAAGGGAAAGTGACCCACTGGGACACGCGAAAACCGCAACCAAACACCCTTCTCCAATGGCGAGCGGGCGTGATGAAATGGAAGGGCAAGAAGGCAGTGGCACATTGGTTGCTGCGGGGTGAAAGCACGACAGATGAAAAGGGCGAAACGAGGTGGCAGTTTGTGCCCACTGAAAGCGGAGATTGGATCGTGGAAGCCATCGGGCACGACCGAAAAGGAAACACCATTGGTGCAACGGCTAATTTGTGGGTCGTGGGACGCCAATATGCGCCCACCTTTCCGTCCCAAGTGCCCCCCCCTGCAACTTTGGTTGGACAAACGCACTTATCGCGTCGGTGAGACAGCCACCGTTGCTGTCCGCAGCAAAGCGCCCGATGCAACAGTGTTGGTAACAGTGGAAGGTGAGCGCCTTTACGAAGTTCGCGTGCTGCGGTTGAAAAACGGGATGGCGCAATGGCAATTCCCCGTCTCCCCCGACCTTCTGCCTAATGCCTATGTGACCGCTTCGTTGGTGTGGCGCAAGCAATTTACCGAACAAAGCGAGCCCTTGCGGTTTGCCTTGGACGCTTACCGACTACAAGTTTCCGTCCGTAGCGACAAAGAGGTTTATGAGCCGCGAGAGAAAGCGCTGTTGACCGTGCAAGTGCGGGATGCGCAAGGCAAACCTGTCAAGGCAGAAGTTTCACTGGCAGTGGTGGACGAAGCCATCTATGCCATCCGCGAGGATAACCCAGAGCAAGTTTTCCAAGCCTTTTACGCCGAGCGCTTAAACCGCATTGTCACCCGCTTCTCATTCCCGCTTCTGATTTGGCAAGGCGACAAAGGTGCGACAGAGACGGCTCGCCGCTTCTTTCCCGACACTGCCTTGTGGCTGCCTCATGTGGTCACTGATGAGAAAGGACAAGCCCGCCTCCCTTTGACAGTGCCCGACACGCTGACCCAATGGCGTATCACCGCTATCGCCCACACCCCCCCACACTTACATCGGTTTCGGTATCGCCCGCTTTCGGTGCAGCAAACCGTTTGGCGTGCGCTTGTCCGTCCCCCTCGTCGCCACTCAAGGCGATACCTTCCTTGTGAGCGCAATTGTACACAATGGAACGATGCACCCCGTAACGTCCGAAGTGCACCTACGCCTTAAAGGCGCGCTATTGACCACTTTCGTAGCAAACCCTTCGCCGCAAAAACTTACTGTCCCGCCTCACAAGACGGCAACGGCTCAATGGCAATTCCATGCCGCCCAACCGGGCAAATTGACAATCGTCGTATCAGCGAAAAGCAACGACGGACACCACGATTCCGAAGAGCGGACGCTCACCCTCTTGCCCCACGGGACGGAGCAAGTAACGGCACGAGCGATATTTCTGCCCCCAGATGTAACCGAGCGGTTAGTGACCGTCACACTGCCCAACCATGCCGACCTGACAATGAGCCGCTTGACCCTTCGGTTAGCGCCGTCGGTGCTGTCGGCGATTTTGGGAGCGCTGGGGTATCTGGTGACCTACCCCTACGGTTGCGTGGAGCAAACAATGAACAGCCTGCTTCCCAACTTGATGGTTTGGCAGTTGTTGCAAGAGGGGAAAGTCAAGGTGCCTTGGCTGGAGCAGGAATTGCCACGCATGGTGGAGCGGGGCTTGACAAGGCTTTATCGCTTCCAGCACGACGATGGCGGTTGGGGTTGGTGGGAAGACGACTCAACCGACTTGTGGATGACCGCTTTGGTCGTGCGGGGTCTGTCGGAAGCGAAAAGAGCCGGTTTTGAAGTGAGCGAGCATGCCTTGACAAGAGGGATTCAAACTCTGCAACGGATGGTGCGGGAAGAGTGGCAGGAACACGATGCCGATTCCGTCGCCTTCGCTCTTTTCGCCCTTGCCCGTGCAGGTGCTCCCATGCCCCAATGGAGACCGAAGCCGCAAGGGATACCTGCCGCTGCTCCCAGCGCCCCCTCCCCAGCCCCCAATGCCCCAACCCCCTTCCCTGCCGCCCTTTTTAAGCGGTGTTCGCCTTACGGTTTGGCGTTTTTGTGCTTGGCGCTTCAAGAGTGGCAGCACCCTGCTGCTTCCTCAATGGCTCGGCAACTTCTGAAAATGGCGCTCCCGTTGCAGGAAGGGTTGCGATGGGGTTTCGGCGAACGGGAGGAAGGCACAGCGATGCGGCGTTGGACGCAGGACGACGAAGTAACCGCGTGGGCGTTGTTGGCATTGATGCGCACCAATCAGGTGGATGCAGAAGAGGCGACCAACACTGTCAAGACTTTGCTGTGGCACCGAAAGGGCAGCGGTTGGGTGTCCACGAAAGATACCGCCGCCATTTTGGAAGCGCTGTTGGAATTCACGCGCCGATTTGAGCGCTACGCCCCCTTGACGCCTATCGCCATCACTTTGTCGCTCAACGGAAGTTCCCAAACAGTCAACCTTGCCCCAGATGCCACTTTGCAATCCGAACAGGTGGTGCCTTTGAGTGGACAACTTCGGGTGGGCAAAAACGAGGTGCGCATCGCCAAGCCAGCGGGTGTCAGTCTGTGGGTGACTTTGGTGAACCGACAGGTGCTCACGCTGCCCGAACGGATGGGCGAATGGCTGTCAAGTCAGCGACTTCTGCAGCGCCGCTATGAGAGGTTGCTCCCGAAGGTGGGGGAGGATGGACGCCTTATTTGGCAAGCGCACCCGCTGCGGGAGGGTAGTTCCGTGCGAGTGGGTGAGTTGGTGCGGGTGACCTTGACCGTTAAGTGCCCGACAGATTTCATGGTGCTGGAAGATCCGTTGCCAGCCGGTTTCCGAGTAGTAGAGCGAGAGAGTGTGCAGGAGCAGCGGGAAGTGGGGGAGGTGGCGATGGTTCCGAAAGAAGTGCGAGACGACCGAACGGTGACCTACTTCCGCTCTCAAGGCACCTACACTGTGCATTACTTGCTGCGTGCGGAATTGCCGGGCGAATATCACATCCTTCCGCCGCGATTGTGGCATATGTACGGGACAGACCGTTGGCTCGGGGCGGAGGCTCGGCTCTCGGTGCGCCCATGACTACTGTCTAACGGAGGTGACAAAATGATGCAAGCAACGACCGCTGGAAGGGGAAAGGGAGCAATGCCTCTGCGCCGATGGTTGTTGGTGGGGGCTGTTATTTGTGCGGGGATTGCAGTGCTGGCAACATGGTGGGTGGCGCGCCGACCGTCCGTCCCTTCGGCGCCGTCTGCAGGGGAGACTGTGATGGTCAAGAAAGTGCCTATTGTGGTTGCCGCAAAAGATTTGACCAAGGGCACTCGCATCAGCACCGCTGAGGTGAAAATCGTGGAAGTGCCTGAAGACAAAGCCCCCAAAGATGCGTTCAACAGTGTGGAAGCGGTGCGCAACGCCCTTTTGGTGCAGGATGTGCCCAAAGAGACTCCCTTGCGCACCTTTCAGGTGATGCCTTCCCCAGAGCAGTTGCGTGAGTTCAGCGTCCCCATTGGCTTACGCGGGTTCGTGCTTTACCAGCCTTTCACGGAAGGAGCAGCAGACATTTTGCTTCCGGGCGATTTGGTGGATGTGATTGCGACCCGTCGGGAAGGGGATGTGACCGTTGCGGAAGTGGTCGTGCGGCGAGCACAAGTTTTGGTAGCGGAAAATTATGTGCCCGGGATGAGCCGAGGGGAAATGGTGCGGCAGCGGATTTTGTCCCGCGCCGCTCAAGCAACTCCGGCGCCTCCCGAACCGAAGCCGGCTGCCCAACCTGGTCAGCCCACCGCTGGGGAAGGGACAGCGACAACGCCTTCTATGCGCCGCATCGTTTTAGCCGTCACCCCACAAGAAGCCGTCCGATTAGCAAGGGCGATAGAGGAAGGACGCGCCTTGACAGTGCTGCGCAATGAACATGATTACTTCCCAACCCCTCCTTTTCGGTCGCCTTTAGAGGAGCCGAAGGAAAAGACAACTCCCCCACCGCCTCCCCGCCCTCCTGAACGGGTGACACCAGCGGTGCCGCCAACTCCCATCACTCCTGTGCGGACGGTCGTCGTCTACCGAGGCACGGAGCGGGAGGAAGTGATGGTCAGCCATTGAGGTTGAAGGAGGGACAATAACGGTATGGCGGCTTCAGAGCATCGGGCTGCTTTGCGAGTTCTACTGGCAGGGGTGGAACTGGAGGGGCTGGACAGTGTGGAAGGATTGCCCATCCTCGTCGTCGGACGATTGCAACCCTCTGACGGACAGGAGGCTTTGATAGAAACTGCCCTTTCATTGGCACCCCACTTCGTGTTCGTCAATGGGGATAACCCTGCCTTTGATGGCTTAGCCCTTGCCCGCCTTCTGCGGGAACAAAAGTTGTCTACCGCCGTCGTGCTCTTCTCCGATCGGCAAGACCACACCTTTCTGAAGGACGCCACCTTAGCGGGCGTGGAGGAAGTAGTCCTCAAAACCGCCTCCGCTGAGGAAGTTCAACAACTCCTTTGCCGTGTTCTCACCTCTCCTCGCGGGCGCCAATGGGGGTTCAAAGTTGCCCCGAAAGTTGTGGAGAAACCCGTCAAGGGAAAAGTCGTCGCCCTCAGTAGCGGCAAAGGGGGCGTGGGGAAAACAACCCTCATCGTCAACTTGGCAATTGCACTGGCACAAGAACTCAAAGAGCCAGTTGCCCTTTTGGACTTGTTTATCGGCGACACGCTGGCATTGGTTAGTGCAACCGCTCGGATGACCCTCAGCGAAATTCCGGAAGCGGTGCGGGAAGTGGACTTAGAGTTGCTGCGCCCTTATGCCATTCGGCACGAAAGCGGTGTCCACTTTTACACTTGGTTCTTCGCCCCTGAGCGTAACTTGCCCGAATACATTGACTTAGGGCGATTGGAAGCGGTGTTGCGTGTCCTGCGGGATGGCTATCGGTTCGTGTTGGTAGACACTCCCTTGACGCTTTATGTGCCAGATTTGGAGTTGCTGACTTTGATGGACGAGGTGTTGGTGGTTGCTGTGCCGTGGGATTTGCTCTCCCTTCGGGCGACGAAGGCGCTAGTTATGGGCATGAGCCGATGGAAAGTGACGCCCAAACTGCTGTTCAACCGTGTCCAAGCCAGTGCCGATTTGACCCCTGAATTCATCGCCAACCAGTTGGGTTTAGAAGTGTGGGATATGATTCCAAACGACAGCCGCACGGTTGTAGAGTCAGTGAACCTCGGTACACCCCTTCTTCTCGCTCATCCTGATAGCGAAGTCGCAAATGCTCTCCGGCGCGCTGCCCGTCGGCTGGCAGGCTTACCTGTGGAAGAGCCTCGCAAGCGACGCTTCCTTTTCTTCTGACCGTCAAGGGGTGGGAGCAAGGTGAAGGCGCCGCAACTGCCCACACGCCCCTTGAATTTCGGTGCCCCTGCTCATGGCGGATAGTTGCAGGAATTCCTTGCCGAACCAACAATTCCCGAAATCGCTCCACAACAGTTTCGGAAGGTCGCTCAAACTCCGCCACTGTTGGGTTGTAAGGGATGAGGTTGACATGGCACGGGAGCCCTTTGAGAAGACGGGCTAACTCTACCGCATGCTCCACTCGGTCATTGACGCCTTTCAGCAGCACATACTCAAAGGTGATGCGCCGCTTTGTGGCTTGAAAGTATTCCCAACAGGCTTTCAGCACTTCCGCGATAGGGGGCAACTTGGCGGGGATTAATCGGGCGCGCAATTCGTCGTTGGGTGCATGTAACGAGACGGCGAGGTTAATCTGTATCCCCAACTGCGCTAACTTCCGAATGCCGTGCACAATACCGACGGTGGAAACGGTCATCCTTCGCACCCCAATGCCCACTTCTCGGTTCAGCAACCGAAGGGCTTTAGCAAGGTTATCAAAATTGAGCAACGGCTCGCCCATGCCCATGAAAACGATGTTGGGATTGTCCCGGCGCTTGGCAAGGAGCACCTGACCGACGATCTCTCCTGCCGTCAGATTGCGCGCGTAACTTTCACCCGATGCGCAAAAGCGACATCCGATAGGGCAACCGACCTGCGTGCTGACGCAAATAGTGTCCCACTCACCGTGCGGGATGAACACGCACTCCACCGTTTCCCCATCCAGAAGTTGGCTCAGATATTTCGTCGTCCCGTCGCTGGCAACCTTGACATCCATCACTTGCAGCGGGTTGATGAGAGCAATTTCGCTCAACTGTTCCCGAAAGGCTTTGGGAAGGTCAGTCATGGCGTCAAAGGTCAGCACACCCTTGCGGTAAATCCAAAGGGACAACTGTCGCCCCCGATAGCGCGGTTGCCCCAACTGTTCCGCCAAATTTTCCAACTCCTGCGTGGTCATGCCCACCAAGACCAGTCGCTCCATCGCAGTCCTTCCCTCCGAAGGGTTGACAACTTTAGGGCGTATCAAAGAGGGAGGCTAAAAACTCCTCGGTGTCCACTTCCTCTGGGGTCGTTCCCGACTTTGGAGTGCCTGCCGCTTCCACCGGCGTTCCCACTTTGGGCATGCTTACTTGAGAGGAGAGGATAGGCTTGATGCGCAAATCGGGCCTGTTGAAAACTTCCCGCAGGCATTGTTCAATGGTGTCCCGATACGAGCGGTCGTTAGCGCATTCGTAGGAAAAGGCGTGTTGAAAGGTGAGCACCAGTTGGTTGTCTTGCAGGTCGGTGGGCTCAGCGTTCAGGAGGAAGGAGTAAGCCACCATGGAGATGCGTTTGAGGTGCTCCAAGAAGATGTTCCAGTGCTGGCGGATATGGTCAATGGACGATTGCCCTTCCGCCGGTTCAGTGACTGTCAAGGGTTGGGGTTCAGGCTCTTTGGTAGTGACCTCCCTCGTCACTCCAATGGGGGTGGTTAGAGTTGTCGGTTTGACGACTGGCGCCACTGTCACTTCAGGGGTCTTAAGGAGCATCGCCATGTTCAGCAAGCCCACTTCCAACACCAGTTGGGGGTCGGAAGCGGTGCGAAGGTCTCGCTCCAATTCCCACGCTGCCCGCACCAAGCGGATCAATTCCGTTTCGTCAAACAAGTTGGCTTGCTCTTTTAGCAGTGCTAAGCGTTCTTCGGTCTCCTCGGCTGGGACACCTACTTTGAAGTTGAGCAAATCGCGCAGGTAAGCCGCAAGGTCGTGGGCAATTTGGTGGAGGTCTCGTCCTGTCTCAACGGCTTCCGCTACTAACCGCCAAAGGGCAGGGATATCGCCTTTGCGAAGCCCGTCCACCAATCGTGCCAGAAACTCGTCATCGGTCACGCCCAGCAAAGAGCGCACCAAATCTACCGTCAATCCGTCGTCAGCGAAGTTCATGGCTTGCTCCAACATTGTCAAGGCATCCCGCAGCGCCCCACGAGCCGCGCGGGAAATTAAAACGAGAGCGGCAGGCTCATAGCGCCCTTGCCACCCCTCCTGCTCCAGAACGAAAGTAAGCCGCCCTACGATGTCGCAAGCGGAAAGAGGGTGGAAGTCAAAGCGAAGGCAGCGGGAGCGGATAGTGGCAGGAACTTTGTGCGGGTCGGTGGTCGCCAACACGAAGACCACTTGCGGCGGTGGCTCTTCAAGGGTCTTAAGCAAGGCATTGAAAGCCGCTGTGGAAAGCATGTGGACTTCGTCAATGATGTAGACCTTGTAGCGGAAAGCTGCTGGGAGGAAGGAAACCCGCTCCACGATAACTTCCCGAACCGCTTCCACGCCGGTGTGAGAGGCAGCGTCAATTTCAATGACATCCATTGCCGCTCCCTTGATGATGCTTTGACAAGCGGTGCAAGTTCCACAGGGTTCAGAAACAATGCCTTGCTCGCAGTTCAGCGCCATCGCCAACAGGCGCGCCATCGTCGTTTTCCCTGTCCCCCGCTGCCCGCAAAAGAGGTAGGCGTGAGCAATGCGGCGGGAAGCCAAAGCATTTTGAAGGGCACGGACGACATGCCTTTGTCCCACCACATCGGCAAATTTTCGCGGACGATACTTGCGATACAGCGTCTCGTATGCCACTCGCAATCCCTCCGACCGCAAAAGGTTTTGCGACGCCGCAAAGGCAATAGCAACCCCTCTCCGAAAGAGGGAGAGGGCAAACGAAGCCGAAACAGGCATGAAGGAGGGCAGAAAGGAAGTGGGCGCGGAGGGATTCGAACCCCCAACCGACCGGTTATGAGCCGGCTGCTCTGCCGTTGAGCTACGCGCCCACCCGCGCCCGTTTTTAATTTTAGCGCCCTCACGCGATAAGTTCACTAAGGCGCTGGAGCAATTTCCGATAGCGGGGGCGGCGCAGTTTCTCCAAAGCGCGTTGCTCAATGTGCCGGACGGCTTCGCCAGTAATCTTCAAGATGCGCCCAATTTCGTCCAGCGTGTAAGTGCGCCCGTCCACCAAACCATAGCGCAACTTGAGGACTTCCCATTGGCGCTCCGTTAAGCAGTGGGCAAGGATGGCTTTCAGTTGCTCGCGGGCGTAAGAACGCCAGTAAGCCTCTTCGGGGGAGACAGCGCTGGGGTCGGGGATGATGTCCTCCAAAACCAGTTCCTCCTCCTCATCCAAAGGGGCTTCCAAGGAAAGGGGCGGGGAAAGAAGCGCCTTCATCTCCTCTACCTGTTCTGGCGACAACCCCATAGCATCCGCCAACTCTTGAGTGGTGGGTTGGCGCCCCAATTCTTGAGTGAGGCGCTGCGAAGTAGCCACCAGTTGCGCCAGTGATTCTACCAAGTGGAAGGGCACATGGATGAAGCGAGTGTGTTCGGCGATAGCGCGGACGATGGATTGCCGAATCCACCAAACGGCGTAACTGCTAAACCGCGTGCCGCGCCGCCAATCAAACTTGTCTACCGCCCGAATAAGCCCCAAGCACCCCTCTTGCACCAAATCCTCCAACGGCACCACCGACTTTTTAGCAAACTGAGAGGCAATGCTCAAAACGAGCCGCAGGTTGGACTCAATCAACTGGTCACGCGCCGTCCTGTCCCCTTGATGCATGCGTTGGAAGAGGGCCATTTCCTCTTCCGGGGTGAGCAAGCGCGTCCACCGAAGAGAGCGGAAGAGCACCTGAAGGGGGGTAACGAGGTCTTCCTCCATCTCTTCCCAGNCAGCCANTTNGCTTCCTNCATTGGCTTCCTCTGGTGGACTTTCCTTTTCGGCGGTTAATGAGAGGGTGTAGGGGTCTTCCTCGTCGGCAATCACTGTGATGCCCTCTTCCGTGAGCCACTCTACCAATTCTTCCAACGACGCACCCACCGCTTCGGCCGTCGCCTTGACATCGGTGAGGAAGACCGCCTTCGTTTCTTGGGCGGTCGCCCAAAGTTCCTGAAGTTCGGGGACACTGAAGGCGTCCGACGGAAGCGGCATCTTTAAACACCTACCTTGTGCCGAGTTTTAAGGCTCGCAAAGTTTCTTGCCACACTTGCCAAGTCGGGTCGTCCTTTGAAATTTGCCCTGTTGACAACTTCTGCAACAACTCCGCCCGTTGCCGGCGCAACTGTTGCTCCATGCGATAGCGACGCAAGCGGTGTACCCGGTCTTCAAGGGCATTGCGGGCATTCGCCCACGAAAGATCGCGTAGCGATAAGCCACTAAAAGTTTGGCGCAATTCTTCCTCCCCCAACTCACCGATGAGGAGTGGGAGGTCTTGGAAAGTTTCGTCTTCCAAACATGCCTTGACCAAGCGGGCGATTTCCTGATGGCGGGAGAGCAAAAACTCCTCGGGTGCCATTAGGGCGAGAATCCGTTGTGCTAACTCTTTGTCCTGAACCAACGCTGCCATTAAGTCTTGCTCTGCCTGCAACACGCCAAGGGGGATAGCGGGAGTAGTTGTCAAGGAGGCAGTGATCGGGTCGGTGGGGATGTCAGGCGACAAGAAAGGTGTCGGCGAGCGTTGAGGAGACTGCCGATGCTGTTGCCGCCAATATCGCACCAATGCCCGATGGAGAGCCCGCTCTAACGCTTCCAGCCGCTCTGGCTGCCGTCCGCTCCATTCCTCTGCCAACATTTGCAAGCAACTTTTTTGTTCAATAGGGTCTGTCAAGGTAGCGAGGAATCGGACAGCAGCCTGCAATCCTTCGGTGGTAGCGTGAGGGTAACGGCACACCAACCAAGTGACCCGAAACTTGGTGAGCGATTCGGCGCGCTCTAAAAGTTCGCGAAACCCTGCCGCTCCGGCTTGGCGGACAAAACTGTCTGGGTCTGTCCCCTCCGGCAAATCTACGAAGCGAACTTCCAACTCNTGCNNTCGGAACAAGTCTGCACTCCGAAGGACGGCGTTTAAGCCGGCGGAATCACGGTCGTAGGCAATGACGAGGCGGTTNGTGTAGCGCTTGAGGATTTGGACAGTGTCGGTGTTCAAAGCAGTCCCCATTGTCGCAACGGTGTTAGGGAAACCGGCTTGGTGCAAGGCGATAGCGTCCATGTATCCTTCCACAAGGACGACCTCTCCGCGTTCGCGAATGGCTTGACGTGCCAAATGCAAGGCGTAAAGGACTTTGCGTTTTTGAAACAGGGGCGTTTCAGGGGTGTTGAGGTATTTAGGCTCCCCCTCCCCGAGGGTGCGCCCTCCAAACCCGATGGGTTCACCTTGTGCGTTGAAGATGGGGAAGATGAGACGGTCGCGGAAACGGTCAATCACTCCCCCACCCTCTCTGACCCGCTGCACCAAACCCACTTGCAAAAGTTCACCGACTGGAAAGCCTGCCTCCTGTGCTGCTTTTGCCAAGTTGTCCCAACCAGATGGAGCGTAGCCTAAGCGGAACAGCCGTGCCGTGTTGGTGCTGACTTGACGCTGGAAGAGGTAAAGCCTTGCCCGCTCACCCACTTCGGATGTCCAAAGGGCGCGCTCAAAAAAGTCCACTGCCCATTGGTTCAACTGGAGCAATCGCTCGCGCATCCATTCCTCTCGCCGCAGAGTTGGGGAAGGACGCCACCGGATGCCTAGCAGGCGGGCTAATTTGGCGATGGCTTCAGGGAAAGTCAACCCCTCTATGAGCTGGACAAAGTCAATAACATCGCCGCCCAGCCCGCATCCGAAACAGTGCCAAAACCCTTTGTCAGGGCTGACATAAAAGGAGGGCGTCTTCTCCTGGTGAAAGGGACAAAGCGCTCGGTAACTTTTGCCAGAAGGTTGGAGGCGGACATAGGCACTTACAATGTCCACGATGTTCGCCTGTTCTCGGATTAATCGGACGACATTCGCATCCGGCATGGAAGGATGCCGCCTCCCCATGAACTGTCAAGGCGCATCATCGCGTTAAGGTTACGCGTCCTGGCAGGAAGATGAAAATGCGCACGACTTTGTTGTCCAGCAAGGTGAACTCCACATTGCTGCTGCGGTGATAGCGCAAAATCATGTTGCGCGACGGCGTCGTGAGCACTTGCAAGGTGTAGGGATTGTAGTAGACGATTTCGTCTGGCTGTCCGTAGCGGAGCAAAACTCGCTGCAAATCGTCGCCCAATTTGACAGATTTGAAGGGGTCACCTTTGGCTGTCCGCGCCCCGTCATAGCGACGCCCCGCCACCGTGATGGCGACGACCCGCATGACATTGTTGCCCCTTTCCTCCCTCAACTCCATGAGGAAGTTCAGATGTGCGCCTTGGCGACGGTAGACGAAGTAAATTTCGTTCTGCTCCACCTGCACGAAAGGCGGGATTGCCCACGGCAACTCTTCAGGGCGAGGGTAAGTGGGAACAGCCGCAGCGCTACCTGCCATGCCGCCCATCATCGGTCCAACGCCCGGAAGAGCGCCCATTTCCTCCATCCCGCCTGGAGCCATCGGTGCACCGGGCATCATCGGACCGCCGGGAAGGCTGGGCATAGGCGGGCGTCCCACCGGTGTCCCCGCCAATTGAGACATTCCCGCTACCCCCGCCATCACACCGGGCAAAGTTGGTTGCCCACCAAAACCGCTCCCCATCGCTCCCGGTCCGCCAGGCATCATCGGCGGAGCGCCCGGCATCATCGGACCACCAGGCATCATCGGCGCCCCAGACATCCCCGGCTGAGGGGCCCCCGTCCCACGCCCCACGATGTAGTCGGGCATGCCGTAAATCTTTAGCAGGCAAGTGGGCTTTAATTGCCCCTGCTCGTCGTAGTCAATGAACGAGGCNCCCAGCCGCACCCCTGCTANTTGCTCTTCCAAACCCCTCAACGNCTGAGTGANGGCGAGCGTGCCCATCAAAAGCACGAACACAACGACAACGAATTTTCTGTCAAGGGCAAAGCCTTTGCCCACCCAAATCACCTCCCCAAAGGATGTTACCGTAGCGATACCCGTTCGGGCAGGAAGATGAAGATGCGCCGCACCTTGTTGTTGACGACCAGAAACTCTATGTTGCTGCGTTCTGTGTAGCGCAGGGAAATCATGGGGAAGATGCCAACCGCTGTCGGCGGGATAGATTCCATTTGCCCAACAAGGTGACCAGAGTCGGGCGGACCGTAACGGAGTAGCACGCGTTGCAAATCATCGCCTAACTGGATGGAGCGGAAGGGGTCACCCAATGCGGTTCGGGCATAAGGGAAGCGTTCTCCGGCGACAGCGATAGCCACCACGATGCCGTCTTGCTCCAAGAAACTCAGAGCGGCTTGGTCGCGGCGGTAAAGCCAGAGGCGTTGGTTGGGTTGAGGTTGGACGAAGACAGGGATTGCCCACGCCAGTTCAGTCGGCAAAGGTGCCGTTGCGGTCATCCCGCCGGGCGCTCCTCCGGGCATGGTGGGGGCACTGGGCATCATCGGAGCACCGGGCGCCATCGGGGCACCGGGCATCATTGGAGCACCGCCACCTCCTCTCGGTGGGGAGGCTAACATCCCTGGTTGCCCTCCAAAGGCACTTCCCATTGCCCCCGGTCCGCCGGGCATCATCGGAGCGCCCGGCATCATCGGCGCCCCAGGCATCCCCAGCGTTCCCGGCTGTGCCGCTCCTCCGCTGGGGGCGATGATGAAATCAGGGAGACCCCAAACGCGAAGGAGGCAGTAAGGCTTTAGGTTGCCAGCCTCATCTTTGTCAATGACAGGTGACCCCAAGCGAATGCCTGCCAGTTGAACTTCCAACCGTCGTTGCGGTTGGGCGGCAAGAAAAAGACTGCTCCCAACCACCATCAGCACCAACCAACTCCATTGTCGCTCAGTTCGCCACATCTTCATCGCCTCCCAAGGAACGAGGGGCTGCATCAAGTTTAACAATCTCCCCCGCATTGTCAACACATCTTCTCCCCTTCGGTGGCAAAATGAAAGGCGAGCGTTTTCCCGCAAGGGAAGGTGTCCAGAGTGGAGAAGCGCCTGGTCATTCTTTGGGGGGCGTTGTTGGTTGCCAACTTGGTGAGCGGAGGCATCCTCGGGTGGCAATGGCAGCGTTGGCGAAAGGAACCCAAACTTGCTTCCCTCTTTGCTCGTTGGTTCGTTGCTTGGCTTCTGTCAACTCTCCTCTCCCTTGCCACGCTTCCAACCCAACCACCCTTCCAGCCAGGACAGGCTTTGGGAATGGGGATTTTGACCGGCTTCCTTGGAGCTTCCTTGACTCTTTGGCTGTTTTTTCTGCACTGCCGAATTTGGCTTTCGTTCGTTGGCGTTTTTCTGCCCTTTCTCCTTCCCCTCCTTGCCTTCCCCGGCTACCCTTTGCCCAGTCTGCTTGGGGTGTTGACAAGTTTTGTCATCATTTGGTTCTGCGTAGGGGAACAGTGGCAACCATTCGCCTTAGCGGCTTTTTCCTTCGCCGTTTCTATTGGACTTGCCCGCTACTACGAGCCGCCGCAGGGCGTTAGCAAACATTTGTGGCAAGCCCTTCCCGCATGGCTCAGCCTTGCTGGGTGGCTCGGGAAGGGTGTCGTAGAAGGTTGGCAACATTATTGGCGAACTTCTGTCAAGGGCGTTGTTCCTCTTGTGATGGCTGTCCCATTGCTTTTAGGGGCAGGGGTTCTCTCGCATTGGAGTGCTGATGGGCGCTTCTTTGTTCTCACGCTTTTTGCCTGCTTTGCGGCTTGGTTGGCACACCGATGGGAAACTTCCGCCCTTAAGGAATTTGTGCCCTTAATTTGGGTGGGGCTTTTCACCCTCTCTTTCGCAACGCTTCCCGTTTCCGACGGAGTTCGCCTGTTGAGCGGTTACGGGGTAGCAATAGCCGCCATTGTTTTGGCGTGGATGGCGATTGGGCAAGGGGAAACAGATTCCGCTCTTTGGCAAGGGGCAAGCCTTTTGGTGGCTTTTGCTTTTTTCCGTTGGTTTGCCGAAACTTACCCTCTTCGCACACCTCGTGCCGACCTTTACACTCACTACACCTTTGTCGGCTTTCTGTTGGGTATTTCTTTGCCCTCGCTATTCGCCCGGTGGCTGCAATCGTCATCCACTCTTTTCTCCGCCCTCTTGACAGGATTTTGGGCGGCGGTGACGCCGGTGGCGTTGGGGGCATTGTGGGGCGTCAAGGCGGCTGCAGGTTACATGGGCGGTAGCATTGCTGCCTCGTTGTGGGCTTCTCCCTCCCCCACCCTTTTCGCCGGTTTCGTTGCTGCCCTCCCGTTGGTTGCAGTGGTAGAGCCCGCTTCTGATTTACCTAGGCGGGTGCGGTTGGGCATTTTGGTTGGGGTGACACTTTTCGCTTTGCTGAGTGGGCTGATGGGCGAATGGGGAAAGCGCTTTGCGAGAGGGCGTTTGCCACCTTAGGGGCATCACACGGGAATTTTCCGAACTTGCAAATCGGCGGAAACGCCCGCATCCAAGGGGAGGGCAATGCCCGTCAAGCCTCTTGCTTCCTCGCTCACTAACCACGCCACCGCATTGGCGACATCTTCCGGCTGAAGGAGCAAGCCGATGGGTGAGGCTTTCTTCCACCGAATTATCGTTGCTGAGATTTCCTCTGTCCTTGGCTTCTCTCGGAGCATGGGGGGTGTCAACAGCGGAAGGGCAAAGGGCAACGACGCGAATGTTCCATGCACCCAAATCCAATGCGGCTGCTTTCGTCAACCCGACCAAGCCGGCTTTGGAAGCCGCGTAAGCAGCCAAATGAGGCAGGGTTGCGAAGGCGTGGATGGAGGCGATGTTGACAATCACTCCGCCTCCCCGCTCTCGCATCACAGGGGCAACATGCTTCATGCACAGGAATGCTCCCTTCAAGTTCACCCCGACGACAAGGTCAAAATCGTCAGCAGAAGTTTCTGTCAAAGGGGCACGAAGGAGAATGCCAGCGTTGTTGACCAAAATGTCAATTCCGCCAAACTCACGAAGGGCTTGGGCTACCATTGCCTTCACCTGCTCTTCATCCCGAACATCTACGGAAAGGGCGATGGCTTGCCCCCCTTGCTGGCGAACCAGTTCTGCCGTCTCGCGCCCTTCCTCGGTGCGGATGTCGCAGGCAACGATGGCGCAACCGCCTCGGGCTAATCGCAAGGCAACGGCACGCCCAATCCCTCTCGCTGCTCCCGTGACGACCGCCACTTTCGTCAAGACAAACCGCCTCCTTGACAAGTTTTCAACGCGGGAGGATGGCAGACAGCAAGTAGTCCGTAGCATAGATGAGCACGAAGGAGATGACGACGGCTTCCGTTGTCGCCCGCCCCACGCCCAATGCCCCACCTTCCACCTTCAAGCCCCGATGGCAACTGACAAGAGCAACTAACATGCCGAA
>JGI25065J35084_100035_pt1 | contig 15789 bp, 12 predicted proteins | sample Antgeofumaro1A2A_FD_35084 | JGI IMG/M metagenome (IMG submission 35084)
AATGTCAACCGCATAGTTGGCTCCCTTCGGTATTGGGTATCGAATACCCGCGGCGCGCTGCGCCCGTCCCCTTTACTATTAGTGACCCGAGCGCAGCCTTTTCGTACACCATTTGACGCGCATTCGAGCCAGTGCGCCGCGCGGATAACCTATCCGCGCCATGCTCGTGAACGAGAGCACAAAGAGCAGCCGGGAAACCTGCCGCAGATGCGTACATCACAGGACCGGACCCAAAGACCAAGGAGCGAACTCCTCCTCTCCTACGCCTTGGAGTTCGCTTTTAGTCTTTTTGCCGCTGGCCACTTCGAGCAGCGAGCGGAAGATGTCTTCACCGACTTCGGGCAACGTGGCGCCTTCTAGGATGCGGCCGGCATTGATATCCATGTCGTCCTGCATATGCTCGAACAGCAGCGAGTTGGTGGCGATCTTCAGGCAGGGCACGGGTTTGCACCCATACACCGAACCGCGTCCGGTGGTAAAGGCGAGGATATTGGCACCGCCGGCAACCAGTCCCGTCATGGATACCGGATCGTATCCCGGCGTGTCCATAACGACCAGCCCGCGAGCACGAATCGGCTCGGCATAGCGCACGACGTCCACCAACGCGCTAGTGCCTGCTTTGGCGATGGCGCCCAAGGACTTTTCGTAAATGGTGGTGATCCCGCCTTCCTTGTTGCCGGGCGTGGGGTTGTTGTCGAGCTGTGCGCCGAACAGAGAAACATACCACTCCCACCAACGTATTCTTTCCAGGAGTTTTTCTGCCACCTGTGGCGTTACGGCTCGGCGTGTGAGGAGATGCTCGGCCCCGTAAATCTCCGGAGTTTCTGCCAGCACTACCGTACCTCCCTGAGCAACGAGCAGATCAGCAGCATAGCCTAAAGCAGGATTGGCGGTGATGCCGCTGTATCCATCCGATCCGCCGCATTGCGTGCCCAGGATCAATGCCGAGGCGGGAGCACGGACGCGATGGCAGTAGTTGACTCGCGGCAGCAGCTCGGCTACGGCGCGTACACCGGCCTCGATCGTGCGACCGATTCCGCCGCACCCTTGGATGGTCAGGACGTGTACCGGCCGACCCGACAGATGTTGCCCCTGGAGGAGATGCAGAGCCTGGGCGATTTCGCACCCCAGGCCCACGACTACGCATGCAGCCACGTTGGCATGGCCAGCGAAGCCAGCTAGTGTGCGCTCCAGCTGATCATGGTCCGGCCCCTCGAACTGCATCCCGCAGCCGGATTTATGCGTCAACGGCAAGACGCCATCCACCTGCGGATACCGCCGCAGGATGCCGCTTTCATGCACCCGCGCGGCAATGTACTTGGATGTGCTCGCCGAACAATTGACCGTACTGACTACTGCTATGTAATTGCGAGTCCCGTAGCGTCCGTCACCACGGCTATAACCGAGGAAATACTGTCGGTGCTCTGCCGTACGGGATGCTGGCACTTGCGAAGAGGAGGCGTAGTCCCTTTCAAAACGCTCAGCACGCACGTTGTGCGTGTGCACATGTTCTCCTGGTACGATCCGGCGAGTAGCAAAACCGATCACCTCTCCATACTTGCGGATCGGCTCTTGGGGCCCGATTTCTGCCAATGCCAGCTTATGTCCAGGCGGTATATCTGCGGCTACGGTGATGTCGCCGCAACTGGCACTGAGCACCATGCCTGCTGGTAGTCTGCGCAAGGCCACCGCGACGTTGTCCTCGGGCCGCAAACGTAATGCTACACGCGCAAGCTCGATTTTGCTCATGGATCTGTTCTCACCACATCCGCTATTGAAGAGGGTGCATCACCCAGGGCGGAAGAGTTCCAGAAAACACCACAGACATAGTCAGCGATGAAGCGCCCCTCGCGGGTCAAGGCCACTGCCTGCCCAGTATCGGTTACCAGTCCGCGGGTTGTCATCCGGACAATTGCCCGCCGGCAAAGCCTATCCAAGTCGAAGCCCGTGCGCAGACGAAAATCGGCGCGCAGGATGCCTTGACACCGACGCAATTGCAGCATCGCTGTCTCCCGCGCGCGCTCGATCGGAGTCAGCTCTTCGGTGGTTTGCGTCGGGTCAAGCCCAGCCTCGAGCCGTTCGATGTACGTGTGCAAGCTGCGCGTATTGACTTGACGCCGGCCATGCACGTAGCGGGCGGCGCCTAAGCCGACGCCGAAATAGGCATCGTTGGCCCAATAAACCTCGTTATGTCGGCATCGGTACCCCGCTCGAGCAAAATTGGAGATCTCATACTGCTCGAATCCATAACGCTGGAGCAGATCCATAGCCAGGGCATACATGTCACGTTCGAGGCCTTCGTCCAGGGGTACTACCCGTCCCGCGCGCATGCTTTTCCAGAGGCGCGTGCCCTTCTCGTACGTAAGTCCATATGTAGACACATGTTGCACTCCGAGCGCACAGGCTTGATGCAGATCCTGCTCCCATTGTCCGAGACTTTGACTGGGCACGCCGAAAATAAGGTCTACCGACACATTGGGAATAACGCGAACCAGACGATAGACGCCCTCCATGACTAGAGCAGGGTCATGATCGCGTTCCAGAAATCGCAAAAGATGTGGCTGGAAAGATTGCACGCCGACGCTGACCCGGTTGATCCCTTTCTCGGCTAGTAGGCAGATCTTTTCAGTTGTCAGATCGCCAGGATTGGCCTCGATAGACCACTCGGCGTCGCCGTCGGGTGGAAACCAGTGACGTACGAGGTCGAGGAGCCGTTCGAGATCGGGTGGGTCGAGGAGGGTGGGTGTGCCACCGCCTATAAAAACCGAACGGACCGGCTGCTGGCTGCCGAGTCTGGCCAGCTCCTTTTGAAGCGCCAGTAGATAAGCATGGACCAGGTCTTTTCGCGCAACTACAACCGCAAAATCGCAGTACCAGCAACGATGAGCGCAAAATGGGATGTGCACGTAGGCGGCACGGGGATATTCCCAGGGAGGCAAAAGACTGGCTTGTGGGCTGTCGGTGTTATAGATTGCCGATAATGCGCCGATTGTCGTTGCCGAAGTGGGCATTTTCAAAGAAAATCCTAAAAACGGAAATTGGTCACGGCACAATCCCGGATCATTATAGCCACGGCGGACAAAAAAGAGGATGCGAAGATGACACAAGCAGAGCGCTGGGCGACGCGACTGGGCTTGGTATTGGCCATGGCAGGCAACGCCGTCGGCCTGGGTAACTTTTTGCGCTTTCCCGCCCAGGCGGCCAAGAACGGCGGGGGCGCCTTTATGATCCCCTATGTCGTGGCCCTCATCCTCATGGGGCTTCCCCTCATGTGGGTAGAGTGGACCATGGGCCGCTACGGAGGGCACTTCGGCCACCACTCTTGTCCCGGCATTTTTCAGTCCATGGGCCGGAGCCGGTTTTGGAAATATTTCGGCGCCCTCAGCCTGTGGTCGTGCTTGGTCATCGCCGCCTATTATCTCTATGTCGAGTCGTGGTGCATGGTTTACTGCCTCAATTCCCTCGTCTATGGCTTCCAGGGCATGAACGTTGATCAAGTCCGAGGTTTTTACGATTGGCTGACCGGACAGCGAGACTACGAGCTACTAGCTATCAGTGGGTGGGGTATGTTCTTCTTCGCCCTCTGTGTAGTGGTCAATATTTATATCCTCTCGCGTGGCTTAGCCAAAGGGATAGAGTTGACCTCCAAAATAGGTATGCCATTGTTGATTCTTTTCGGTGCAGTTTTGGCGGTACGCGGGTTAATGATCAACCAGGAATTAGATCCTGAAGCCAAGGCTAGTCCCTTCACCGGATTGAATTATGTCTGGGAGCCCAAATGGAACCAGTTGGGTGACGCTTCGGTATGGCTAGCAGCCGCCGGGCAGATTTTTTTTACTCTGTCACTTGGCATGGGTTCCATACACTGTTATGCGTCCTATTTACGCGAAAAAGACGATGTGGCATTGGCAGGCGCGACGACAGCCTTCACCAACGAGTTTTGCGAAGTGATTCTCGGCGGCACCATACTTATTCCTATTGCGACAGCTTATTTGGGCCTGGCCGGTGTGCAGGAATATACACAGGGAGGTTCCGGCTTCGGCTTGGGATTTTTCGTGTTTCCGACTTTGTTCAACAAATGGGGGGCATTTGCGCCACTAGCCGGCTTTTTGTGGTTCGGCCTTCTCTTTTTCGCTGCCATTACCAGCTCCTTAGCGATGGGACAGCCGATTATGGCATTCTTGCAGCAGGAATACGGCTACACCCGGTCGCGCAGCGCTCTGGCTTTCGGCGGGCTGGTTCTGGTCCTGGCAGTACCCGTTGCTGTACTGCACCAGAACAGCTTTTTCGATGAATTCGACTACTGGGCGGGGACGGTGATGCTGGTGGTCTTCGCCTTATTGGAAACGATTCTCTTTGCGTGGGTTTTCGGGATGGAACGTGGCTGGAACGAGCTCAACAAGGGAGCAGAACTGTGGATACCTAAAGTCTTTTATTATATCATAAAATACGTGACTCCTCTTATCCTCATACTTATACTCATTGCTTACGTCGCCGAGCCGCAAGGTGGCTGGCATTCTGTTCGTGCGCACAATTGGACTTCTTGGGAATTCAGTAGTGGAAGTATGATCGGCAAAATACTTCATAAAGATTTGGATGAACGACTACATAAAGCCCTCGACGAGAACCAACAAAAGGATGAAGATAAAAGAGTAGATCCAGAAAAGATTCGCTCCTTTTATGCTGAGCTGAGGTGGTGGAGGAACGTAGATAGAATAACTATGGTCGCTACGTTCGTTTTCTTTGCCGTGCTCGTGTATTATGCGTGGAGAAGGCGAGAAATCAGGGAGGCAGGCATATGACGTGGCAGGCACTAGTGTTCATGGTATTAGTGTGGGCGTTTATTATTGTTATGACTTGCTATTGCTTTTACAAGCTGCTGACCTCGGACCGGGAGTGGGAATGAGGTGCGAAGGCCATAGTCTGCTGCGGCGAGGAAGTCTCGTATGGGGATAGCGGTTGATTTGGTGTGATTGGATCGTGAAAGCCAGCGGGGTGGGAGTATATAGGCATGACTGAACCGGAGCGTCAGGCACCGGGATTTCAGCGCCAGCTAGGACTTTTCGACGCTACTATGCTGGTGGCCGGTACTATGATCGGTTCCGGCATTTTTGCTGTCGCCGGCTACATGGCGCGCGACGTAGGCGCGGCTGGCTGGTTTGTCCTGGCCTGGATACTGACCGGCATCATGACGTTGGCGGGTGCTTTATGCTATGCGGAGCTAGCGAGCAAAATGCCGCACGCCGGCGGGCAGTATGTCTTTTTGCGCGAATCGCTGGGACCCACGGCTGCTTTTCTGTACGGTTGGGCCGTCTTTTTGGTCATTCAAACTGGGTCCATAGCGGCAGTGTGCGTAGTTTTTGCCTCTTATTTAGGCGAGCTTTTTCCTCTTTTGGGTGCCGAGAACGTGCTCTTTCAGCCAGGCTGGGTGCTGCATGTGACCGTGCCTGTTCCTGGATCGGAGCAGTGGGCCTCCGTGTATGGGCCGAAGCCATTTACCATCAACGCCAGCCAGATCGTGGCGCTCGTGGTGACGTTGCTTTTGACCTGGGCCAACTGCCTGGGAGTGCGAATGGGGAAGTGGATCCAGAATTTTTTTACGATCGGCAAGACCACGGCACTGGTCGTGCTCTTGGTTATCGGTTTGACCGTGGCTGCCGAAGACCGACTGCTACGTGCCAATTTTGCTCATCTATGGGCGGATATCGAGAGAACTCCCACTTATGCCAATATCTCGGCGCGGCTGTCCGCCGGCTTTTGGGGCTGCTCCCTTTTGGTTTTGGCGGCGACTATGACTTACTCGCTGTTCGCAGCAGACGCCTGGAACAATGTGACTTACACCGCCGAGGAGGTGCACGAGCCCAAGCGTACGGTCCCCCTATCGCTGATCTTGGGCACCGGGTTGGTCGTGGTGCTGTACTGGTTGACCAATATCGGATATGTGGCGTCGTTGAGTATGGATCAGATCGCCAAGGCGCCGGACAATCGCGTGGCTGCGGAAGTAGTGCGCAAAGTTTGGCCGCATCTTGGGGTCTCGTTCCTTTCTGTGGCAATCATGGTATCCACTTTCGGATGTGCCAACGGCATGATCCTCATGGGGGCGCGCTTGTATTACGCCATGGCCCGCGATGGGCTGTTTTTTGCCAGTGCCGGCCAGCTCAATCGTCATAAGGTACCTGGCGTCGCTCTGTGGATGCAAGGAATCTGGGCCGGGCTGCTCATTTTCAGCGGCTCTTACGACGAGTTGCTGGAATACGCCATGTTTGCGGCGCTATTGTTTTACGTGTTGACAGTGATTGGTTTGTGCCGACTGCGGAGCCAAAATAGCACCACGCACGCGCATTTCTCGGTCCCAGGTTATCCCTGGCTGCCCCTAGGATATTTAGCGATGTGTGTCTTCGTCATGGCAGGGTTGGTGGTGGTCAAACCCATTTACAGCGGCGCCGGCTTGCTTTTGATCCTCGCCGGGTGGCCGGTCTACTACTATTGGCGGGGCAAAGCTAGCGTAACAGCAAGGTGACATTGCCGATTCCATGATCAGCTTGCGAGAGCATTATCAGTGACTAGCTCCAGTGTACCTGCCTACCGTTTCAGCAAGACCAAGGTTGTCGCGACGGTCGGACCTGCTTCGGAAAGCGAAGAGCAACTGCGTGCGCTGGTACAGGCGGGCGTGGATGTTTTTCGACTCAATACAGCCCATGGCACTAGCGACTGGCATCGTGCCGTGGTAGCCAGGCTGCGGCAAGTCGAGAACGAAGTGGGCCGGCCGGTAGGCATTTTGATGGATTTGGCGGGTCCCAAATTGCGCATCGGCCAACTGGCCCATGACCCGCTGGTGCTGCGTCGCGGCGATCGGGTGCGCCTGGTTGCGTCCGAGCGCGCGGTCGGGCCGATGGACCTGCCGATCAGCCCACCCGAATTGCTCCAGTCCCTGCAGACAGGCGATCAGGTGCTCATAGCCGATGGTACCGTGACCTTGCGCGTCGTCGAAAGCGGACCGCAAGTTATCGTCGAGGCGACCGGCGAAGGGGAAATCCGCTCGCGGCAGGGCTTCAATATCCCTCATGCTCCCACTCATCTTACGGCTTTGACCGAAGCCGATCGCAACGTGGTCGCTCGGGTTGCAGATTGGCCGGTAGATTTTTTCGGACTTAGTTTCGTGCGCAGCGCCGAAGACATACAGGCTCTGCGCCAGTTGCTCGAGGCCGCAGGGAGCTGCGCGCAGATAGTGGCCAAGATCGAGAAGGCCGAGGCACTGGGCAGACTGGACGAAATCCTCGCGACGGCGGACGCAATCATGGTGGCGCGCGGCGATCTGGGTATCGAAATCCCTATCGCCGAGGTACCGGTTTCGCAAAAGCGTATCATTGCGGCATGCAACCGGCGTGGCCTGCCGGTCATCACGGCAACACAGATGTTGGAATCCATGCGGACCAACCGCCGNCCCACGCGGGCCGAGGCCAGCGATGTAGCCAACGCCATCTTGGATGGTAGCGATGCCGTCATGCTTTCTGCAGAAACTGCGGTGGGTGCGTTTCCGGTCGAGGCGGTGCAAGTGATGCACGAAATTGCGCAAGCCACAGAAGCACATTGGCGCGAGTATCATCCCTGGCCTGCTCGCAGGTGGCGTTTGCCTTCGGTTCAGGCCGAGGACCACTTGGCGGCATCGGTTCGTGCTGCCGGGGAATTGGCAGATGCTGTGCAGGCCCGTTTCGTGGTGGCGGTGACGTCCGGCGGACATACGGCTTTGGCTCTTTCCAGCTCCAGACTAGCTACGCCTATCCTGGGCATTACCGATAACCTGACCACGGCGCGCCGCATGNCCTTGTTCTGGGGTGTCTTGCCTGTCTTTATGCAAGTACCGCGTCGGGTGACTGAGTACGTGCAGGCGGTCGAATCCTGGTTGCTGGAACACCACCAGGCGCGTCGCGGGGAGCGCCTGGTTTTCGTGTTCGGATCCCACTGGGCTGAGTCTGCTCAAAACGTTATTATTGTCCGCGAGATCGGGTCAGCGGTGCACCAAAAGGGTTCGGTCGTCGCATGAGAGGCGCTTGTATTGCTCAAGCCTGCGGCACGCCTGCCGTGGATTTTTACGGCCATCCGGGAGATGCGGACTGCAAGCCGGAAAAGAAGCCCCAGCCGTAGCTGGGCCGCGAGTACAAGCAGGCTAAAAAGGAGCAGCCATGGAGGCAAAAAAGACTTGGTCGGTGGCGTTCGCTGCTTGCCTTATTGTCATGGGGGCGCTTGTCCCCGGAGTGGGGTTGCAAGAAGTCTTCCAGCTGCACGAGGACGTGGTTTTCGGCAAGGGTGGCCAGGAGCAGCTCAAGCTCGATATAGCCGTACCCACCGGCGGCAAAGGGCCCTATCCGGCGATTGTGTTGGTTCACGGCGGGGGTTGGAAGTTCGGCAGCTACAAGGACTTTTCGCGCAAAGGGATCGAGGCGGTGCAGTTGGTGGCCCGTCGCGGTTACGTTGCGGTCAGTCCTCAGTATCGGCTTGCGCCCAAGTATCGGTTCCCGTCGCAAGTGCACGACGTCAAATGTGCTGTGCGCTGGCTGAGAGCCCATGCCGCCCGATACCAGGTGGACCCGCAGCGCATCGGCGCCGTCGGTTTTTCTGCTGGGGGACATTTGGTATGTATGTTGGGCGTGACTACGCCAGAAGACGGGTTGGAAGGCGAGGGTGATTTGACCGTCGAGGCCAAACAGCAGTCGAGTGCGGTTCAGGCGGTTGTCAGCTTTTTCGGACCCACTGACTTGACCACCGGCGACTGGGAAAAAAATGTGGAACCACTTTTGCTCGACTTTCTCGGGGGTCCACTCCAGGAAAAACGCGAGCAGTATGTCAAAGCGTCGCCTCTGACGTATGTACGTCGAGGACGCACGTATCCGCCGTTTTTGTTTTTCCACGGCACGGCGGACAAAATTGTGCATTACGACCAGTCCGTCAAGATGCACAAAGCGCTGNGCGACTTGGGCGTACGCTCTCAGCTAGTCACAATGGAAGGGGATGGACACGGCTGGACCGGCGAGAAACTGGCCAAAACCGTGGAAACGATGCTGAAGTTCTTCGACGACACACTACGCCAGAACAGATGAGGCGGAGGGCAGAGTATGTGGCGTTAGAGCCTTGTATTTTGGCTGACAGCCGCATTAGCTGTGTGGATGCACGGTTGCCACGGCGATGACGATGTGCGGATACCGGCACCGGTCGAACTGCGTTGACCGCTCTGCGCAGCCTGCAGCGGCGAACTTTGTGCGCACGAAAGTCCTTTTAGCGTCCGAGCGGAGGGCCGGCGGCCTTGGTGCGGACAAGGCGTGTATGCTGGGCCGAACGGGCATCTGGTTATTGTTTCATTGCGACACCGTTTGCACTTGATCGGGGGCCAGGATGGCCTGCTGGCAGGCGGACTGGTCGTAATCTTTGAACAGCTTGTATTCGAAGCTGTCCACGAGTGCCAGCCAGCTGGCTTCGATGATGTTTTCGCTGACGCCCACCGTCCCCCAGAGGGCATCTTTATCTTGTGACTCGACGATGACGCGCACGCGGGCGGCAGTTCCCGCGCCGGCATTGACCACGCGGACCTTGTAGTCTACCAGATGCATTTCAGCCAGCCGCGGGTAAAACGTATACAGGGCCTTGCGCAACGCCGCATCGAGGGCGTTGACGGGGCCATCTCCTTCGCTGACCGTGTGTTGCACGCTGTCACGGATACGCACTTTGACCGTAGCTTCGGTAATAGTCTGGCCTTGGGCATTGGTCTCCACGGTGACATGGTAGGACAGTCTTTCGAACCAGGGGCGGTAAATGCCCGCCACTTTGCGCACGAGGAGCTCGAAAGAAGCTTCGGCGGCTTCGAACTCGTACCCTTCATGTTCCAATAGGCAGAGCTTGTCCAGGATGCGCTTGGCTAATTGGCGATCCTGCGCCAAACGCAAACGCGTGGTCTTTGCCAATATGCTGGATTGGCCGGCCAGTTCACTAATGAGGATGCGTCTTTCATTGCCGACCAGGGCAGGGTCAATGTGCTCGTAGGTNACGGTGTTTTTGTTGACTGCATGTACGTGCATGCCGCCTTTATGGGCGAAAGCGCTTTGACCGACGTAAGGCTGATTGGCCCGCGGAGTCAAGTTGGCAATTTCGTAAACGTGCCTGGAAACTTCAGTGAGCAGCTGCAAGCCGCCTGGGCGCAGCACATCGTGGTGTTTTTTGAGAGCCAGATTGGCGATCACACTGACCAAGTCGGCATTGCCGCAGCGCTCGCCGATACCGTTGANAGTTCCCTGCACCTGGGTGACGCCGTGATCCACGGCGGCCAATGTGTTGGCTGTGGCCAAGTCGCCGTCGTTGTGGCAGTGGATACCGAGCGGGACGTCCACCACCTCGCGGGCACGAGTCACGTAATGAGCGATTTGCTCTGGCAGACTGCCGCCGTTGGTATCGCAGAGAATGATCCAGGCGGCGCCGCCGCGTTGCGCAGCCCGCAGCGTTTCCAGAGCATAGGCCAAGTTGTTGCGACAGCCGTCGAAAAAGTGTTCGGCATCGTAGAAAACAGTGCGTCCGGCAGCACGCAAAAAGGCTACCGATTCCTCGATCATGCGCAAGTTCTCTTCTGCTGATACGCCCAGTACCTGGGAAACGTGTAAATCCCAGCTTTTGCCCACGATGGTCACGACAGGCGTCTGCGCGGCCAGGAGGGCTTTCATGCCGACATCGTTGTCTACCGAGCAGCCTCTTCGGCGGGTCATGCCGAAGGCGCACAGCCGTGCGTGCCGTAGCGGGATCTGTTGCATGGCGGCAAAGTAATCGGCGTCTTTAGGATTGGACAGCGGATACCCCCCCTCGATATAGTCCACGCCCAAATCGTCGAGCTTGCGGGTGATGCTGATTTTGTCATGCAGCGAAAAGTGGATGCCTTCTCCCTGGCTGCCGTCGCGCAGTGTGGTGTCGTAGATGTATATCTTCGCCATCGCTTACGTACTCCGGTTCAATAGCGTGACTGCNGGCAATCGTTCAGGGCAAAAGAAAACGGCCCTGGCTCAGCAGCTCAGGGCCGGAGTCGAGACGTCCCAAACAGGCGCCGGCCCTATGTGGGCCGGATAATCCCTCCGGTCGTTCTTCGAGTCACTGCCATATTTCCCCTCGTGGATATTTTCCGGACATTGAACAATTACGACTTGATCAGCCCGACGTCAATTGGCACAGTCAGGTCCAGCGCAGGCACTGCACGAATTTATCGCGGCACAAAAAGGAACTTTAATTTCAAGTGCAAGTCAGCCGGCTGGGTTGCGTATAATCACTAGGGGGCCGGAGCAGATTGTTTCATCAGAACGGGAGGTCATCTAATGTGGCGGGCAGTCAGCAAGCTGGCGGTGGGCATAGCAGTCGTTGCGGTGTTCGCGGTTTCGACCGTGGCCGGCTTGGCAGATCAGAAAAGAGACAGCGGAGGGCGGGCAGGCGGGCCAGGGCGTAGTTCTAACTCGAGGCCAGAGGCTAANTCGGGTGGCGCGGGATTGGCTTCCCAGCTGGCAAAACCGCAGCGCCCGTCAGCAAATGCTTCCAGTCCTGCTGTCGCTCACCCCAGCCCTACGCGCCCGGGGAGCAATGACGCGGTTTTAGCCCAGCACTTGGGCCATCGTCATTCGGGCGACCATCACTACCACCATCACCCGCACGTTCACTATCATCCGTCTCTGTACGGCCCGGCATTTTACTCGTGGTACTACTTCCCGTACTACCGCACGCCGACATTCAGCTTCGGGATTTATGTCGGGCCGCGTTATCGCTACTATTACGATCCTTATTATGACCCTTTCATCTATCGTTACCCGTACCTGTATTACGAATCGCCGCGGTATATCATCGTCGAGCGACAGCCGGGGCTGGATCCGCGGGATATGGATATGGATGAGGGAGCCGCGCGATATCGAGTATACCGCGGTAGCACGGACTACGCTCCCAGCACCGAGGCGCGCATCCGTGTGCTGCTTCCCGTCGAAGATGCGCTCGTCTTTTTCGAAGGNGTACAAACCCAGCAGCAAGGCAAAGAGCGGCTGTTCGTTTCCCCGCCTCTCGAGCCTGGGCGCAAGTTCACCTATTCCATCAAGGCCCAGTGGAAAGAAGGCGACAAGCCAGTGGAGCGCGAAAAACAAATCGAGGTCGAGGCGGGCATGGTCGTCATAGTGGACTTTACCCGCTGAGCATGCCTGCCAGTTGGGCAAAGACGCGGAACGGGGAAGCGTAGAAGGGTCTGTGTTCGAGGCTATACGCACCAGGCGCCTGCAAGTGCGGGCGCGTGCCGTGTAAGTGCACAAAAGCCCGTGCGATCGGAGCCCCCCGCAGATAGTAACGTGGCGTGATGCAATGCGCGGCGCACACGGATCGGCTCCTTTCCGACCTCGGAGGCTCTTGTTGAGCGCCCAGTGCCTTCTACAATCTTTGCATGCGCTCGTTGCATTTTGACTGCTTCAGCGGCATCAGTGGCGACATGACCCTGGGCGCGTTGGTGAGCGCCGGCGTGCCTCTGGAGGTTGTGCAGTCGGGTCTGGATAAACTCCATCTCGGGATCACTGTACGCTGCCAACCGGTCAAGCGCGCCGGATTCGCCGCTTTGGCGGTGTCCATCGAGGCGGCGGCCAGCTCCGCAGCGCGATATTACGTGGACATCGAGCATTTGCTCGAAGCCAGCGAACTTGCTCCGGGTGCGAAACGTTTGGGGCAAGCTATATTCCATCGGTTGGCACAGGCCGAAGCCATAGTCCACGGTGTGCCGGTCGAGCGTGTGCATTTTCACGAAGTCGGTGCTCTCGACAGCATCGGCGATATCGTAGGCACTGCCATCGCTCTCGATTGGCTGGGTATCGAACGGTACACTGCGCGCCCGGTGCCCGTCGGCCACGGAACCATTCAAAGCGCGCACGGGTTGCTGCCCGTACCCGCGCCGGCTACCGCAGAACTTCTCAAAGGCGTACCCTTGGCCCAGACGCCGATCCGCGGCGAATTGACTACGCCGACCGGAGCCGCAATCCTGACCACAGTGGTCCAGGAATGGATCGAGCAGCCGTCGCTGCGGATCACGGCGATCGGCTACGGTGCCGGCAGCAAGGACTTGGTCGAGCAGCCTAACGTCTTGCGCATCTTTGTCGGCGAGGGGCCTTTTGCACCTGCCCAAGATATCGTTTGGCAGTTGGAAACCAATTTGGACGATGCACCAGGGGAAGTGGTTGGCTACACACTGGCGCGCCTTTTGGAACTCGGGGCGCTCGACGTCTGGGCCACCCCCGTCGTCATGAAGAAAAGCAGGCCTGGGGTGGTCCTGTGCGTTTTGGTACCTGAGGCCTTGCGCGAGCAAGCCGAGGAAGTGATCTTTCGCGAGACCGGTACGCTCGGTATCCGGCGTTTGCAGGTCTACCGCACGAAGCTGATGCGCCAACGAGCGACAGTCCATACCCCCTGGGGACCGGTTGCGGGCCAGATAGTCCAGCGCGGGCCGACGGCTGAATTTGCGCCGGAATACGACGATTGCGCTCGCGTAGCCCGAGAGCATAGGCTGCCGTTTTCGCGAGTCTACGAGGAGGCTAAGCGCGCATTCGACATGTCATCGCGTTGAGCAACGGAGGGCCAACCGTGCCAGCCAGGGACGGTTATCTGCTGGGCATTTATTCGGCGATCCTCGTGGTTTGGGTCATCCGCGGCCTACTGGTTTATCGAGGCAGGCGACGACTGCCCGTGTTGCATACCGGCCAGTGCTCGCTACCTGAACCGTCGCCGTTGGTCAGTGTCGTCGTGCCGGCGCGTAACGAAAGAGAGAATATCGCGGAAGTGATACACACTCTGCTCGCCCAGACCTATTCGCCCTTAGAAATCGTGGTCGTGGACGACCGCAGTGGCGATGGCACCGGCGAGCTGGCCGAACGCTTGGCCACGGCCGATGAGCGGGTTCAGGTGCTCCGTGTGCACCACTTGCCGCCGGGGTGGACGGGTAAAACCCATGCACTGGCCTATGGGGCAAATCGAGCGCGTGGCTCTTGGCTTCTGTTCGTGGACGCCGACACTAGGCATCACCCGCACCATGTGCGCACACTGCTGCAGTACGCAGTGGGCGAGCGTGCCGATTTGGTGAGCATTTTGCCGAGGTTGGCGCTCGGTAGTTTCTGGGAGCGGGTGGTCCAACCTTATGCAGCAGTGCTACTCATGACGCTTTTCCGGCCACAGAAAGTCAACGATGATCGCTGGCGCGGGCATGCCTTTGCCAACGGACAATGCCTGCTCATTCGACGTGACGTATACGACCAAGTCGGCGGCCACGCCGCCGTGCGTCAGTGTTTCGTAGAAGACATAGCTCTGGCGCGGGCAGTCAAACGTGCAGGCGGACGTGTCCGAGTCGTAGCCGCGCCCGATCTGATGACCACGCGCATGTATACTTCTTTGAGCGGTATCGTTGACGGCTGGGCACGCATCTTCTATGCAGCTACCGACCGGCGGCTATCGGCTTTGTTGGCCCTCATGACAGGCATTTGCCTGTTTTCGTTGACTGCTCCTGTTGGACTGGCCCTCGCCTCAGTGCTTGCGGTTACTGGCAACCCCGCTGCACTGGTAGGCTTGGGATTGGCCGCCGTGCATCATCTGCTCATCGTGACGGTCATGTGGCCCATGTACCGCTTGGCACGGTGCGCTCCCTGGACGCTGCTCTTTTATCCCTTGGCGTGTCTCGTCGGCTTGCGGATCCTGTGGCAGGCGACCAAGCTATGCTTTACGCATCGCGTCGTATGGCGCGGCACCGCTTACGATGTCGAGCTGTTTCAGCGGGGCGGCTTGAATGGTTTCGGCAACCCGCCGTCACACCGTGGGCCGTTGTGTATCGGTGAGTCAGGTCGTTTCCACTTCGAAGATACACTCGATTTCGACAGCCATGTCGGCTGGCAGCGAGGAAGCGCCCACCGCGCTGCGCACACCGATGCCTGCATCCTTACCGAAAACTTCCGCCATCAATTCGGAAAAGCCATTGATCACCTGCGGGTGGTCAGTGAAATCGGGGATGCAGTTGACTAGTCCCAATGTTTTGACTAGGCGTTTGACTTTGTCGAGCGAACCCAATGTGTTGCGCACGGTGCTCAGGATAGCCAGCCCAGTTTGGCGAGCTGCCAGTTTGCCTTGTTCGACGTTCAGTTCTCGTCCCAATTTGCCGGTGATAAGAGTGCCATCACGGCGCAGCGGACCGTGGCCGGCAAGGTAAAGCAGGGATCCCACCAGGAGTGCCGGCCGGTAGACTGCCACCGGCTTGGGAGGTGGAGGTAGTTCCAGGTGCAATTCCTTGAGTCGTTCCTCTGGCCGCGCGTAGGATTGCATGTTCGGCTACCCTCCGGGTTGCAAGTCTGTTATGCGGCGGATGTCAGGGCGCGGTGCGTTCCGTCCTTGTCTGCGGCGACTCTTCCCAGGCGCGCACATTGCGCCACCGCGTATTCGGGGCGCTGCCGAACCTGTTCGGCGATGCGCCAGATGTATTCGCCGAGAATGCCCAAGCTGAGCAACTGCACACCTCCGAGGATGAACAACACCCATGTCGAAAAACTCCACGCGAACAAGCCCGAGAGACAACCGGCAGCCCACAGTGCCGCCGCCATCAGTGTTATCATTCCGAAAACAGTCGCCAGGCGCAAGGGGATCGGTGTGAAAGCCACGAATGCGTCGGCGGCCGAGCGCAAGCGACGAGCGAAGGTCCATTTGCTACGACCTGCCCGCCTGGCCTGTCTTCGATAAGGGACCAAGGCCGCCGGATAGCCCAAATAA
>JGI25065J35084_100040_pt1 | contig 14584 bp, 10 predicted proteins | sample Antgeofumaro1A2A_FD_35084 | JGI IMG/M metagenome (IMG submission 35084)
ATAACCTCGCTTTCCGACTTCTGCGCCCGCATGCTCTATGCTATTGTAGCGCTGACGGGTTACGCATTGGGAAAAGCGTGTCATCATTTTTGGAACAGACCCCTCAAAGGAGTGAAGGGCGATGTGCCCGCGAGAAGTGACGGAAAAGTGGGAACTGGAATGGCTGTCGCCCTACGCGGCGAAGAGGGGCGAAAAGTAGTTGGGATAGCGAGAGAAAGCATGGGCGAGGCTTTTACCCAGCGACAAATCGTGGGCGACGCTTTCCAAAATCTCCGCCAATCGGGGATTGTCGGTTTGCTGCCTTAGCACCTCAATACCCCGATAAGCGTCCACGCCAGCGCTCAGCATGGCACTGAATTGGCGGCAAAAAATTGCCAGTTCAATCCGACTGATGCCACCCGCAATGGACTTCATGGCAATTGCCCCCTATCATTACTGCGAGCGGACGCGCTCAATATAGCGTCCCGTGCGCGGGTCAACTTTGACAACGTCGCCCACATTGATGAAGAGCGGCACTTGAATGACAGCACCTGTCTCCAACTTGGCGGGCTTAGAGCCACCAGAAGCAGTATCACCCCGAACGCCAGGGTCTGTGTCCACCACCTGCAACTCTACCGCTGTCGGCAACTCCACCATCAACGGATTGCCTTCGTGGAAGACAAGGGTCACTTCCGCTCCTTCCTTGAGGAACAATGCGGCATCGCCCACCTGATCGCCACTCAAGGTCACTTGGTCGTAGGTCTCCGTGTCCATGAAGACGAATTCGTCGCCTTGGCGGTAGAGGAACTGGTAAGGGCGTCGTTCCACAATGGCTTGCTCAAATTCTTCGCCGGCTTTAAAGTTCCGCTCCAACACATTGCCTGTCAGCAAGTGTTTCAAGCGTGTCCGCACATGAGCGCCCCCGCGACCTAACTTGACATGTTGTGCTTCCAGCACCATGTAAATCTCGCCGTCAATGATGACCGTGATGCCGGGTCGGAAGTCGTTGGTGGAAATCGCCATGCCGTCAACCTCCTTTACTCCCAGTGTTGTGCGCCGCTTTTATTGTGCCACGCTACCATGATGGATGGACAAACGCATGTAACTACTGACGAGGGTTTGGCTCTTGCCAAACCGAAAATTGTTTGGTCAGGCAGGAGCATGCCCCTTCCGTTTCCTCACAGCCACTGACCTTGGGCTGGTGGAAACGGCTACCATCCTGTGTGCCTTTGCGCCACAATAGCAGCGGAGCAGTTTTGAAGGGAGGTAAAGACGATGGGACAGACAAGGCGTGGCTTTTTGCAGCGAACGGTCGGCACTTTGTGGGGGGGCAGCCACCGTCGCTTTCGCCGAGCAAAAGGAGGTGAAGGGCAAGGTGAAATGGAAGTTAGGGCTGCAAAGTTACTCCCTGCGCACGATGCCTTTTGACAAAGCCGTCGCCGCTGTCAAGGAGTTAGGGCTCACCTATCTGGAAGCCTTCCCAGGTCACCTGCCGATGGCACGCACCGAAGAAGCCAAGAAGGTGCTGCAAGAGCACGGAGTCAAACTGTTCGCTTACGGTGTCGTCNGCATCCAAAACGATGAAGCCGCCACTCGTCGCCTCTTTGACTTTGCCAAAGCGATGGGCATTGAAGTGCTCACCGCTGACCCAACTCCCGAAAGTTTTGACCTGCTGGACAAACTGGTGGACGAGTACGGCATCTACATCGCCATCCACAATCACGGTCCAGGAAGTCGCTATCCTGGCGTGGACAGTGTGGTGAAAGCCATCCAGGGGCACCACGAGCGCATCGGCTTGTGCTATGACACCGGACACGGCGCTCGCGCTGGCGACAACATCGTGGAAGCCGTGCACAAAATCGGCAAGCGAATTTACGGCGTCCACCTGAAAGATGTCAACGAGAACAAGCACGATGTGGTCATTGGCACGGGCATCTTGGACATACGCGGTTTTGTCAAGGCGCTCAAGGATGTAGGCTTTACGGGTCTCTTTGCCTTGGAATACGAACTGGAGCCTCAAAATCCCCTCCCCGGCATCCAAAAGTCCCTAGAGTTCGTCAAGAAGGTGCTGGCGGAGCAAGGCATTGCCGCTTAACCGCTCCTCACAACTGTTGAGTTTGCGGCGGTGACAAAGGCGACTTTTTGGTGGGGGGCAAGAATGACTTGACTGTCTTGCCCAATAGGCGCGCCAACAAGTAGGCGGCGCCCCATTTGTCAAGGGGGCGATTCTCGCTGCCGCAGCGGGGAGATTGGACGCAGGAAGGGCAACCCGCTTTGCACGGGCAGTTGATAATCGTTTCCAATGTCCGCTCCAGCAATTCCTCCAGCCGCTCAAAAGCGGCTTCCGAAAAACCTGCACCGCCCGGGAAGCCATCGTAAATGAAAACCGTCGGTTGGTGCGTGTCAGGGTGCCAAGGGGCGTAGGAGATGCCCGCCACATCATCAGGGTCGGCGGAAACCACCAACGACATCAACGCAATCGCTGTATGCTCGCTGGCATGCAACGAGCCCATCAAATGGAATTCGTGCTCATCCAATTCAGTGACTATCGGTTCGTCCACACAAAACCAAAGTCCTACTGTCTCAAACTCTTCGGGCGGCAAATCCAAAACTTCTGCTGACAATACTTCGTCCGTGAACAGGCGAAGGCGCTTGAAGCCAATCACTTGCTCTCGCACTTTCACCTCGCCGAGAAAGGCTGTCCCGCCCTGTAGCGGTTTTTGTTCCCACACCCTCAGTACCTCATTGTCCTTCTGCTCCAGCGGCACCGTGTAGTAATCGGCGACGGTCGGTTGGACATAAGCGATGCGTTTCGTCAAGTCCAGCGCCTCGGCGAAGTAAGTGTCGCCCATGTGCAGGTAAATGGCGCCGGGGTAAAGGGAGCGGAAAGCCCGCCAGCGCTCCACCGTCCCCAATCCCGCTCCTGTTGCTCGGTTGATAATTTGGAACTCGTCAGCGGTTACGGAGCGGATGCTGATGTCATCGTGAGGGCGTTGGCGGAGCAACCAAAACTTTCGCTCGCCTTTGCTAATGATGCCTTGCTCTTCCATGCGGGCGACCAGCGGGTCAAACAAATCGCCAAAAAACTCGCGGTCAACTTCGCTCAAGGGCAACTCGTAAGCAGCGCACATTAGGTGAGCAGCGGCGATATAGGGATTGCGGGGCGAAACAGCGATCGGTTCGGCGCCCTGTAGCAAAAAGTCGGGATTGTGGACGATGTGTTGGTCAACAGGGTTTGCCGTCGCCACCAAAATGACCAACCCTTCTCGCTGCCGTCCCGCTCGCCCTGCCCGTTGCCAAGTGCTGGCGATAGTGCCAGGATAGCCCACCAAAATTGCTGCTTGAAGCTCACCCACATCTATTCCCAACTCCAAAGCGCTGGTGGCGATAACGCCCAGCAATTCGCCGCTAAACAACTTCCGCTCAATCTCCCGTCTTTCTTCGGGCAAGTAACCGGCGCGGTAACTCATCACCTTGTCGCGCAAATGGTCCAGCCACTCATGGGCTAATTGCTCGCGAACATACCGCAACAACAACTCCGTGCCCAAGCGCGATTTGGTGAAGGCGATAGTTCGGATGCCCTCTGAAAGCAACTTGACCATCAACCAAACGGCTTCGGTGCTGGCGCGGGCGCGGATTCCTGCTTCCAAGTCCAGAAAAGGTGGGTTCCAGAACACCAAAGTTTTGGCGGGCATGGGGGAAGTATCACCCGCAATGATGCGGAAAGGCAGCCCAACCAAGTGGCGCAACGCTTCCTCTGGGTTGCCCAGCGTCGCTGAAGTGCAAATGAAAACGGGTTCGCTCCCATAAAGGCGGCAGATACGCCGAAGGCGGCGGAGGATGTAGGAGAAGTGGATGCCGAAGATGCCCCGATAGNTATGCAATTCGTCAATAACCACGAAGCGCAAGTGGCGGAAGAAAGGTGCCCAAAGTTGGTGATGGGGCAGAATGCCCACATGCAGCATGTCGGGGTTGGTGAGCACAAGGCGGCATCGTTCCCGCACCCATCGGCGTATCTCTTGGGGTGTGTCGCCGTCGTAAGTTCCAGAGGGCACTTGATTGGTCAAGCCCAACTCTTGCAACTTTCGCAACTGGTCTTGCGCCAATGCCTTCGTCGGAAACAGGTAGAAGGCGCGGGCATTCAGGTCACGCAATAGCGTGTCCAATACTGGCAGGTTGTAGCACCAAGTCTTGCCTGATGCGGTGGGCGTGAAGATGGCAACATTTTCGCCCTTTCGCGCCGCATCGGCTGCTTGCGCTTGGTGCTGGTAAAGGCGCTCTATGCCCACCCGCTTCAGGGCTTCTGTTAAGATCGGGTGCAGCGGTTGCTGCGGGTCAGCGAATACTGGCTCGCGGGCGGGCACGAAAAGGGTGGCAACGATTTGCCCGCGATAATTGGCGGACCGCTTTATCCGCTCCAAAAATTCGCTCCATGCACTCTGGCTCATGGAAGGTCACCCGCCTTCTTCTCCGCCCAACGGAGCGCTTCACGACCTTCCGCTCAGGCAAGTTTTTCATCCCCTCATTGCACCCGAGCCAATGCGACGGTGATGTTGTCATCGCNGCCTGCTTCGTTGGCAAGCCGAAGAAGGGTTTGGGCAGCGGTTGTCAGGTCGGGTTCGCTCAGTAACACCCGCTCAATTTCGCTGTCGTCCACCATGTCCACTAAACCGTCGGAACAAACGAGCACGATGTCTCCAGAGCGCAATGAGGCTTCAAAAGTGTCCACCTTGACGGTCGGTTCAATCCCCACCGCTTGAGTGATGATGTTTCGCTGCGGGTGCCAGCGGGCTTCCTCTGGCGTGAGCACACCCATGTCCACCATTTGCTGGACAAGGGAGTGGTCTTTGGTAATTTGCCGCAACTTGCCCTCTTGCAACAAATAGCCGCGACTGTCACCCACATTGGCGAATACCACNTTGTTGCCCGCTATCACCGCAACGGTCAAAGTAGTTCCCATGTTGTTCCGCATCGCCTGCGCCTCCGCAAAGACTTGACGGTTGGCTTCTGTGATAGCGGCGGTAAGGGCTTTGTGCCAGTCAGGCTCCGAGAAGTTGAGCCAATCTTGGACGGCGTTGAGAAGGTGGGCGGTGAAAACTTGTAAGCACAATTTGGACGCTACCTCACCGGCGGCGTGCCCTCCCATCCCGTCGGCAACGGCAAGGATAGCCAGGATTTCAGTTTTGTCAAGGTGGCACCGTTCCACTTGCATCGTCAAGTAACTGTCCTCGTTGTGCTCCCGTCGCCGCCCCACATCCGTTGCGGCGGCGATGCTCACTTTCAAGGTCGGCGGTGCTTGCAAAGCGTCTATCAACTGCCTCAGCGCCGCTNCGGCAGTGTGCCAATTGGGGGCTTGCTCAATGGCTGCTGTGGCTCGCTCCACCCACCCTTCCCCTTGAGCGGCACGCAACCAACGGGTCAGTGTCTCCCGCAAGTTTTCCCGAAGGGAAGAAAGTTCCACAGGCTCAACGCCAATAGCGTCAGGCAAGAGGAAGGGAGCCCCCTCTTCAGTGAACACCACTGCGGACGAGAAAGGCTCACGCAACCCGAAGCCGTGCTCCTCCAGTCGCGCCAACGCTTCAGCGAGTAAATGCGCCCATGCAAGTGCTGTCGCCACATCCTCTGGTGTCACTTTTGTCAAGGGCATTCCCTGTATCTTGGGGAGCGCCAGATAAACGCGGTCATCGTAAGGGCTGTCAGCGAAAGCACCAAGGGGGGCGGCGATGGCGGGATGGTGGATGCCTTTCTCAGCGNCTGTCCAAAGAGGTTGCAAAAACTCCACCGAACGGGCTTCCCGAAGCCAAACTCGGAGCGTCTCTAACGGCGCTTCCGTCAAGGCATTCCCACATTGCTCGCAAAAGTTGCTTTCCGAAGCGTTCAAAGTTCGGCAAACAGGACACCGCTTGCGCGGGCTTGTCTCCTCTGCCTCATACTCGTTGACACCATCCTTTGTTCCGATGAAAGCCACGATTTCGTAATGCCGCTGCCCCACCAAAGCCCCTTCAGGAAGCGGTTCAGGAGCGACGGAAGGGAGCGGTTCCGCTACGGGCGCTTCCTTTGATTCGGGCGTGAGCGCCGTTGACTCTTCCATCGCCTCTTCGGTCGCCTCTTCCGCCAACTCTTTCCCGCATTGAGCGCAAAACTTTGCGCCTTCACGATTTTCNTAGCCACACTGCGGGCACAGCATTTTCCCCACCTCCGCACTTGTTGACTATGACACAAAGGAGCGCTGAGTGTTGTAACCTGCTGGAGGGCTGTGAACTCCAAGTTAGTGGTAATTCCTTGACAACAGGGGTGAATTGCCGTGCAGGAACAAGTTGCTTTTCGGCTGCCNCAGGCACAACAGGAGGGGGCGACAGCACGACGCCTCGCCGAGATAGAAGAACGCTTGAAGGCGTTNGAAGCGCAGATGCAACAAGTGCGGGAAGAGTTGCCCGATAACCGTGTCAGTATCATCGTCTTCAGCGGGGACTTGGACAAAGTGCTCGCTGCCTTTGTCATCGCGACAGGGGCAGCGGCGGTGGGCGTAGAAGTCAGCATGTTCTTCACCTTCTGGGGCTTGAGTGCCTTGAAGAAGAAGCGGGACTTTTCGGGCAAGGGGTTGATGGAGAAACTCTTCGCGCTAATGACCCCTGTTGGGACGGAGGGTTTGGGCGTCAGCAAGATGAACTTCTTCGGAATCGGCGCCAAGATGCTACGGGCGATGATGAAGCGAAAGCAAGTAGCGTCCTTGGAGGAATTGGCGCAAATGGCTCGCGACTTTGGCGTGAAAATCATCGCCTGTCAAATGGCGATGGATCTCATGGGCTTGAAGCCTGACGAACTTTGGGATGGCATAGAGGTTGGTGGTGTTGCTGCTTTCCTCGCAGAAGCGACGAAGAGCAAAGTGACCTTGTTCATTTGACGGCAAGACGGCAAAGGGGCGAGTTCACCGGGCAGTGGCGGTGGGTGAGAAAAGGGCTTTAACATAGGCGGAGGGCAAATCGGCGCGGGCGGTAAAGCCGTGTCGGCGNAAGATTCGTTGTCCTTCTGTCAAGGCAAATTGCAAGAACTTTTCCGCTGCNTCTCGGTTTCGGGTCGTCTTCAAAATCGCCAGCGGGTTAGCAGTGACGACATTTTCCTCTGGCGAGATAGGGATGACTTCAACGGCGGGGCGAACCCAAGGATAGTTGGCGACAGCGTCAAAGTTGATGCAAGCGTCAATGCCGCCCAATCGCAAAGCGTTGGCTAATTCGGGGGGCAGTCATTGCGCGCAGCACCACATTTCTGCGCACCGCTTCCGTCAATCCGTTCTTACGCAAAATGGCTTCACTGATTTCCCCGATGGCGCATGCCTTCGGGTCACCCAACCCTACCNTCACGCCGGGTTTCGCCAGATCCCGTAAACTTTTGATACCTTTCGGGTTGCCCTTGCGCACCATGATGACGGGGACAAAGTAGCCGATGACCTCGCTCTTGAGCACATAGCCGCGCTGTTGGGCTTGACGGACATAAAACTCTTCGCCTGGCAAAAACAAGTCGCCTTGCTTGCTCAGGATGATTTGCGCCAACAGGCAGTTGGAGCCCGTGAAGTTGAAGCGGACGGGGATGTTGTATCGGCGCTCAAAGGCTCGCCCCATCTCCTCCAACGGGGGACGGAAAGCAGCCCCCGCATAGATGAGCAGACCGTGACGATTGCTCAACGGTTTTGCTTCCGCCATTGCTTCGTCAGCGGGCTCAAAGCCCCACTTTTGCCAAATCCGCTTCGCTTCTGGGGTTTGCAGAAAGCGTAGAAACTCCTGGGCAGTTTTTAAGTTTTTGCCTCCCTTAACCAGCACGGCAGCAGCGTAGATGGGTTCGTAAAGTTTTTGCGGGATGGTTTGGACGGCGACTAAGTCGTGCTCCACAATGGGTGGCTTGTCAGGGATGTAACTCTCCATCAGGCAGGTGCGATAAAGGATACCTGCATCGGCTTGTCCTTTCTTGAGCAACTGTTTGGCTTGGTCAGGCACTTTGGGGATGAACACCTTCTCCTTCACCGCCTCCCACAGTTTGGCGGCTTCCAAGGCTTGTTTGGCGCCGCGCCCACCTGACAGTTGGAAAGGGTAAAGGACGATGCGCCTCACCTTCACGGAAGTCAAATCCTCCAATCGCTTGACACCGGCGGGGTTTCGTTTGGGGACGATGAGCGCCAAGGGGATGCGAGCGCACTTGACCAAACTGCCCTCCACGAACTTTCCCTGCTCGGCAAGTTTCGTCAACTCAAAAGTGCCCAACGCTAAAAAGACATCAGGTGTCGCTCCATCCCGAAGTTGGTTGAGCAGCGCTACGATGCTCGTCACGGTTGGTCGGAAGCGAATATCAGGGTGTCGCTTCTCAAACAGCCGTGCCAAATCACCGTAAGGACCTGCCAACCCGCAGGGGACGAAAATCTCAATGACCCCGCCAAGGTTGGCAGTCACCGTCCCTGTGCTGGTCTTTTGGGCAGGTGGTTGCTTTTTGGGTACAGGCTTGACAGTACCTTTCCCATAAACCCGTTCCACTTCCGCTGCGACCACTTCCTTGAGCATGTCAAAGTTCCAACCGCTCATCAGCGGGTTGCGCAAAAACGCCATCTTCCGCCCTCGGTAGGAGACCTCCATTTTGCCGTTGATGATGAAGCAGCCACAGGTCAGTCCGCGCTTGCCAAACTCTTCGCTCCCTTTCGGCGTTGTCCAGTCATAGACGATGATCTGCACTTTGTCGGGGAAGGTTTGCGCCAACTTCAGCGCATACTCTTTGACCCACGCGTGCCCTTCTCCGCCTGCGGCACTCAAAGGGTAGAAGGCTTCCACCTTGACTTTCGCCTTTGGTGAGCCGTAGGTGATTCGCCATCCTTCGTTTTTGATGGGCACGGACGGCTTCTTGCTCGGGGGCGTCTTAGACGGTGCCGGTTTTTGCGCTTGCGAGAAGACGGCACTCGCAAACACGATAGCGGCAAAAGTGGCGGTAAGCCACAGCATCGCCCTTCGCATCGTCGGTCACCTCCGCACCGGCTCTTTGAGGCGCTCCTTTTCCGACTCCGCCAAAATCTTTGCCCGCACTTCTTCAGGTGCGATGGCGACAAAGAAAGTTTCCAACGCCCGAACAATCACTTTCCGTTCGTCGCGACAAACGCCTGCTTGAAGGAGCCAACTTGCTATTGCTGTCACTTAGCCTCACCTTCACCCGCCGTCGCTTTTTACCCACCGTTTTGTTCCCGAAAGGTTTAACGCCTGCAGGTGGTTTTGAGTTCCCATCACAAGTTGAGCGGTTGAATTCGGATGTGGCGGATAGCGATGCGGGTGTTCCCAATTCCCCCCATCGCTCCCACGCTCCCTTCCGAAATTCAGGTTACGGCAGGCTGCGGTAGAAACTGACAATAGCACCGAGCCCTTGAAAGACAAGGTAGACGAGCAAAAGCAACATAAAGCCGTAAAGGGCGAAGCCGGCGACGATGGGATAAGACTTCATTGCCGTTTGCGCTTCGTTCTCCAGAAATTCCGCTGCCTTGTAAAGGCTCTCGTCAAGGTTGCCAGACTTTTCGCCCGTCGCCAACATTTGCAGGACAAGGGGCGGAAGGAAAGGCATCTGGCTAATCACTTCGGTGAACTTAGCGCCCCGCTGCAACTGGTTGGAAAGGCGGCGGGCAGCACTGAGGAGAAAGGGGCTTCCAGTGGCTTGGGCGGCTAACTCCAAACTGGTGTGGGGCGAAACGCCTGCCGAGTAAAGCAGCGCGAGGGTGCGGGCAAACCGAGCCGCCATCAAGCGGCGCCAAGGGATGGAAAGGACGGGAAAGTGCAGCAGCACAAAGTCAGTGTAAGGCGCCGTCCATCGGGTCATAGACAAAAGGCGCCACACTAACCATGCTCCAACAAGCACGAGAATCCCTTTCAAAGCACCCCGAATGCTGGCGACCAACGGCATTTCCACTCCCAANGAAGAAGCGATGGAGAGCACCAGCAACATCCCGAAAACTCCAAAGCCCATGTAGGCTCTTGCGAAAATCGTGCCCCGCTTCATCTCTTGCTCAAACTGGGCTTCGCGGTCAAAGTGGTCTGCCAGATAGCCGAAAATGCGCTCCAACTGACCACCCCGCTCGCCTACTTCTAACAGCGGGAGCACGAAGACGGGGAAAGGGAATGGAGTTTCCCGCAGGGCTTGCGAGAGGGGCACCCCTTTCGCCACCCGTTGCGCTGCATAACTTGCCACNGAACTTAGCGGTGACCGCTCCGTGTTGGCAAAAATTGTCAAGGCTTCGCTCAGGGGGATACCAGCGCGGTAGGAGTTGTAAAGGTGGCGGAAGAAGACTGCCATCGGGCGGGCGGAAGTGCGGAAAAGCAACGAAGGGACTTTCAGTGGGCACTCCTGCATCCGAAGCACAACAAGCCCTTGTTCTCGCAACCGCTTGATAGCGTCGCCCACGCTCGCAGCGAAGAGGGTGCCGCGCTGGAGTTGTCCCGAACGGTCTTGCGCTTCGTATTCGTAAACGGGCATCGCCATCCCCCCACAAGTTTGCAGCGGTCTCGCCAGCATTGTTGCACCCGCTACGGAGTTCGGTGTCGTCGCCCCAACGCCACCGCCGCAATCAGGAGAGTGCCGACGAGGATGGCTTGTTGCTCCACCCCCACTTGCGCCATGTCAAGCCCGCGCCGCAAAGTGCTTAGCAGCAACAGCGCTAACAAAGTCCCCATCAGCGTCCCTTCCCCACCAGTGATGGGCGTTCCACCCAACAAGGCGGCTGTGATGACATCCAACTCCGCCCCCATCGCCGCATCGGCTTTCGCCGTGTTGAACCGGGCGACATACAGCACTCCCGCTAACGCCGCCATCGTCCCGCTGGTAACATAAAGCCAAAACTTCGTCGCTTCCACAGGCACCCCCGAAAAGCGGGCGGCTGTTTTGTTGGCGCCGATAGCAAAAATGTAGCGTCCTAAAACGGTTCGGTGCAATACAAACCACGCCAACGCCGCCAGCAAAACCAAAAAGGGTAGTTGAGCGGGGATGCCGCCGAAGATTTGCCCTTGCCCTAAAGCGACGAAGGAAGCAGGGAAACCACTCACTTTCTCGCCCCGCGTGATGCCAATAGCGAGCCCGCGAAAAAGCGCCATCGTCGCCAAAGTGACGATGATGGGCGGCAAGCGCAGGTAAGCGATGCATGCGCCGTTGAGTGCTCCCATCAACGCCCCACTTGCCAGGGCAGCGAGACACCCGATGGCTATCGGAACATCTGTCCGATACAACCGGCCAAGGACAATGGTCGCCATTGCCAAAATAGAAGCGACGGAAAGGTCAATGCCCCCCCGCTATCAACAAGGTCGTCATCGGCAGCGCCATGATGCCGATTTCGGTGAAGTGGCGGGTCATGTCCAGCAGATTGCGAGCAGTCAAAAACTCTGGCGTCTTCACCGAGAAAGCAACAAGTGCCAACACCCACAAACCCACCAAAACTCCGTAACGACGCATTGCCCAATCCCCCATCCCTTTGGTGTCCCGCAGAAATGATGCAACGGGGCGAAGGGCTTTGTTGCAGCGTGACAAAATTGTTGCTGTCCAGCCGACCAATTCCTGCGGAATTTCCCAAAAACGACGGAGGGATGGCCCATGGAGACAGCGAAAAAGTCAGGCTACAGCCACACGCTCAACTTGCCCAAAACGGCATTCCCGCAAAAAGGCAACTTGCCCGTGCGGGAGCCAGAAATCCAGCGCTGGTGGAAGGAGCAACGGATTTACGAGAAGATGCTGGAGCGCCGCAAGGCTCAGAAGGCTAAGGCTTTCATCTTGCACGACGGTCCGCCTTACTCCAACGGCGACATCCACATTGGGCATGCATTGAACAAAGTGCTCAAGGATATCGTTGTCAAGTTTTCTGCACTGCGGGGCTACTACACGCCTTATGTGCCCGGTTGGGACAATCACGGCTTGCCCATTGAGCATCGTGTCCAAGAGGAGTTGATTGCCGAAGGNAAGTGGCGACCGGGCGAACCGATGAGCGACGAACTTAAGGGGGAGTTGCGGCNGCGGTGCCGCCAGTTTGCCGAATATTGGTCGTGGCGGCAAAACGAAGAATTTAAGCGGCTCGGCGTTTTCGGCGACTTTGAGCACCCCTACTTCACGATGGACTACGAGTTTGAGGCACGATTGGTGGAAATCTTCGGCGAACTCTATGAGCGTGGCTACCTGTATCGCGGCTTTAAGACTGTCCACTGGTGCTACCACTGCGTCACCGCGCTGGCGGAAGCGGAGTTGGAGTATCACGAGAAAGAGTCGCCCAGCATTTGGGTTCGTTTTCGGTTGCGGGAAGACCCGAAAGGCATCTTTGCGAATGTCAAGGGCGACGCTTTCGCTGTCATCTGGACGACGACCCCTTGGACAATCCCCGGCAACACGGGCATTATGGTTCACCCCGAGTTTGACTACGCTGTCGTGAAAGTGGGGCAGGAGGCGTATTTGGTGGCGAAAGGGTTGTTGCCTNTTGTTGCCGACGAATTGGGGTGGCGGGAATATTGCATTGTTTGCGAAGTTGTGGGCGCAAAGCTGCGGGGGCTCGTTTTCTCCCATCCCTTTTACGACCGTCCATCGCCTATCGTGACAGCCGAGTTCGTGACGCTGGAGCAAGGGACAGGTCTGGTGCACACCGCCCCCGGTCACGGTCCTGAAGACTACGAGGTGGGTGTCCGTGAGGGGCTGCCCATTTTGAGCNCGGTGGACGAGCGAGGCTGTTTCACCCTTGAGGTAGGCGCTCGGTTGCAAGGTCTGTTTGTCCACACGGAAGGCAATCGGGCGGTGATGGAATGGTTGACGGAAGTGGGGGCACTGTTGAAAGGGGGCACGACTCGCCACAACTATCCCCACTGCTGGCGTTGTCGTAATCCTGTCATCTTCCGCGCCACGACCCAGTGGTTCATGAGCATTGACCATGCAGGACATCGGCAGAAGTGTCTGGAAGCCATTGAGCGAGTCAGGTGGGTGCCAGAGGAAGGCAAGAGCCGCATCACTGCCATGGTGCAAAATCGCCCTGATTGGTGCTTAAGCCGACAACGAGCGTGGGGCGTCGGCATCCCTGTGTTTTACTGTCAAGGCTGCGGTCAGCCCATCTNCACCCGTGCAACCATCCAGCGGGTCGCCCAATGGGTGCGAAAGGAAGGCTCTGATGCGTGGTTTGACCGAAGCGTTCAAGAGTTGTTGCCCGAAGGCTTCCAGTGCCCCCACTGCGGCGGAACAGAATTCGTCAAGGAGACGGATGTGCTGGATGTCTGGTTTGACAGCGGCTGCACTCATCGGGTTGTGTTGGAAGGTCGCCCTGAATTGCGGTGGCCTGNTGACATGTATTTGGAAGGCAGCGACCAGCATCGCGGTTGGTTCAACTCATCGCTGATGGTTGCTGTCGCCACAAAGGGCGATGCCCCTTATCGCATCGTCCTGACACACGGGTTCGTTGTGGACGAGCAAGGACGAGCGATGCATAAAAGTTTGGGCAATGTCGTTGCGCCCGAGGAGGTCATCAGCCAATACGGCGCCGATGTCTTGCGCTTGTGGGTGTGTGCTTCCGACTACTCGCAGGATGTCCGCTTGGGGAGCGAAATCTTAAAACGGCTCGCCGATGCCTATTTCCGCTTCCGTAACACCTTGCGGTTCGCTCTGGGCAACTTGTTTGACTTTGACCCCGACCGCCATGCCGTCCCTTACGAGCAATTGACGGAACTGGAGCAGTTTATGCTTCACCGCCTTGCCAAAGTGGTGGACGAAGTGACGGAAGCCTATGAAGCCTTTGACTACNCGAGTGTGTTTCAGACTTTGCAGCGTTTCTGTGCGGTAGACTTGTCGGCGTTCTATTTTGATTTGCTCAAAGACCGCCTTTACTGTGATGCCGCCAATGACCTGCGCCGGCGGAGCGCTCAGACGGTCCTCTTTGAAATCGCAAAAGCGCTTTGCATCATGCTCTTCCCCGTCATCAGCCACACTGCTGAAGAGGCGTGGCAGCACCTGCCTCAATGGACAGGCAAACCCGAAAGCGTCGCCCTTGCCGATTGGGTTTCGGTTCCCGAACAATGGCGGGACGAGCGATTAGCGGAGCGTTGGGAGCAACTCCTTCGGGTGCGGGACGAAGTGAAGCGAGCATTGGAGATTGCTAAGACAGAGCGGCGAGTGTTAAACCCGTTGGAAGCGAAAGTGACCTTACTGACTGATAGGGCGTTGGCGGACTTTCTGGGCAATTTCCGCGTTCCGCTCGCTGAAGTCTTCATCGTCTCGCAAGTTGCCATCGTGACCGACGGCGACCATCCATTGGCGGTTCCCGCTAAGGAATTCCCCAAGTTGCGCATTGCCGTTGAACTCGCCCCCGGCGGAAAATGCGCCCGCTGCTGGCAACGGCAAGAAAGCGTCGGTAACGACACCGATTACCCTGACTTGTGCGCTCGTTGTGCAAGAGTTGTGCGAACCACTAAGGAGGTATAGCCCTATGTCCGTGCGATTGCTCGTTGATGAACAAGCGACGGCTCGTTATCAACTGAGCGATGTTTTGGACAGTGTGGTATGGGGGGATGCGCTACAGGTGCTTCCAAAGTTACCTGACGAAAGCATTGACATGGTGTTTTTAGATCCCCCC